>Ga0302325_10000065_pt1 | contig 294715 bp, 288 predicted proteins | sample Palsa_T0_2_FD_201948 | JGI IMG/M metagenome (GOLD analysis project Ga0302325, IMG submission 201948) | Peat permafrost microbial communities from Stordalen Mire near Abisko, Sweden - Palsa_T0_2 | ecosystem: Environmental > Terrestrial > Soil > Palsa > Peat permafrost | place: Sweden: Abisko... | reverse complement strand
TCGGCGTCCATCGTGACCCTCCCAAGAGTCGACGGTCGGTAGTGAGCACCGCCGACTTCGATCTGCCTGCTTACAACCCCTTCCACAACCCACAGCCACACCCACGGCCGTGGCACTACTCATCTAGGGAGAGACGGGGTACCGTCCCGGACTCGTGATCGGCTCCTTTCCGTGCTTTTGCTGCGTTTGCAGGTGTTTTGGAAGTGGGCCCGGCGGGACTCGAACCCGCGACCTACCGATTATGAGTCGCCGGTAGCACGTCGAGTTCGCTCCAGTTAGCTGGCGTTGCCTCCAGAAGCACGAGGTTCGCTCGAGTTGCAAGGTTCCGAGTCGGGAAATCTTGGGGAACGACGGCGTGGTCGCCACAAGACGGCGCTACTGCCGCCGCAAGCACGCTGACGGCAGTCGTTTCGGGCGCTCCACGACGCCTATGCGACATCCTGACACGACAAAGGGTCGCACGACTGGCGCGAGAACTGGCGCGAGGCGTGCCCCGCAGCCTGGACGAGCACCCCCCGACAGGGCACTTCTCACCGAAACGCACTCTCCAGATTTGGCTCTACAGGGCTACTTGATGTGCATCCCCGAGATCGCCCGCGCGATCACGAGCTGCTGGATCTCGGCGGTGCCCTCGAAGATGTCGTAGATCTTCGCGTCGCGGTGCCAGCGCTCGACGGGGAACTCGCGCGTGTAGCCGTTGCCGCCGAGGATCTGGATTGCGCGCTCGGTCACCCACACGGCCACCTCACCGGACTTGAGCTTGCTCATCGAGCCCTCCGCGTTCTCGAACGGGACCAGGTTGCGGCCCATCCACGAGGCGCGCCAGACGAGCAGGCGCGCGGCGTCGATCTCCATCTTCATCCGCGCGAGCGTGAACGCGATCGCCTGGTTCTCGATGATCTTGCGGCCGAACTGCTCGCGCTCCTTGGCGTACTCGAGGGAATATTCGTAGGCCGCCCGGGCGATGCCGAGCGCTTGTGAGCCGACCGTCGGGCGCGAGGACTCGAACGTCTGCATCGCGGCCTGCGAGTTGCCGCGCTTGCCCTCGCGCACACGCGCCAGGCGTTCGTCCAGCTTGTCCTTGCCGCCAAGCACGTGGCCGGCCGGGACGCGACAGTCGTCGAGGAAAACGTCCGCGGTGTGCGATGCCCGCAGCCCGTGCTTGGAGACCTTCGTGCCCTGCGAGATCCCCTTGGCTTCGCTCATCGGCACGATGAACGCGGCATGGCCTTTGGAGCCGAGCTCGCGGTCGACGGAGGCGATCACGACGTGCACGTCTGAGATGCCGCCGTTGGTCGCCCATGCCTTCTGTCCGTTGAGGATCCACTCACCGGCCGCCTCGTCGAACTTCGCGGACGTGCGCACGCCGGAGACGTCCGAGCCGGCGTTCGGCTCCGACGCGCAGAACGCGGCGACCTTGATGTCGTCCTGTGTGCCGAAGCAGCGCGGGATCCATTCGCCGATCTGCTCGCCCGAGCCCTGGCCGAAGATCGCAGCGACCGCCAGCGCGGTGCCCATGATCGACATGCCGATCCCCGCATCGCCCCAGAACAGCTCCTCGTTGACGATCGGCAGCGTCAGCCCGGTCGGGTCGGCGAAGAACTGCGCGAGCCCTTCGAAGCCGTACAGGCCGATCTTCGCGGCCTCCTGGATGATCGGCCACGGCGTCTGCTCCTTCTCGTCCCACTCGTGGGCCGCCGGGCGGATCACGTCGGCGGCGAATCCGTGCACCCAGTCGCGGATGTCCTTCTGGTCCTGGGTCAGCGCCAGCGAGAACGTCACCTCCTGGTTGGCCGCGCCGGCGATCGCCTCAACCGCGGCCTCGGCGGCGTCCGTGACCGTCGGGCTTGAGGCGGGCGAAGCGGCTGTGGGTGGGGCTGACATCGGGCAGGATCTCCTTTGGTGACGGGGCGCTGAGAGCGATCGGATTGGGTGTCGAGACGGCGCGAGAAGCGGGAGCTACCCTTGACAAACACCGTGCCTGAACCCTTGACAGGGTAACCCACGCGCACCGACTCTGCACGTGCAAATACCCAACTCTTCAGCCGCTACATCATAAAACCGATATGACTCGGCCAGGTCTCGATTCTCGAGCAATCGAGAGCGCGTAGGACGTGCCGCTCGCGCCGGATCGCAGCCGGGGCCACACGTGCCTTTGCGCAGATCGCTAGCGCGTCTGCCAGGCCTGCTCCTCGCGCGTGAGCGCGAGCACCTCCTTGGGCAGCCTGCCGGCGGCGACGTCCGCGACGGTCACGTTCTCGAGCACTTTGCGCAGGTTCGCGCGCAACGCGATCCACACCTGCTGCAGGCTCTCGGCCGAGCCCACGTACTCGACCTCCTCGGGGCGCTGCCCGCGCACCCCCACGAGCGGACCCTCGACCGCGCGGATGATCTGCGCGAGGTTGACCTCCTCCGCGGGATGCGCAAGCCAGTAGCCGCCCTCGGGGCCGCGCTGGCTGCGGACGATCCCCGACGAGCGCAGCTGCGTGAGGATGTTCTCCAGGAAGGAGACGGGGATGCTCTGTGCCTGCGCGACTTCGTCCACCTTGCGGGGCGAGTCCTGGGCGCTGTCGGCGAGCTCCACGACCGCGCGCACGGCGTAGTCGGCCTTGGCGGTCACGTGCATGCGCTGATTCTCACGTATTCGGCGGCGAACCGGCGCGCCGACGGATGGGCGGCTGGTCGCCGGACCAAAAGTTAGGCAACCCTAACTGCTGTGGTACTTTCCCGATATCATCCCGACCACACAGATCGGATTTACGACATGAACCGTGGCAAGCTTCCACTCCTCGGCGCCGTCCTGGCATCCTGCACGCTGGCGCTGAGCGCCTGCGGCTCCTCGACGCACGGCGGGAGCGCGATCACGGTTTACAACGGCCAGCACGAACAGACGACCGCTGCGCTCGTCGCCGCGTTCGAAAGGCAGACGGGCATCAAGGTCAACGTCCGCACAGGCGATGAGGCCGAACTGGGCAACCAGATCCTGCAGGAGGGCTCGAGCTCGCCGGCCGACGTCTTCTACACCGAGAACACGCCGGTCCTGGAAGCGCTGCGTGAGAAGGGCCTGCTGGCGCCGGTCGCGTCTTCGACGCTCGCGGCGGTGCCCAGCCGCTACGACTCCGAGCAGGGCGACTGGGTCGGCGTCTCCGCGCGGGTGTCGGTGCTCGTCTACAACACCTCGCAGATCAAGCCCGCCGAACTCCCCGGCTCGATCCTCGAACTGGCCGGCCCGAAGTGGAAAGGCAGGGTCGGCTTCGCCCCCTCGGAGACCGACTTCCAGCCGCTGATCACCGCGATCGTCAGGCTCGACGGGCTCGCCACCGCCGAACGCTGGCTGAAGGGCCTGCAGGCGAACAGCAAGACCTACCCCGACAACGAGACCGTAGTCGCGCAGGTCAACAACGGCGAGAGCGCCGTCGGGCTGATCAACCACTACTACTGGTTCCGCCTGCGCGCGGAGATCGGCGCGGGCGCGATGCACTCCGCCCTGCACTACTACGCGCCGGGGAGCCCCGGCGACCTCGTGAACGTCTCGGGCGCCGCAATCCTGAAGTCCAGCCCCCACCGGGCGGCCGCACAGAAGTTCCTCGCGTTCCTCGTCAGCAGGACCGGGCAGGAGACGATCGCCCACAGCCACAGCTACGAGTACCCGCTGCGCCCCGGCGTCGCGCCTGCTCCCGGACTGCGCCCGTTCGCCGAGCTGCAGCCCGCGCCGCTGACCCCGGCCGAGCTGGGCGACGGCGCCATGGCACTCGCGCTCGAGCAGAAGCTCGGACTGCTGTAGGGCGGCGATGAGCACGCTCGCGCCGAGCCCGCCCAGCACTCCGAGCCCGCCGCGCGCTCGGCTCGCCGCGGGCTGGACACGGGCGTGGTCGGGCCGGCGGCGCTGGCCGCTGGTGAGCATCGCCGGCGCCACGCTCGCCGCCGCGCTCGTGCTGCTGCCGCTGGCCTTCCTGGTCGTCCAGGCGCAGAAGTCCGGACTGGGCGAAGTACGACATCTGCTGCTGCGCCACTCGGTGGCGGTGCTGCTGTGGAACACGATCCGCCTTGCGCTCGCGTGCACCGTGCTGTGCGCGTTGCTCGGGGTCGCGGCGGCATGGTGCGTGGAGCGCACGACGCTGCCCGCGCGCCGGCTGTGGGCGGTCGCGCTGGTGCTGCCGCTCGGCGTGCCCGACTTCGTCGTCGGCTTCGGATGGGTGTCGATCGACCCGGCGCTGCACGGCTATCTGGCGGCGGTGATGATCATGACGCTGGCGCTGTACCCGCTCGTGTACCTGCCGGTGGCCAGCGCCCTGGCGAACCTCGACGCGGGGCTGGAGGAGGCGGCGCGCAGCCTCGGCCTGGGGCCGTGGCGGACGTTCTGGCGGGTCACGCTGCGCCAGATACGGCCGGCGGTGCTGGGTGGCTGTCTGCTCGTGACGCTCGGGCTGCTGGCCGAGTACGGCGCCTTTGAAATCGTCCAGTACCAGACGTTCACGGTGGCGATCTTCACCGAGTTCAAGCTCGGCTTCGACACCGTCGCCGCGTGCGTGCTGTCGCTGGTGCTGGTCGCGCTGAGCATCGCGGCGCTGGGCGGCGAGCTGACGCTGACCGGACGCGCGCGTTCGAGCCGCCCCGCCGGCCCGGGGGCACGCAGGGTGGCTCCGAGGGTCGCGCTCGGGCGCCTCGCGGCGCCGGTGCTCGCGGGACTGGGTGCGCTCAGCGGCCTCGCGCTCGGCGTGCCGCTCGGCTCGCTCGTCTACTGGATGGCGCGCGGCAGCTCGACGACGCTGCCGTCGGCCTCGATCCTCGCGGCGGCGGGACACACGGCCGCGTACAGCGCCGCGGCGGCGGCGCTTGCGACGCTGCTCGCGGTGCCCGTGTCGGCGCTCGCGATGCGCCACCGCAACCGCGTGACGGTGCTGATCGAGCGCCTGGCATACCTGCCGATGGCGCTCCCGGGCCTGGTGGTCGCGCTCGGGCTGGTGTCGTTCTCGGTGCGCTACGCGTTCTCGCTCTACCAGAGCGCACTGGAGCTGATCGTCGCCTACGCGATCCTGTTCCTGCCGCTGGCGGTCGTCGGCGTGCGCTCGGCGATGGGCCAGTCCTCCGCGCGCCTGGAGGAGGTCGGACGCTCGCTCGGCGCGCGCCCGTCGGCGGTCTGGCGGCGCGTGACGCTGCCGCTGATCGCGCCGGGCCTCGGGGCCGCGTTCGCGCTCGTGTTCATCTCCGCTGCGACCGAGCTGACGGCCACGCTGCTGCTACACCCAACCGGGGTGAACACGCTCGCCACCCAGTTCTGGGCGTACACCTCGGAACTCTCCTACGGGGCCGCGGCGCCGTACGCGGCGCTGATGGTGGCGATCTCGGCGGTCCCCGCCTACCTGCTCAGCCGCCGCATGAGCACGCTGGCGAACACGGGGCGGGCAGCGTGAGCCGGCTGTCGGTCAGCGAGCTGTGGAAGGGCTACGCCGGCACATCTGTGCTCCAGGGCGTCCAGTTGGACGTGCAGCCGGGATCGCTGACCGCGGTGCTCGGCCTCTCCGGCTGCGGCAAGACAACGCTGCTGCGCGTGATCGCTGGGTTCGAGCGCGCCGAGCGCGGCACCGTCTCGCTCGGCGAGCAGACGCTCGATGACGGACGCACCTACCTGGCACCCGAGCGGCGCAGCGTCGGCTATGTGCCCCAGGAGGGCGCGCTGTTCCCCCACCTCAGCGTCCAGGAGAACGTCGGCTTCGGCCTCGCCCGCCGCGAGCGCCGCGGTGAGCAGGTCGCCGGGCTGCTGGAGATGGTCGGGATCGCGCCGCTCGCCAAGCGCCTGCCGCACGAGCTCTCAGGCGGCGAGCAGCAGCGCGTGGCGCTCGCGCGTGCGCTGGCGCGCCACCCACAGGCGTTGCTGCTCGACGAGCCGTTCTCCTCGCTCGACGCCTCGCTGCGTAGCCGCGTGCGCGAGGAGGTGCACGCGCTGCTACGCGAGCAGGGCGTGACGACGGTGCTCGTCACCCACGACCAGGAGGAGGCGCTGTCGCTGGCGGACAACGTGGCGGTGCTGCGCGATGGGCGGATCATCCAGCAGGGAGCTCCCGTCGAGCTGTACGAGCGCCCGGCCGACGAGCGCCTCGCGCGCTTCCTCGGCGCGGTCAACGTGATCGAAGCGAGCTTCGAGCACGGCGCGGCGCGCACGAGCCTGGGCACGCTGGAGCTGCCCGGCGGGCAGACCCGGGGCGCCGCAATCGGGGCGGTCATGATCCGGCCCGAGCAGCTCGAGGTGCACGAGCGCGCGGACGGCGCCCACGACGACGGCGCAGCGGGTCTCCCGGGCCGCGTGGAGCAGTGCCGCTACTACGGTCATGACGCGCTGCTGCACATTCGCCCGAACGCACCCGCCGGCGCTGAGCTACTGCTCGCTAGGGTGCACGGCGGGCAGGCGCTGCCGGCGGGCACGCCGGTGATCGTGGCCGCCCGTGGTACCGCCACGCTGGTTGACCCCGAGCCGGATGAGCTCGGATAAAATGCCCGTGAGATGAGCGACTCAGAGCAGCGCGCCTTCAACGTCACGGGCATGACCTGCGAGCACTGCGTGGCGGCGGTGCGCGAGGAGGTCGGCGCGCTACCGGGGGTCAGCGCCGTGGACGTGAGCCTCGACAACGGCGCGCTCATCGTCAGCGGCGAGCGCGTCGACGACGATGCCGTCCGCACCGCCGTGGAAGCGGCCGGATACAGCCTCGCCGCGTAGCTGCGCGACGGGGAACAGCGCGACCGCGAGCAGCACGAACAGCGGCCCCGCGTTGACATCGGTCGCGTCGCCGATCCAGAACGGTCCGCCGAGGTCCTGCCCGAGCACCCAGTAGGCCAGGGAGAGGACGATCCCGACGGCCAGCGCAGGCCAGCGCAGCGGCGTCCACACGCCGACGGCGACCGCCACGGAGACGATCGCGAGCACGACCGCGATCGTCGTGCCGTGGCCCTGTGTGTGGCCGCCGATCGAGTCCTGGAACTTCGCGAGCCAGTGCGGGGAGGCTTCCGCCATGCCCTTGATCATTTCGTGCGTCGCGCCATTCGCCCGGTTGACGTTCGCCAACCACAGACCCGCCATCAGTCCCCACAGCCCCGACCACGCCCACAGCCCGCCGCGATCGCCGAGCGGCCCGAGATCCGCCGGCGAGCGCCCTTCCCGCTTGCTCGTGGGATAGACGAGCAGGCCGACGATCGCGTACAGGATCACCGCGCCGGGGGCGCCCATCAGCGGCGAGGGCAGCGTGTTGGAGGTCAGCCCGCCGAAGCCCTCGCCGAACCACCAGACCGCCGGCGCCCACGCGAAGGAGAGGATCAGCGCGGTCTTCACGGTCCTCTTGCTGAGGATCAGCCCGAGCCCGATCGCGCACTGGATCTCGGCGGCGAGCGTGTTCCACAGCGTCAGGTCGCGGCCGTAGAAGGCATCGATCGTGTTCATCGGACCGCCGACGATCGACCACTGCTTTTCGGCCGCCGGCCCGAAGACTTCGGTGACGATGCCGTGCGTGTACATGAAGCTCTGGAACTGGAGCAGGCCGACGAGCAGCCAGATCAGGCCGAGCGCGATCTGGATGCCGCGGGTGGTGACGCGCAGGCGCACGCCGAGCGAGGCGCTCGCGGGCTGCGCGCGCGCAGACGCGGCGCTCTCGGGTGCGGCGCTCATGACGGCGCGTGCGCCATTGCGCACGGCGGTCGATGCAGGTTGAACATGATGGCGACTCCTCTATCGCTGTCGTCGCGGCCGGCCAGCGGTCGGACGGCGTCGTTGACTTGCCCCGCGTGGCGGGGCCTGGCGGTGGAGACGCGGACAGCCGGGCGCTCGAAGCGCGAGCGCTCTAGCGCTGGCCCGCGAGCGCGAGCGGCGGCGCGCGGCCAGCCAACGCCGCGGCGATCAGACGTCCGCCGCGAACCACGGATGCGCGGGGACGCGCGCACACGACGATCCTCGCCGCCGCGCGCCGACGTGGCCGGCGACGCGAGCGCAGCCGCGCGAGCGCCCGCTCCCCGAGATACGGGCGCGTGAGCATCATCGTCGCCAGCGCGAGCGCCGGCAGCATCGTCAACGCGCCGCTCTGAAGCGGGTCGATCGCGCCACCGAGCGCGAGCGCCACGAGCGCGATCAGCGCCACGAGCGACGCCATGCGCCACAGCGGGCGCGAACGCCCGCGCGGACCGAGCACTGGGCGAAGGCCGCTCATCGCAGCCAAATACTAAACCCGTGGCGAGCTGGCCGCGCGGCCATCGAGGCAGGCCATCCACGCGCCGATTCTCCTGTCGATTCCTGTGATACCTTCGCGTCGTCATGGGCAGCATGAGCGGCATGAGCATGGGCCACGACGGCAGCGGTCACACGACGTCTATCGGCGGCATGTCGATGAGCGCGGCGCACGGCACGACCAACATCCTGCCGGATTGGCTCGCGGTGATCTGGACGCTCGTGTTCGTCGCGATCATCGTCGTCCACATCCGCCACGTGCTCGACAGCGACGACGGCCAGCGGCGGATCTGGCACTCGGGCCACGTGCTGATGGCGTTCGGGATGGCGTTCCAGTTCGCGCCGTCCTCGCTCGACCACTTCAACATCCCCGCCGGCTTCTGGCAGCTCGTTTTCGCGAACGCCGCGATCGCCGCCCTCCTGTGGATCCTCGTGCAGGCGGTCAGCGGCCGCGCGGTCAACGTGCTGTGGCTGGTGATGGCAATCGACATGGGCGCGATGGCCTACATGTGGTCGCCGAGCGGCTTTCAGGCTCCGCTGACGTGGCTGCTGGTCGCGTACTTCGCGGCGCAGTCGCTGCTGTGGGTGACCAACAGGATGCGCGACGTCGACCACCGCACGCTGTTCGGCGGCAGCCTCTCGATCACGCCCGGCGGCGCCGTGGCGATGTCCGCGGCAGAGCCGCTCGTCTGCTTCCGCGACCTGCGCGTCTCGATGTCGGCGATGACGCTCGGGATGGCGTACATGTTCGCCGCGATGCAGCTGCTGGCGTAGCGATGCTCGATCGTCGTCGACCACGGTGCATGCACCGTGGTCCGGGCCGGCGCATGCGCCGGCCCGCGACGTGCCGCATGCGGCACGTCGAACAGCACAGATCTCGATCCGGTCAGTTGATCTGCAGCGCGAACGAGCCGCGCAGCGTGCGTCCGGCGGCGTCGGCGCCCGCCACGTGGAAGTCCCAGACGCCGCGCGTGAGGCGGACTTCGGCGATCTCGTGACCGGTGCCGGCCGTGTAGAAGTTGACGTTCGCGTGCGCGCCCGTCTGCGAGGTGGCGCGCATGGCGATCGAGCGATAGCCGATGCGCGCGCTGGTCGTGCCCTCGAGGTACAGGTGCAGGTTGACGTTGCCCGGCCGCAGCGGTTCGGCGAGCACCTCGAGCGTCTCGCCGGCGGGCTCTGAGAGCGTGATCGAGGCGCTGCGCGGCACAGCGAACGAGTTGGGGTCGCCGAGCACGATCCCGCCGAGCAGCACCGCCGGGATCGCGGCGGCGGTCGCGATGCTCGCGATCCGCTCGCGCCGGCTGCGCACGGGCGTCTTGCGACCGGGGGCGCCGAAGCGGCGCAGGCGCAGGCTGTTGGTGACGACGGTGATGCTCGACAGGCCCATCGCCACGGCGGCGAGCGCGGGGCTGAGCAGGCCGGTCATCGCGAGCGGCAGCGCGATCAGGTTGTAGCCGAACGCCCAGCCGAGGTTCTGCAGCACGATCGTGTACGTCTCGCGCGCCAGGCGCAGCGCCCGCGCGACGCCGCGCAGATCGCCCGACAGGACGCTGATGTCGGCCGCCTCGATCGCCACCCCCACCCCGGTCCCCATCGCGATCCCGAGGTCCGCCTGCGCGAGCGCGGCGGCGTCGTTGACGCCATCGCCGACCATGCCCACACGATGACCCTCGGCCTGCAGCCTGGAGATCTCCTCGAGCTTGCCGCTCGGGCTGACGCCCGCGAGCACGCGCTCGACGCCGACCGCCTGGGCCACCGCGTGCGCGGCGCGCGGGTTATCGCCCGTCAGCAGCTCGACGTCGATGCCCATGCTGCGCAGCCCCGCGATCGCCGCCTTGGCCTCGGGCTTGATCGTGTCCGCGAGCGCCACCGCACCGAGGATCCGCTGGCCGCGCTCGACGGCCACCGCCGTGCGCCCGTCCGCCTCCCAGCCCTCGAGCGTGGACGCGAGCTGCGGCGCGTCCTGCGGCGAGCTCGGGCGCCCGACCCACACCTCGGCGCCGTCCAGCAGCGCGCGCACGCCGCGCCCGGGGATCGAGCGGAACTCGCTCGCGTGCGCGAGCTGTAGCCCGCGCTCGTGCGCCGCAGCGACGATCGCGATCGCCACCGGGTGCTCGGAGCCGGCCTCCGCGGACGCGGCAAGCGCCAGCACCTGGTCGGGGTCCTCGCCGGGGGCGCTCCAGATGTCCGCGACCGACAGCTCGCCGGTGGTGACCGTGCCGGTCTTGTCGAGCACGATCGTGTCGAGGTGCTGGCTTCGCTCGAGCACCTCCGCGCCGCGGATCAGCAGCCCGAGCCGCGCGCCGCGCCCGGTGCCGACGAGGATCGCGACGGGCGTCGCCAGGCCGAGCGCACACGGGCACGCGACGATCAGCACGGCGATCGCCGCGTCGATCCCGCGCTGCAGGTGCATCGAGGCGAACATCCCCTGCAGGCCTGAGCCGGTGAGTATCCACGCGAGCGCGGTGAGCGCCGCGAGCACGATCACGACGGGCACGAACACGCGCGCGATTTCGTCGGCGAGCCGCTGGATCTGCGGCTTGGAAGCCTGCGCGCGCTCGACCAGCGCGACGAGCTGCGAGAGCGCGGTGTCGGCGCCGACGGCGGTCGCGCGCGCCTGCAGCACGCCGTCGACGTTCAGCGTCGCGCCCGTCACGAGCGCGCCGACGTCCTTCTCAACGGGCAGCGACTCGCCGGTGAGCATCGACTCGTCGACGGCGGAGGCGCCGGCGATCACGATCCCGTCGACGGGGATGCTGTCGCCGGGACGCACGCGAAACACGTCGCCGCGGCGCACGTCCTCGACGGGGACTAGGCGCTCGGGGGCGCTCGGGTCATCGGGGTCGAGCAGGCGCGCCTGCGTGGCGCCGAGCTGCGCCAGCTCGCGCACCGCGCGCCCGGAGCTGCTGCGCGCCTTGGCCTCGCACCAGCGCGCGATCAGCAGCGCGGCGATGATGATCGCGCCCATGTCGTAGCAGAGCGGCATGTCGAACTTGCCGACGGGGACGCCGTGCTCGTAGACGGTGTCGGCGCTCAGCAGCAGCACGGTCGAGTACACGAACGCCGCGAGTGTCGAGAGCGCGATCAGCGTGTCCATGTTCGTGGCGCGCACCCGCGCGCGCGCCCACGCCGAGCGCAGGAACGGCAGCCCGCACCAGAACTGCACGGGCACCGCGAGCGCCGCGGTGATCCAGCGCGCGGTCTGATCGTGGGGCTGCAGGTACGTCAGCAGCACGATCGCGATCGTCAGCGGCACCGCCAGCGCGATGCGCCGCACGAGGCTCGCCTGTTCGCGTGCCTCCTCGTGCTCGAGCGCCTCGAACGCGTGCGCCTGCTCGGTTGCGCTCGCGGCCGCCGGCACGGCGCCGTAGCCGGCGCTCGCGACCGCGGCCGTCAGCTGCTGGACGTCAACGACGCCGGGGTCGAGCTCGACGGTCGCGCGCCCGGTCGCGTAGTTGACGAGCGCCTCCGTCACGCCCGGTTGACGCGCGAGCGTGCGCTGCACGCGCGCCGCGCACGACCCGCACGTCATCCCCGAGACGTCCAGCTCCAAGACCTCGCGAGCGCCGTTGGACGGCGCGGCTGCGACGGTCGGCTCTGCGGTCTTCGTGGTCATCCTGAGGCCCTAACTCAGGATAGCGGTGGGTTGTATGGGCGTACTCACCCAGGGATTACCCGGGCCCGCCCGCCCGGCCCCCGGGCTCAGCCCCCGCCGGCCGCAACGCGCGGCGCCACGGCCAGCGGGGGTCGGTCGCCCTTACCCTTATTTCTTGGCTTTTTTCGGCTTCGGCAGGTACTTCAGCGCGTATTCCTTGGAGGTTTCCTCGAGCGTGCCTTCCATGATCGCGGTGCTCTCTCCCGGCGTCGCCGGGATGCCGACGTCGAGGTCGAGCACGAGGTCGATCACCGAGGACAGTTCGCCGCCGCAGCCGCTCGCGCCGGGGACCGCGAAGTCGTTGTCGACGAGCTTGGCTTTTTCGATGTAGCGGATTTTGCCCTTCGCCCTGCCGGCCTGGCGATTGCCGACGCTGCCTTTGATCGGTTCCGTCGGAGCGGGAGGGCTCGTCGTGCCCGTCGTCAGGTGCAGCACGATCGGTTCGGAGTCCGAGCCGATGTAGCAGTCTTCGCCGAGCACTTCGTTGCTCAGCTTGACCTTGATCGGCAGCGTCACCGCCGGCGTTTTTTCGCCGATCAGGTTCCAGCGGTCGATGATCACCGAGCTGGGCGGGCCCGCCAGTTCAGCCGTGGCGGTGACTTCGCCTCCGAGCCCGCCGATCCCGACCAGCCCACCGGGCACCGTCAGCGGCGTCTTCGACAGCGTGTCGCCGTCGGCCGCCCCCAGCAACGGCTGTTCGTACAGGGATTCGCCTGCCAGGCCGCCCTGCAGCGTCACCGGGACTTCGATCGGGACGGTCTTGTGGTCGATCACGAACTCGCCGCTGGTGGTCGTCGAGACCAGGCACACGCTCGCGCTCGCCAGCGGGCAGTCGGCGAACGGCAGGAATTCTTCCTTCAACTTCAGGGACGCGAGCGCGGGCGACGCGACACCGAGTGCCACGAGCGGCGCCGCGAGCGCGAGCGCCACGACGAGCCCGCGCCGGCGCGTGACCGCGATCCGGCCAGAGAACCTCTCGAACGTCAGCCTCATCTCTCCACTACTCCTCTTTTCGTGTCATCGTGGGATTGCCTGGGTGCTTCGACCGCAGGGAGCTCGACCCGATCGACGTTTCGCGCGGAGACTCCAAGCCCCACTGCGCGGCGATCATCACATCTGACCCCCGTGCACCGTCCTGTACCCGTAAGTCATGTCTCTAAACCTACATCGAGCCCGGCAGGTGGCGGCCCGAGTCCAACCCCCTGCCGGCATGGCGATCGTCGCGGCGCTCGCATGCGCATTCTGCGGCTGCGGCGCCGGCGCCGCGCCGAGCGCGACCGGCACCAGCTCGGATCCTGTGCCCGCGTACGTGACCGAACCTTTCACGCACGAGCAGCGGCTGATCGAGCAGGGCGCGCCGCTGATCGTCGCCGACGGCTGCGCCGCCTGCCATCTGCTCGCGAGCGCCGCGCGCGGCCTCGCGCCGAGCTTCTCGAGCTTCGCCGGTCACCGCGTGCGGCTCGCCGACGGCCGCAGCGTGCTCGTCGACGAACGGTTCGTGCGCGAAGGCCTGCTGCATCCCCGCGCCAACGAGCTCGCGGGCTATGACCCGGCGCCGATGCTCGCGGCGCTGGCCCGCCTGCATCTGGACGAGCAGCCGCGCCAGGTGCAAGCGCTCGCGGCGTTCATCGAGCAGGTGGGACCGGAACCCGAATGAGAACCACTCCGGGTAGGCCCCAGCCACACTCGCTCGCACGCTGGCCGCCGCGCCGGCGATATCGCCGCATCTAGCATCTGCGCATGAGCGCCGGGCGCAAACTGCTTCCAAGCTCTCGCCGCGCGCGGATCCGCCGCCGCCGCACGGCCGCCGTCGCGGCGCTCGCCGGCCTGCTCGCGCTGCTGGTCGTGGCACTGTCGGGGGGCGGCGCACAGCGACGTTCGACGCCGCGCCTTGGCGCGCGCGCGGGCGGCCGTCCGCGACGAGCCCACCCTCCGAGCGACCCGCAGGCCGAACAGCGGGCGGCCGTCGACACGGTGCTCGCGTACACGCCGTTCGTCAAAGAAGGCGGCGAACGCGGCCGCGAGATCGCGCTGACCTTCGACGACGGCCCCGGGCCGTACACCCCGGGGGTGCTGGACGTGCTGGAGCGCTACCACGTGCACGCGACGTTCTTCGAGATCGGCAAGATGCTCGAGTACTTCAGCTCCTCGACGCTGCGCGAGCTCAGGGACGGGGACGTGATCGGCGACCACACCGAGACGCACCCGGAAATGGCGCTGCTGTCCGCGCACGACCAGCACGAAGAGCTGTTCGAACAGATCGCGCGCATCGAGCTGCTCGGCGGCCCGCGGCCGCTGCTGTTCCGCCCGCCGTACGGCTCCTATGACGCGACGACGATGCGCGAGCTGCACGCGCTGCACCTGCTGATGGTGCTGTGGTCGGTCGACACCGACGACTACCTCCAGCCGGGGGTCTCGACGATCGTCGAACGCGCGCTCGCGGGCGCGCATCCGGGCGCGATCATCCTGATGCACGACGCGGGCGGCACCCGCACGCAGACGATCGCCGCGCTGCCGACGATCATCACGACGCTGCGCGCTCGCGGCTTTCAGCTCGTGACCGTGCCGCAGCTGCTGCGCGATGATCCGCCGCCGCCGGGGCAGCCGCTACCGTCCAGCCTGCGTGGTGACTGATGGACATCGAGGCGCTGCGCGCGCGTCGTGAGGAGCGCCGGCGGGCGATTCGCCGCCGGCGTCTGGTGGCCGTTGGCCTGCTCGCGGCGGTCGCGGTCGCCGTAGCCGCGATCGCGATCGCGACGGCTGGATCGGGCGGGAGCCCGACTCGCGCCGCGTCCGCCAGCGATGCTGCCAGCAAGCACGCCTCCGCTGCGCACCGGAGCGCCTCCGGCGCCAGGGCGCCCGCCGCGGCGCACGCGAGCGCGAGCACCGGCCCGCCCGGGACCAACCCGGTCCCGATCCTCATGTACCACGTGATCGCCGCCCCTCCCCCGGGCGCGCCCTTCCCGGGCCTGTACGTGCCGCCGGCGGAGTTCGCCGAACAGATGCAGGCGCTGAAGGGCGCCGGCTGGCACGCGGTGACGCTCGACGAGGTCGAGGCCTATTGGCGCCATGGCTCCTCGCTCGGGGCGGGCAAGCCGATCGTGATCAGCTTCGACAACGGTTACAACTCGCAGTACACGCAGGCGCTGCCGGTGCTGCGCGGGCTGGGTTGGGTCGGCGATGAGAACCTGCAGCTGAGCGGTCTGCCACCGTCGCAGGGCGGCCTCGGCGAAGGACAGATCCGCGGCCTACTGGCGGCGGGCTGGGAGCTCGACACGCAGGGAATCAGCCATGCCGACCTGATCACCCTGGACGCCGAACAGCTGCACGAGCAGGTGGCCGTCGCCAGGGAAACGCTGCAGCACCGCTTCGATGTCCCGGTGAACTGGTTCTGCTACCCCTCCGGCCACTACAACCCCGCTGTCGTTGCCGCGGTGAAGGCCGCCGGCTTCATCGGCTCGACAACCGTCGTGCCCGGCTGGGCGCACCCGAGCGACGATCGCTATCGGCTGCACCGCCTGCGCGTGCTCGGCGGGACCACCGGCCAGGGCCTGCTGGAACTGCTGGACGGCACCCGCAGGGACCCACCGGCGCCGTCCTCCTACACCGCCTGAGCCCCCCTACGTGGGCGCCGGCCCGAATCGGACGGTTTTTCAGCGCCGGCCGCGATCGGAGGAGCGCTGGGCGGCCGCGAGGCTCGCCTCGGCCGCCTCGGCGCGCGTGCGCAGGCTGTGGCATTCGATCTGGGTGTCGCGCAACCGCTCGTGGACCCTGTGGCTCTGCTGCTGCGCAACCCTGAGCTCGTGCTCGACGAACGCGCGCGCGTCTTCGATCAACCTGACGTGTGCGCGCACGCGCGGGCGCGTCAGGTCGAACTGGAGCGCGAGCTCCTCGAGCGTGGCGGCGTCCGGCTCATCCTGCAGCGCGATCACCGCGGGGTGCTCGGCCGGATCGCTGCGCAGGCAGGCGCCCGGCCACCAGACGCGCACCGCGCCGCGATCGAGCGCGAGCCGCGGGCCCAGCTCCTCGCGCAACCCGGCGAGCAGCTCGTCGTCGCAGAGCAGGCAGATGCGCGGACCCACGCCGAGCACCGCGCGCACGTCGGCGCGGGCGAGCACGGGCGCGCCGTCCTCGTCGAGCGTCAGCCCGATGACCGGCTGCTCGCGCGGGCCGAGGATCTCCGCGCACAGTCGCTGTAGCTCGCGTCCCGACGCGACGACCTGGTAGTCGGGATCTGGGACCTCCAGGAGGCCGGTCAGAAGTCCATCGTCGATCGAGAATGCCATCCGTGGATCCTTGTCCGTTGTGGTCTCATACGAGCCTGTAGCGGCGCGTCGAGGGGTCGCGCTCGAGCAGGCCCACCGCGACGAGCGTGGAGACGTAGCGGTGGGTGGTGCTGGGGTTCATGTCGAGCATGCGCGCGATTTCGGCGTTGCCGAGGTAGCTGCCGTCGGTGGGAAACGACGCGAGCATCAGCAGGCCGGCGAGCAGCGAGCGCGACAGCCTGCTGTCCTCGAGCTGGCGAGGCTCACGCGCCAGCACCTCGCGCACGTCTCTGAGTCCCGAGAGCAGGATCGAGATGCTGCCGCCGTCGGCGGCGCTGCGGATCACACGGTCGACCTGCGCCGGCGATAGCTCGATCACAACCTTCTCGGCCGCTGTCCCCGTGCGTTCGTCGCCCGCACGTCCGTTGGCCTCGGCGCTCGCCTCGGGGCTGGCCTCGGCGCTCGCGACCGGCTCCGGGCGCCGGATCCGGCGTGTACCAGTGTTCCGGGAGAACCGGAGCGATGTATCGCTATCCACTTTCACGGAAACAGATCATGCAGTACGTCAAAAGCGCTGACAAGTCAGGCTGTTGAATGTTCTACATCGTGACTGTCCGGAAAAGTTAGAAACGTCGCTTTTATTCACGGTGGCTGAGATTAGTCTGTATCTCAAGATGAGCGCGAGATCGGTGGCCGAGAAGCGCCCCAAGCGAAACGCGAGCCCGATGCAGTCGGCCGTGCACTGGGCGCTGCTTGGGCTCGTGATCGAGCGCCCAAGCTACGGGTACGAGCTAGCGCAACGCTTCGAACAGACGTACGCGGGCATGCTGCAGCTCAGCGGCGTCTCCTATGTGTACACCGCGCTCGACTCGCTCCAATGCCGGTGCCTGATCGAAGAGATCCCGGGGACGCGCACCGGCCGCCAGCCCAAGCCGCGCTATCGCGCCACCTCCGAGGGGGTGCGCAGCTACCAGGAGCGCCTGATCCTGCAGATGCGCGAGGACTTCCGGCGCTCGCGCCTGTTTGCCCGCCAGCTGGCGGTGCTCGCGCAGGAGCCGGAGATGGCGCTCGACGTGATCGAGCGCTACGGGCAGGAGTGCCTGGCGGAAGCGGGTGGGATGCCACTGCCGGCGCCCGGCGGGGACTGCGTGGACGCGGCCGCCGGACTGGCCGCACGGCTCGTGTCCGAGGAGCGCCGGCTGGCGATCGAATCGAGGCTGCCGTGGATCGACTACGCCCGCAGCGAGTTCAAGGCGCTGGCCGCGGGCAAGATCCAGGCGCGATGAGCCTGCTCGAGCTGGAGCACGTAGGCAAGTGCTACGGCCCGCTGAGCGAACATCTCGTGCTGCGCGACGTCTCGCTGCGAATCGAGCAGGGCGAGATGGTCTGCGTGTGGGGCAGGCGGCGCTCAGGTCGCTCCACGTTGCTGCGGCTCGCCGCCGGCATCGAGCATCCCGACGCCGGGGTGGTGCGCTTCGACGGTCAGGATCTCTCCGCTCGCGAGGGCGAGCGGCTGGGCGACGGGATCGGCTACTGCCGCAAGACGTTCGTCGCCAGCGAGGGACGGCGCGTGCTGGACCACATGGTCGTCGGGCTGCTCGCACGCGGCGTGCCGCTGAAGTTGGCGGCGAGTCGCGCCCGCGAGGCGCTCGAGCGGACCGGGATCGGACGTTGCGCGACCTCGAGACCGGAGGAGCTCGACTGCGGGGAGGCGGTGCGCGCGGCGATCGCACGGGCGCTCTCGTTCGCGCCGCGGCTGCTGCTGATCGACGAGCCGACGATCGGCGTCGACCTGCTCGAGCGGGACGGCATCCTGCGGCTGCTGCTGTCGCTGAGCGAGCAGGGCATCGCGGTGCTGGCGAGCACCGGCGAGTCCCAGGGCCTGTCCGGGGCACGCGCGCTCGCGCTCAGCGACGGTGAGCTGCGCGGACGACACTCCCCCGAGCTCGCCGCGGTCGTGCCCATACGCAAAAGCGCCTGATGCCGAGCCGGCTCGCGAGCGGTCTCCGACGCCCGGCGGTCGCGGAGTAAGGATCGGTGCTCGAGCTCGACCGGGTGATCAAGCACTACCGCGGAGCCGGCGAGGAGGTGCGCGCCGTCGACGGCGTCAGCCTGGCCGTCTCCGAGGGCGAGATGGTCGCGCTGCTGGGACCGAGTGGCTCCGGCAAGACGACGCTGCTGCTGCTGATCGCGGCGCTGCTGGCACCCGAGCGAGGCACCGTGCACTACGACGGGCGCAACCTGGCGTCGCTGTCGGAGGGCCAGGTGAGCGAGTACCTGTTCAGGGACGTCGGCTTCATCTACCAGAACTACCACCTGATGCCCCGCGTCTCCGCGATCGAGAACGCCGCCATCAAGCTGATGCTCGGCGGCGTCGGCGCGCGCGAAGCCCAGGCTCGCGCGCGCCCGTGGCTGGAGCGCGTCGGCCTCGGCGAGCGCCTGCGCAGCACGCCGGAGCAGCTGTCGGGGGGCGAGCGCCAGCGGGTCGCGATCGCGCGGGCGCTCGCCGGTGAGCCAAGGCTGATCCTCGCCGATGAGCCGACCGGCAACCTCGACAGCGCACGCAGCGAGGAGATCGCCGGGCTGCTGCGCGCGATCGCGCACGAGCGTGGCGCGACGGTCGTGCTCGTGACACACGATGCGGAGGCGGCGACCGCCGCCGACCGGCGCTACACGCTGCGTGACGGAAAGCTCCACGCCGGCGACCTCGACGCCCCCGAGCACGATCCGCTCGCGCATACCCAGCACTCACCGATCAGTCCGGCGTGAGCACCCTGAAAGGCTCCGGGCCACTCGAGCCGAGGACCCTGCTGCGGCCCCGCGCGCTCATCTTCCTTTACCGCAGGCGCCTACGCGTGCATCTCGCTCAGGAGCTACTCGCGGGGCTCGGGATCGCGATCGCGGTCGCGCTCGTATTCGCCGCGTTGATCGCCAACGCCAGCGTCGCGGGCTCGGCCGGTGAAGTGGTCCACGCCGTGGTGGGGTCGGCGAACCTACAGTTGCACGCGCGCGGCCCCGACGGCTTGGATCAGAGACTGCTCGCACGCGTGCAACACCTCGCCGGGGTCAAGCAGGCCGTACCGGTGCTTGAACAGAGCGCAACCATCGTGGGTCCGGGAGGGCACCGCGCGAACGTCGACCTCGCCGGCGCCGACGTCAGCCTTGGGAAGTTGGACGGCCTTGCGCGCACGCTCCCGATCTCAGCGTTCTCCCCCGGCGCGATCGGGCTCACCCGCGCAAGCGCCGAAGAGCTCGGGGTGACGGCGACGAATGCCGCGAGTGTCGAAGTCTCGCTCGATCTGCGCGGCACGGCCCACCGGCTGAAAGTCGCCACGGTGCTCGGGCGCGAAGCAGCCGGCGCACTGGCGCAGGCGTCGGTTGCGGTGCTCGCGCTGGCAAGCCTGCAGCGGTTCGCCGACCTGCAGGGGCGGCTGACGCGGATCCTGATCGAGACGAGCCCAGGTCACGAAGCGTCCGTGCGCGTCGCCCTGAACAGGCTTGCCGACGGGCGCATAACGGTCGCAACGACCGGTGCCGAAGTCGCACTGTTGCACCAAGCGCTACACCCCAGCGATCAGGCGAGCGGGTTCTTCGCCGCGATCAGCGCGCTGCTCGGGTTTCTATTCGCATTCAACGCGATGCTGCTGACGGTCCCAGAGCGCAGGCAGGCGATCGCCGACCTGCGCCTGATCGGCACGAAGCGCGCCGCGATCGTGCAAATCGTGGCCTTTCAGGCACTGTGCCTCGGGATCGCCGCCTCGCTGGTGGGCCTGCTGGCTGGCTATGCGCTGTCGTTGGGTGCCTTCCACCAGTCCTCGGGATACCTCGCGGAGGCGTTTACCATCGGCACCAACACGGTCGTCGGGATACGTCCACTGCTGCTGTCGCTGGGCGGCGGAATCGTGGCGACGTCGATGGCCTCGGCCGTACCGCTGCTCGACCTGCGGCGCGGCCGGGCGCTGGACGCCGTGTACTTCGAAGATGAAGCGCAAGGGAGCGCGCTCGGGCGCGGCAGCCAGCAGCGCCTGGCACTCGCCGTCCTCTCCCTGCTGGCGCTGGCGACGATTCTTTACAGAGTGCAGGCGTCGCTTGGCTTCGTCGCAAGCGGGGTACTGGCGCTGGCGACTGTCCTAGCGGTGCCGTTGGCGTTCGCCGCCGTGATGCGGGCGTGCTCGAGCTTGGCTGCGCGCTATCAGCGTCTGACGATCCTGCAGGTAGCGCTGACCGCGTTGAGGGCCGCGCCCCTGCGCTCGCTCGCGCTCGCGGCGACCGGCGCCGTTGCCATCTTCGGCGGAGTCGCGCTGGGCGGCTCTCGAGACGATCTACTTCGTGGGATCGGCGGCTTCGCACGCAACTATGCCAGCGACGCTGAGCTGTGGGTGGGCAACCCGGGCGATAACCAAGCGACGATGCCATTCGCCGCCGACGACTACGCCAGGCGCATCGCAGCGGTGCCCGGCGTCGCCAGTGTCAGCACATTCCAGGGCGGCTTCCTGGAATTGGGCGAAAGACGCACGTGGCTGATCGCGCGTCCGCCTGGCGCAAATCGGATGGTATTGAGCGGCCAAACCGTCGGTGGCAGTGCGAGCGTGGCGATCAGGCGACTTGGCGAAGGCGGCTGGATCGCGGTCTCCCAAGAGATCGCCGAACAGCAGCATGTTCGGATCGGCGGCCGGTTGACCTTGCCCACCCCCTCCGGCGACGTTCGCTTCGCGCTCGCCGCGACCACGACCAACCTCGCGTGGAGCCCCGGGGCGATCCTCATGGCCAGCTCCGACTACAGCCGCTATTGGCATACGACGATGCCGACGGCGCTCGGTGTGCAACTCGTGCGGGGGACGAACGAACGTAGCGCACGCCTGGCGATCGCGCGCGTGCTCGGAGGAGGCCTCGAAGTCGCGACGGCGCGCACCCTGGAAACGCGGATCGACGCGCTGACCAGGGAAGGGCTCAGTCGGCTCGGGGAGATCTCGACGCTGCTGGTGGTCGCCGCGATCCTCGCAATGGCGGCGGCGCTGGGCTCGAGCGTGTGGCAGCGGCGCCCGGCACTCGCGGCGATGCGACTGTCGGGCGTACGGCCCGCGAGAATCCGACGCGTCCTCCTGTCAGAATCGTTTGTAATGCTGAGCGCGGGCTGTGTAACTGGTGCAGTGGCCGGGATCTACGGCCAAGTCGTTATCGACAGCTACCTCAAGCACGTCACCGGCTTCCCGGTGGCAGGCCTGGCTGCGAGCGGGCGTCCGTTCGAGATCCTTGCGCTGGTGATCGCGGCCGCTCTGATCGCTGTCGCGATCCCCGGCTGGGTGGCGTCGCGCGTATCCCCCACGCTCGCGCTCGATGACTAGGCCTGCGGCGATCGCCGCGGCGCGGACGTGGCGCCGAGATGCGCCGAAGCGACCTGCCGCCACGGTCGAGATCTTGGATCGCCGACTCGCGGCACGAGCCGGGCTGGCGCTGGTGCTCGTCAATGTGCGCTACTGGTCACGCGTGGCGCCGCTGGCGCGAAGCGAGCTGGAGCGCTGGCGTCAGCGCGCGCGGACGATCGAGGACCCGGTGCTGCGCGCACTGGCGGTGTCGAAGCTCGACGAGGAGGGCTTCAACGCCGAGGCCGCCGCGATGCTGGCCACCCTCGCGCCGCGCGCGCATCGCCGGCGCACGGTCGAGGCGATCGTGGCCGCGGAGGTCCTTTACGACTATCTGGACGGCCTGACCGAGTTCCCGGCAGCTGAGGCGCGCGGCGACGGCGAGCGGCTTTTCACGGCGTTTACGGACGCGGTCGATCCGTCGGCGGTCCCAGACGGCGACTACTACCGTCATCACTCGCGCGCCGAGGGCGTCTACCTCGCGCAGCTCGTCGCCAGCGTTAGGCATGCGCTAGCCGGCCTCCCCGCGAGCACGAGCCTCGGCGAGGTTCTCCAAAGCAGCGCAGCGCGGGGCGCGGAGGCTCAGCTTCGCATGCATGCAATGACGCCGTCGACGAGCGAGCAGCTGCGGCTATGGGCAGAGCGCCGTGCGGCTGATACGCCGCTGGAGTGGCGAGAGTACCTGGCCGGTGCCGCGTGCTCGGTGCTGGCCGTGCACGCGCTGATCGCCGCCGCGAGCGACCGCCACACGACAAACGAGCGGGCGCTCGAGCTCGACCGGATCTATCTGTTGATATCCGTGCTGCCAACGGTCCTCGACAGCGTGATCGATCGCGAGCTGGACGCGAGCGCTGGGCGAGCGGGATACATCCAGCACTACGACGATTGCGATCTGCTCGCAGGGCGGCTCGCCGGCGTGATCGAGGATGCCGTCCACCACGCGCGCAACGTGCCTGATGGCGCCCACCACGTGATGACGCTCGTCGGCGTGGTTGCCTACTACCTCTCAGCCCCGACGGCCTCCGACGCGTTCGCGCGGCCCGTCAGCGTGCGCATCGGCCGCCAGCTCCGCCCGCTGCTCGCGCCGACGATGAGCATGATGCGCGCGTGGCGTGCCGCGAAGCGTCTCCGGGGGCGATGGCGCGCCCGCTCCAGCGCAAGGGCCACGGCCTACCGAAGCATATGAGCAGCCTGGCGGCGCCCGAGAACCCACCCGCCGGCACCGCACGGTATGTCGCGATCATCATCGACGGCAACGGCCGCTGGGCACGCGCGCATCGGTTGTCGATCAACGAGGGTCACCGGGCAGGCGCCGACGCCCTCAAGGCGCGCCTGAGAGACGCGGTCGAGCTGGGGATCGAGCAGCTAACGGTCTTCTCGTTCTCGACCGAGAATTGGTCGCGGCCGATCGAGGAGGTTCGCGGCTTGATCTCGATGCTCGCGCAGCGAATCGCCGCCGAGGCTCCCGAGCTGCACCGGCACAGTGTCCGCATGCGCTTCATCGGGCGCCGCCACGGCGTCGCGCAAGAGCTGGTGCGGGAGATGGAGCGGGCAGAATCGCTGACGGCTCGCAACCGCCTGATCACCCTGTTCGTGGCGCTCAACTACGGCGGGCGGGCCGAGATCGTCGACGCCGCCCGCGAATTTCGCGCGGGCAGCGAAGACGACTTCCGTGAGTGCCTGTATGCACCAGACATGCACGACCCAGATCTGATCATCCGCACGGGCGGCGAGCGGCGGCTGTCGAACTTCCTGCTGTGGCAGTCGGCGTACTCGGAGCTGGTGTTCAGCGACGAGCTGTGGCCGGACTTCTCGCGCGAGGACATGGAGGCAGCGCTCGAGGAGTTCAGCATGCGCCAGCGGCGGTTCGGCGGCAGATGAGCGGGCGCGGGCCGGGCGGGCCCTACTTCATGCGCGGATCTACGAACACGTCGTCGATGTCAGAAGAGCCCGTCAACGCGGTGAAACGCAGCGCCGCCTCGGCGGTGCCCCCGGAGAGCGCGCCCATGAGCACCGAGCCGGTCAGCATCGGTAGCGTCGGCTGCCAATCGCCGCCCAGCGCGACCGCGCCGAGCGGCAGCGCGACGGGCCCGAGCACCGTCCCGTAGACGACCTGCACCAGCACCGTGGACAGGAGTCCGTCGTTGCGGGCGAAGAAGCGGAACACTGGGTAGGAGGCGTTCACGCATACGAACGGCGACTGCGCTGAGGCGCCGTCCGCGAGGCCCAGCGAGTAGGCGCCGACGGAACCAGTGACCCCGTAGGGCTCGCTGCCGGCGACCCGCTGGGCGCCCCCGGTCAGCGTCCAGCCCGACAGCGAGCCCTCGAAGTCGCCGCCGGGGACGAGCTCGTAGGAGCTCGTGTCGCCCCATTGCAGGAACGGCTGGGAGAGGCTCGCCTGCTGGCACCCGCCGGTGCTGATCAGCGCCGCCCGCGCCGGCGCCGCCAGCCAGGTCATGAGCATCAGGCTGGCGATGGCAAGCGCGGTGGCAAGCGAGAAGCGGTGTGACCGGTACGGTCGGATTCCGGTGAGTGCGGGGAACGAGAACACAAGAGCCTCCGTGCGTGTGCTGGCGGCTGAGCTATCTCGTTGCGCGAGACCTCTGGCTTTGCGTCCCCACCTCGCGGTGAGTTTGCCTTTTTCAGACTGATTGTCCGAGCAGGTGAGCAGCATGGAGCGCCGAGCGCTGTAGGGCAAGGGATATGGACGCTTGTTCGAGCGACCACTTAGCCCAAGGCATATTCATGACGATGCAGCGATAGCCCATGTCTGCCTACGGCTTCACAGAATCGGAGCGTCTGCGCGCGTCGTTCGCCGGCCGAGCGCAGCGGATGCCGGACTCCGAACGCGCTGCCGAGCTGATCGTCGGCGTCGGCTTCATCCTCGCGGCGCTCGCCCTCGCCCTGCTCGGCGGCCGGACACGCGAGCTGTCGCTGCCCATCGCGGCGCTGTACGTGGTCGGCGTTGCGGCTGCCGGCGAAGTCCGCATCGACGTCGGCGCGGGCTTCACCGTACCGACGCAGGTGCTGTTCGTGCCGATGCTGTTCGCGGTGCCGGCATCGCTCGTTCCGCTGCTAGTGGTGCTGTCACTTGCGCTCGGCATGGCGCCCGCGATCGTGGCCCGGCGCACGCCGCCCAGCCGCATCCTCACGGTCGCACCGAACAGCTGGTTCGCGCTGGGTCCGGCGCTCGTGCTGGTGCTCGCGCACGACCCGCGCCCGGATGGCCAGTGGTTGGTGCTGGCACTGGCACTCGCCGCTCAACTCACATGCGACTTCCTCGCCAACGCGGTGCGGGAACGGTTGTGCGACGGCCTCACTGTGAGGGAGCTCGCGGCCGAGGTGCGCCAGATATACCTGATCGACCTGGCGCTCGCGCCGCTCGGCCTCGCCGTTGCGATTGCCGCCATCGGCCGCCCGTGGGCGGTACTGCTGATCGTTCCGCTGTTCGGGGTGCTGAGGTGGTTCTCGAAGGAGCGGCGTGCCCGGCTCGAGCAGCTGATCGAGCTGAACGACGCCTACCGCGGCACGGCGCTGCTGCTCGGGGACGTGGTCGGAGCCGACGACACGTACACGGGCGAGCACTGCAAGGACGTCGTGCGCCTGGCGCTGGACGTCGCGCGCGAGATGCGACTCGACGTCGAACAGCAGCGCACTGTGGAGTTCGGGGCCCTCCTGCACGACATCGGCAAGATCGCGGTGCCGAAGGCGATCATCAACAAGCCGGGCAAGCTCGACCCGGACGAGTGGGATCTGATCAAGACGCACACGGTCGAGGGCCAGAGAATGCTCGAGCGTGTCGGCGGCTTCATGGGAAACGTCGGGCGGATCGTGCGCGGGCACCACGAGCGCTGGGACGGCGGCGGCTATCCCGACGGGCTGCGCGGCCGGGAAATCCCGCTCGAGGCGCGGATCATCTCCTGCTGTGACGCATTCAACGCGATGACCACCGATCGTCCCTACCGTAAGGCGATGCCGGCATCGGCCGCGGTCGGTGAGCTCCGCGAGCACGCCGGCGCGCAGTTCGATCCCGTGGTGGTCGATGCGCTGGCGAGCGTCATCGAGCGACCCGCAGACGTGACACAGTCCGCGGCGAGCTCCACGCCGGGATTTGTGTTGTCTTAACTCGACGGTTCGCGTACACGCTTGGCATTGTTGTCGATTGCAGACGCAAGCGGTCGATCCGACAACCGATCAAGGGGCCAGCGATCGGTGTCGATCGCTGCCTCGATGTCAAATTCACCACCCACTTCGCAGGAGTATGAGCTTGCTCGCCTCGGCCATGCGCTGCACGCCCGCGTCGATGACGTCGTCGAGGCGATGCTCGCGCGCACGCAGGCATCGAGTCGCCGGCTGGATCCGGCGGTCGAGGAGCGCTTTGCACGCGTCGGCGCCGTCTCGACGATCGCGGTCGCGCGCTGGATGTCCGGCGAGGGCGCCGACGCGGCTCGGGAAGTGGGACAGGAGGCGTGGCAGATATTCGGGCAGCTCGCCTCGCAGCGCGCGGCGCCGTTGAACGAGGTCACCAAGCGCTGCCTGCGCTGGTGCGATGCGGCACGTGAGGTCGTGCGCGAGTGCGCATCCGCCCTGGAGCTCGAGCAGGCGGTGCTGGAGGAGGCGCTGGCGATGCTGCAGCGCAGCCTGAACGTCACGCTCGTGCGCATGTGCGAGTCCTTCGAGTCAGACCGCCAAAGCGCCGATGAGGAGCTCGAGCACCGCCAGCGCGAGCTCGCATTCCTCGCGACCCACGACGCGCTCACGGGGCTGCCGAATCGGACGCTGATCCTGGATCGCGTCGAGCAGCTGATGCTGCGCGCCCGTCGGGAGCGCACGCCGCTCGCCGCGCTGTTCATCGATCTCGACAACTTCAAGGCGATCAACGACTCGCTCGGCCACGCCGCCGGCGACGAGCTGCTGCAGGCGGTGGCCTCGAGGCTGACGGCCGTCGTGCGCGAGAGCGACGCCGTCGGGCGCATGGGCGGCGACGAGTTCGTGGTGATCGCCAGCGAGCTCTCGTTCGCAGCCGGCCCGGAGCTGATCGCCGAGCGTCTGCTCGAAGCCCTCGACCAGCCGTTCAAGCTCGCCGGACACGGCCAGAGCTGCCTCAAGGTGACGGCCAGCGTCGGCATCGCGGCCGGTGACAGGGAGTGCGCCGAGGAACTGCTGCGCGACGCGGACGTGGCGATGTACCAGGCGAAGTGGGATGGACGCCACCGCTACGTGCTGTTCGAAGCGGGCATGCAGACGGCCGTCCAGTCGCGGATGGAACTCGAGATGGATCTGCGCATGGCGCTGGAGAACGACGAGTTCTTCCTGGTCTACCAACCGACGTTCAACCTCCAGGACATGAGCCCCACCGGGATGGAGGCGTTGATCCGCTGGAACAGCCCGACCCGTGGCACCGTCCAGCCAAACGAGTTCATCGCGCTGCTGGAGGAGACCGAGCTGATCGTGGAGATCGGCAGGTGGGTGCTGCTGGAGGCCTGCCGCCAGGGCGTTGCCTGGCGCGAGTCCGGCCATCCGATCGGCGTCGCGGTCAACGTTTCGGCGCGACAGCTGGACACCGACGAGTTCGTCGCCGACGTCGAACGTGCCCTGCGCGAGACGGGCCTCGAGCCGGACTCGCTGACGGTGGAGATCACCGAGACGGCCCTGATGCGCGACATCGAGCGAACGGCGATGCGCCTGGCGAGCGTCAAGCGCCTGGGCGTGCGCATCGCGATCGACGACTTCGGAACGGGCTACTCCTCGATGGCCCACCTGCAGCGCTTCACCGTCGACGCGCTGAAGATCGACCGCTCGTTCATCACGCAGATGACCCACAACCAGGAGGGCCACACGATCATCCGCACGCTGGTGCAGCTCGGCAAGGCGCTGTCGATCGAGACGCTCGCCGAGGGCATCGAGCAGGCGCACGAGCTGAGCCTGCTGCAGGGCGAGCGCTGCGACACCGGCCAGGGCTTCCTGTTCGCGCGCCCGCTCGCCGCGGCCGACACGGCGGAGTTCCTGCGCAACTGGGCGGCCGAGCGGCGCCTCGCGGTCAGCTGAGCGGGTCCTGCAGGCGAGCTTGCAGGGTCAGAGACGCATGCGGACAGACGTCTGCGTCTCGATTAGGCTTGCGCACGCCACGATCGGCCTTGGCGCGCTGCTGTGGTTGCCAGCCACTCACAGCGCCCGGAGCCGCAGCGGCGAGCGGCGCGCGGGGGTTCATCATGAGTAGGTGTGCAGTCACCTCGCGCGCGCACCGTGAGGACCCGGAGCTAGTCGAGCCGGGTCCTCACGCAAACGTCGCGCGCATGGCCTCAAAGGACCCGCGACAGCAGCTCGCCTCCGGGGATCCTCCCCTCCAGCAGCGACACGACCACGTAGGCGGCGAGCGCCGCGAGCACGACCAGCTCGATGGCCTGGCGAGCCGTCCAGAAGAACAGCTCGCGCTCAGCCTTGCGAACCTCGATCGGTGTGCGTGCGCGTCGAAGCAATGCCACGACAGGACCTCCGCTGATGCTGGACGCGCGCCGCCTTCCCCCAGTCGCTCACGCTGGCCGCGAGCCGCCTTCCAGTCTTCGCAATAGTTTCCGTGTACGAGATGACTTTGGCCCCGCCGAGGCGATTCTGGAAGATATGTTTCTGTCTCAGACAGCCATCTGCGAGCGCGTCTCCGTCCTCGGACTCAGTCCGCGGCGGTATCCCTGTTGGTGGTCCTGCGCTCGCGCAGTTCGACCGGCGCGCTGACCGCGATCATCCTGGCTGGGACGTCGTGGGTCACGACCGCGCCGGCCCCCACCCGCGCTCCCCGCCCGATGCGAATCCCCCTGTGACGAGGCGTCATGATCACGCTGTTGGCGCCGATCACGACGCCGTCCTCGATCACGATCTCGTGCGGGCCGGCCGTCGGTCGCACGGCCATGGTGACGTTCTGGAAGATCTTCACGTTGCGCCCGATCACGACTTTCGGATGCAGGACCGTGCCGAACCCGTGGTGACCCAGCGCGATGTCCGGGCTGACCTGCGCCTCCACCGGCAGCGAGTTGTGGTACATCATCGAGTTGACGTTCTTGAGCAGCCCCGCGAGCCGCGGGTGGCCCTTCTGGTAGAGCGCCATCGACAGCAGCCACAGCCGTCGGGAGCTGAAGATGAAGCCCCCGCCCCTGAGGTCGCGCCACACGCCCTGAGCGACCGCATCAGCTTCCAGGCGCTCCCTGGATCGAGCCTCCTGCTCATTCGCCTCGGCGTCGTCCTCGGTCATAGAGCTGCTCGTCTTAGCAGCTTTCCGGACGTACTGTCAAGCCAGGCTCACGCTGCCGATCTGACGCTAGCGCTGCTCGTCGTCGCGCCTGTAGCCGAGGCGGGCGGAGATGCGATCCGCCGTGGAGACGACATGCGGCGCCAGCGCGTCGACGAGCTCCTCGAGCGAGATCATCGAGCTGTGCGCGGAAAGGCCGACCGCGGCGACGACGTCCTGGGCCTCGTTGCGGACGGGCACGGCGATCGCGTACAGCCCCGCGGCGAGCTCCTCGTCATCGACGGCGAAGCCAGCGGACTGGATCTCGTCGAGCTCATCGAGCAGCGCTCTCTTGCCGGTGATCGTGTTGGGGCCGCGCTTGGTGAGCTTCACCTGGGAGAGCAGCTCGCGCTGCTCGTCCTCGGGGAGGCTGGCCAGCAGCAGCTTGCCCATCGACGTGCAGTAGGCGGGCAGGCGCGAGCCGGTGTGCAGGTCCAGACCGCCCGCGTCCGGACCGCGGCGGAAGCTGCGCACGCGATCGACGAACAGGACCTCGCCACCGTCGAGCACGCCGAGACCCGTCGTGTAGGAGGTGCGCTGACGCAGCTCCTCCAGATACGGATGCGCGTGCTCGCGCAGCCCCGTCGAGTTGAGCGCGGACATCCCCAGGTCGGTCACGCGCAGCCCCAGACGGTACTTGCGCGAAGCGCCCTGCTCGAGGTAGCCGAGCGCCACGAGCGTGATCACGTAGCGATGCGTGGTCGAGCGGCTCATGCCCAGATCGTCCGCGATGTCGGCGATCCCGAGCACCGGGCGCTTGGGCGTGAAACAGCCGAGGATCGCGAGACCGCGCTCCAGTGACTGCGAGTAGCGCGGTTCGCGCAGGCTCGGGATCGACCACGCCGGCTCCCGCTCGTCCCGGGCGGTCTTGGTGATCGTTGAACTGGTTCTGGACATTGGATCTCGCTTTCCCCTGTATGGTTTCTGTGGCTCTTGAACCCGAAGTTCAGTAGACTGATATATGCATCATAGTTCGATATATCCGTTCTGAGCCTAAAGAACACTGAAGTTTCAAGAGTTCTAGCCAGCCGGCGGCCCCTGGAGCGCTTCAGCTGCGTGAGCGCGGCACCAGGACACAGGCGCCGTCACGGTGAGTTGTGAATCCGTTCGAACAGCCGCCCGTACGGGTGCTGGCGTTCTTCCTGGAACCGCTCGAAATGCCGCCCACCCAGACCAAGCGGCGGACGGGCTTCGAACCCGCGACCTCATGCTTGGGAAGCGCGCGGCCATATCTAGGATATGGCCTGCAAATCACGCATATTCAGCCGCTCGCCTGAGGCCCGGTACTGCACGGGTACTGCAAATCGCTGCCCGCTGGGGGAGTGTGCGCCGTGGGCGCGACGCGTCCCGCCTGAGCGCGGGCCGCGGGGCGGGGCTCCTGCTGCACAGGCGCTCAATTCGTTGGCCGGTCTCGAGCCGTTGGGGTCTGTGACCCAAACGGCCCCCACGAAGCCGTGGTCGACGATGCAGACCCCATTGCGTCCATCCGACCCTACTTCGAAGCTCGGCGGCCAGCAGGGCCGAGTCGTCACGATGTCGGCGGGCGCACCCGCTACCCGTGGCGATCTCTTGACCACGAGGCAGGCCGCGGCGGCGCTCGGGGTAGCGAGCGTACGTCGCGAAAAGCGGCCGGAAGTCCTACAAATGCAAGCCGCAGCCGCCAGCAGCCTACGCCGTGGCCTTCGCCGGGCGGGCCGCGTCTGAGTTGAACGGGCCTGACGCCCCCCGAGATCTTCGCGAGGCGACGAGGCATGCCAAGGTGGGGGCGTCGGCCCGCGCCCATGCGTGGCGCGGTGTTGTCGGCCGTGCTCTCATGGGCCGCGAACTCCGAACTCGTGCCGGAGATCAAATCCAACGGGTGCCTGTTCGCGAATGAGAAGATCGGCAACCGGCGCAGGTCCATGCGGGGTGCTCAGGGCCGCGCATCGGTACGCCGGCACGGCGATGAGATCGGCGGTTGGGCGCTCTCGCCTCTGGCGGTCGAGCTGATCCGAGCGGAGATGCTCCAGGGAGGACGACAGACGGGATCGCCGAGCCAACCAGACGGTCAGCCAGGCATCGCACCCGGGTAGCGGAGATGCCGGCGGTCCTCATCGCCCCTCCGCGCAGCGTCGAGGAGCTCCCGGCCGCCACGGGCCTCGCCGGCGAGCCGCAGCGCACACCTCTACACGCACGGGTTCATGTCGACGTTCAGGGCGTATGGGCGTGCCCGCCCGTGCGCGCCCGATCATCCGCGTCTGCGCTCTTGGGCGATGGGCAGATCGCCGATGAGCTCGTTGGGCGTGACCTCCAGCCCGTCGCAGAGTTTCAGGATCAGAGACAGCGACGGCTCCTTGCGCCCGTTCTCAGCGCTACTGATCCTCGCCGGCGAAACCTGGGACTTGTGGGCCAGACTGTCTGGGGTCAGGCCCGCTGCGTGCCGTAGCTGCCGCAGTTTCTGGCCGAACGCGCGCATCAGCATCATCCGTTCGCTCGCCGCTCCCAGAGAACTCCCACCGGCCACCTCTCCAGCGGCTGGCCGTTTCGTCGGGGGACTCACTGGCTCTGCGCAGGACTCGTGTACCGTGGGCGCTCGGTCTGGAGGGCGCGCTCGGCCTGCTGCGCGCGCGTGAGCGCCGCGGAAAGCTCAGTCTCGATGCTGCGGTTCTGAGCGCGCGCCTGGGCGAGCTCGTGCTCGGCGAGCCGGCGCGCATCTTCGATCACCTGGATCTCCCCGCGCACGAGCGGCCGGCTCAGGTCGAACAGGCGGGCGAACTCCGCCAGCATGTCGCTCTGGGACTCGCAGTCGAGTGCCAGCACCAGCGGATGCGCCGTCGGGTCGCTCGGCGCTCTCAGGCCGGGCCACCAAACCCGCACGCTGCCAGCGGGCAGCGCGAGGCGCCGGCCGAGCATCCCTTGAAGGCGGCGCAGCAGGTACTCGCCCGGCACGTAGTAGATCCGCGGCCCCGCACCCACGATCGCACGCACCCGCCGTGCAGCGAGCACAGCCTCATCGATCTCCGCCAGACAGGTCAGTCCAACCACCGGCTGTGCACGGCCACTCCAGCGCAGATCAGCCACCATCGCCCGTAGCGCCCCCTCGCTGCGCACGACCAGCAGATCAGCATCGAGCGCACCCAGCGCCGCCCCACCGGCACGAGCCGGCGTACGGCGGGCGGGCCCAACCCAGCGATGCCCTCGGGCAGCTCGCGCTCGACGCCTGCGCTCAGCCCGCATCAGCACCACCCCTCGTCCCCGCGCGTTGCGCGCTCCCATCCTGGACCCGATCGCGGCGATATCGCCGCGATCGCGGGTGCCGCTGGACCAGCCCGAGCGCCAGCCACGTGTGCATGTAACGATGCGTCGTACTCGGCGAGATGCCCAGCTCCGTGGCGATGGCTGTCAGCTCGCGCCAGCTGCCATCCGGCGGCAGCGCATTGAGTACCAGCAGCGCCCGCAACGCCGAGCGCGAGCACGACTCGTCCTGCAACAGCGCCAACACGGCACCGGAAAGCACATCGACTTCGCCGATCTCCGGAAGCAGGCTCCCCGGGTGCGGACGGCCGGCGGCCTCGCGCAGGACCTGCTCCACCTGCGCATCAGTCAACGCGATCAAAACACCACAATCGCCGCTCACCCGAACACCCGCCCCTGAGCGATACTCCCCGGCTGCGCGTTACCCGGATAGCTCCCGTCCGCCGGAAAGGACGCCAGCATCACCAGGCCCGCCAGCAGCGACCGCGACAGCCGCCGGTAATCCAACTGCTCAAGCGCAGGCGCAAGCGCCTCACCCAAGTCCCCGCTCCCCGAGAGAAGCACCGAAATGCTGCCACCGCCAGCAGCCGCACGCACCACCACCTCAACCTGCGCCGCCGACAACTCGATGACCACGCCGTCGCCACGCGAGCGCAGCGAGCTACCTCCCCGGCGCACTTCAGAAGGGGCAGCAGTAGCTGGCGCTGGACTAGACATCACAGCCGCGTGTAGGCAGATTGGTCTTTGGTGCAACCATTCTCGCTACGTTGTCAGTCCCAGCCGCTCGAAGTAATGCGAATCTTGAGGGCTCAGATTTATGAGGTTGTCCGGACCGTCGGAATCTGCCCTCGTTGGGCAGCCCCCCGAAAGGAGTCACCGAGGAGTAGAATCTTCCGCGTGGCCAGACCTGTAGCGTCCATTCCGTCCCGCTGGCGAGCGGTGGCCCAAATGGCGGCTGTCCTGGGGTTCGTCGTGCCTCTGTCGTCTGGTCTTAGCGCCAAGATCCATACTGAGGCGAGGGCAGCGCGCTCGGAGCGCCTCTCGATTACTGCCCACCTGGATTATGTCGACGCGAAGGGCGCGTATTTGATTGAGAGCGGCTCAGGCTCTGGGCCGCTTGCGGGCTCCGTGAAGGCGCGTATCCGGGTAGCTGCGGACATCTCTGGCTCGTTCACGTTCTATCCACGGGGAGGAGGGTCGATCAGCGGTAGCGGTGTCGGCTCGCTGCGCGAATCCGGGCGCTACGCGAGCTTCAGCGGCACTGTGACGGTGCTCGGCGGTACCGGTCACTACGTACACGCCCGCGGCGGCGGCCGCCTGTACGGGGTCTACAATCGGAATACCCTCGGCGTGACGATACAGACGACCGGCAGCCTCACCTACTAGCTTGAGGCGCGCGAAGGGCTCAAGATTTCGTGCTGCAAGCTTCCTTCTGGGCGCGTTAGTCGTAGTACTCCTTGTGACGTTCCCCTACACCGCTGTGGCGGCGTCGCAGAACGCGAGTCTGCAGGTGTCGCTCAGCCCTGAGCACCTTGGGGCGCCGACAACGATCTCGATTGGGTTTCGGATCTCGAGTATTCCTGTGGGCGATTCGATGCCTTTGACGGGCGTCGGCATGTTCTTGCCGGACGAAATGGGCCTGGCAACAAGTGGCTTGGGCCTTGAAAACTGTGTGCGCTCTCGACTAGAAGAAAGTGGCCCGGAAGGCTGCCCAGCCGATGCGCTGATGGGACGTGGGACTGCAACGGCAGAAATCCCGATCGGTGGCGAAGCGGTCGTCGAGAGTGCGCAGGTAGAAGTGTTCTCGAGTCCCGTGAAGGATGGTCGTCTGGCTCTGATGGTGTATGCAAACGCCCGGACCCCGGTCTCGGCGCAGATCGTGTTTCCCGCGATGATCGCTCCCGCCCCGGCGCCCTACGGCGAGGAAATCGACACTAATGTTCCGCTTGTTCCAACGTTGCCGGGTGCTCCCGACGTCGCGGTCACGCGTTTTCAGATGACGCTCGGGACGCTGGAGAGTGGCCCGGACCGCTTCATCTACTACCGCTCAGTCCGCGCTCGCCGGGTTGCTTACTCCCCGCGCGGGCTCATCTTGCCCCCGGTCTGTCCTCGTGGAGGGTTCCCGTTCATGGCTCGCTTTATCTTCCAGGACGATAGTTCCGCGGTCGCGCGGACGACTGTTCCGTGCCCGCGTCAGACGCGTCACGCACGCGCTTGAGCGCAACCGCTTCACCAAGCGCCAAGCGTGCATCGTCGCAAGCGTGGGTGTGATCAGTGGTCGCAGCTGATCGCGCACATGTTCGGTTACTGGGCGTGCGAACTCTCTCATCGCACTCGGCTGGGAGGTGTAGTACGCGACGACGCCCGAGAGGATCATGAGGTGGTGCGGCCCGTTGGGTATGCGGCGGGCGCGATCGATTACCCGGCGGACGATGATCGTTGCCTGCTGGGCGAGTTCTTGGCGGGTCTCGTACAGGTGGATGTAGGATTGCTCGCCGATCTGTGTGTCGTGCTCATAGTCGACGAGGTGGTCGAGTGCCGTTGTGAGCACGCAGAGCGTTAGGTATAGCTCGTCGAGCTCGTCCGCTTGTTTAGATGTCGAATGCTCGTCGGCTGCCAGCGCGATGAGCGCGTGGACAGCGACGACGGAACCCATCGCTCCAAACAGCCACTCGCGCCACTGCAGCCCACTGCCGGTCGCTTCATGGGTCGCCCACTCTTCAAGCTGCCTCATTCCTGTGCGGGGCGTGGCGTGTACGCGGACCTGCGCTCCAGCAAAGCGTGCAGTCCCTACCGCGATAGTGTCTGAGAGCGCGGCGCAGCCGGGCAAGCCGCTGATCGCATCCCGTATCGTGAGGACTAGGTCAGCCAGGTAGCCTGCGTCGTCGCCTCCGCCCGGATGATGGTCATAGTAGTCTTCGGCGGGCTGCGTGGATATTGTAACCGCGTCTGTAAACGCCTGTGAGTATCGAAGGCCGTCGCGGATCGGATCAGCTGTTGGCTGCTCGGTTAGCGCGTCCAGATAGTCATACATCACCTGCAGCGCCACGATCGCCTCGACCGTAGGCTCGCGATACCGTGCGGGGGCGACGGTCGCGATCATCGCACCAGCCTCAACATTGAAGCGCTCGTTCGCTAGCTTGCCCTGGGCTAGATCCCTTAGACGTGGATCGACGATCTCCGCGGCACGTGTCTCCCACCAGCGGAGTTGATCGCGCACGATTGGGGCGACGCTCGACCAGTAGCGGGCGTGGGCGCACGCGAGCGCCCAGAAAGAACCTGCGATGAACCGTCGAGGACCGATGTCGGACATGACCTCCTAACCGCCAGCGTAGCCGCCTGGAGCAGCCACCTGGAGCAGCCGCGCGACGGTTGTAAGGAGTGGCTTATTCCTCAAGCGCGACGCGCGCCGGTACGAGCGCTGCGAACCACGTGGGGACCACGGAGATGGCGAGCGAAACGAGGAAGACCACCACGAGCACCTCGAGCGGTCGCCAGCTCGCGCCCAGACGCGTGACTGGGAAGCCTGTCGAGGCTGTTAGATATCCGTCGAGCGCGACCTGGCCATATATCCCCCAAGCGGCGCCCGCGGCCGCTCCGACGCCGAGCATGACCGCCGATTCAAGCAGCAGCAACCTGCGTAGGCGGGATGGCCTGACACCCGAGAGCTTCAGGGCCGCAAGCGAGTTTCGTCGCTGCCAGATCGCCGAGGCGAGCGCAGCGGCCATCGCCATTATCGAGGCGATGACCAAGAGCGTTGATATTGTCGCCAGCTGGCTCAGGCCTTCGCGAGCCGACCCGATGATCTTCGCTTCTCGCGTCTGAGCGAGGAGCACTTCGAGTCCGTTCTTGGGGCCGAGTACACGATCGACCTCCCTACGCACCACTACCGGGTCGACCCCCTTTTTGACTCTGACAGTGAGTGCCGTTACCGCGTCTGTTTGCCAGGCGCGCGCATACTCGGCGGTGCTTACGACCACTGCTCCGGGGCTCCAGCCGAAGTTCGTCGTCAGCGCAGCGATTCTGAGCGGCAGTTCGCCGCTTGGCGTCGGCAGGACGAGTCTGCTGCCGACGCCTACATGATGTTCGGCGGCGACCTGCTGGGAGACGGTAGCCCAACCGCCTGCTCGGAGACGTGCGACGGCCGTGGACCGCTCGCCCTCGATGATCTGTCCGTCAAGAAATGAAAGAGGGCTACTGGACGGCCATGCTAGAACCCATATGCGGCGCTTGCCGAAGTCGAGCAGTCCCCCGCCGACTGCGTTCACGCTCTGCACGCCCTGTAGCCGGGCGATGAGTCGCTCTCGGCCACCAAGGGAAAATGCGCTTACCGACTGGTTGTCGTTGGGGCTGACCACCCAGATCGCGGCTTCTTGCGCGTAGTGCGTTGAGAACCCACCAATTCCCTGTAGCAGGTCGTCGCGCGCACCGCCGAGCGCCACCGCACCGAACAGCGCTGCGGCTCCGGTCGCCACCAGCGCGAGCGAGCGCAGCGTCGTCTCCCTGAGTGATTCCAGCGCCAATGGCAGCAGCTTGAGGCGAGCCTGAAAGCGCCGAGTAGTCATCTCGCTGAGACGCAAGACGCCGCGGTAGAGGATCGGCACACAAAGAACGGCGGCTAGCGCAAGCAGCGCGCTCCAGGCCAATGCGAGAGACGGCCACAGAGAGTTAGCGACGATGCGTACTATCACGAGGGCAGCGGCCGCGACCGCAAGCGCGAGGGCTGCCCAGCTGCCAAGCGCGTTTCCGGGCTCGCCGTCATCTAGGTATACAGCGTTCGCGGCGCGACTACGACGCAAATCGAGCAGGGGGACGATCGACGCGAGGCACGTTGCCAGCACGCCCCCGATACCCGCGACCAGCAGCGGCGCTATCCCAACGACTGTGCTACTGCCGAGGGTGAATCCCGTAGCGAGATAGGTTGGCGTTTGAGCAAAGACACCGACCGACAAGCCATAGCCAACCAACAATCCGATCACGGTAGCTATGACTCCGAGGCAGAACGCCTGAAAGAGGACCATCTGCACTATCGCGCTGGAGCGAACGCCACGCAGCCGTAGGTCGGCAATTGCTCGCCGGCGCTCGGGTACAGTCAAAAGGAAGGCGTTGAACGTGAGCAAGAATCCGAGCAGCGCGCTGATCGCGGCAAAGAACAGGCTGGCCTGTTCGCTTGGGCGCAGAGCCTCATGCAGGAGCTGCACATCCTGGTTGGGCGCAGCTACGGTAAGTCGCCCAGCGGCCAGGCTCGTCAGCTCCGAACGTACCCGTGACTCCTGGCTTGGAGCGCTTTGCACGAGGATGCGCGTCAGGCGATGGGCCAGGCCAGCGAGCGCCTGTAGGCGTTCCAGGGGCATGATCGCTACGCGCGCTTGCGAGAGCGCACCGAAGGCTTCCGGTCCGAGCACGGCGTTGACCCTCAGAACCGTCGCCTGCCCACGTAGCTGAAGCAATACCGTCGGCTCAGGCGACTGCACGCGGGTCCCGGGTAGCCGGAGGGCTTCGGCGCTGGCCTTGCTTAGCCCGACGCCGCCTTTGGATAGCGTCGAGATCGGCAGCGTATGCACCAGCCCATCAAGGACCGCCAGGCTGACATCGGTCCCCGCAAGATTCACGGGCACGCTCACGCCACTTCGAGCGATGATCGTCGCGTCCTCTTCCAGAATCGGGGCGGCGTGCTGCACTCCCTGCAGGCTTTCGACGCGCCCAAGTAGCGCTTCAGCAAGTCCTTCAGGGCCACGCGCCCGGAGCTGGAACGTGGCCGGCCCAACCAGCGCGCGGTTCACTTCTTCAGCCGAGCCAGCGATACTCTGACTCGCGACCGTCACCGCGAACAGCAGCGCCACCGCGACCGCGATCCCCAACCCCGCAAACATCTCCTCGACCGCCTGCTGGTGGAGCCGCTCTCGATAGAAGAACAGCAACCCCGAGAGACGCATCAAGGACCGCGGCGGGACGCTCTCAAAGCGCGCCATAGCGCTCACTCCCGCATCGCTGATACGCCTGGCTCGCTGGCGCTCTCACCGGAGATAAATTTGCCGTCGCGTAGCGTGTAGCAGCGGTCCGCCAGCGCAGCGACATCCTTGTCATGCGTGACGAGGACCACCATCGCGCCGCGATCATGAGAGATCGAGCGCAGCAGCTGCACAACCTCGCGACTGCGTGCGCTATCGAGACTGCCCGTGGGCTCATCGGCCAGGATCAGCCTCGGCTCGCACGCAAGCACCCGCGCAATCGAAACCCTTTGGCGCTCACCGCCGGACAGCTGGCCCGCGGGATGCTCAAGGCGATCATCGAGACCTACACGCTCAAGCCAAGGGATCACACGCTCCCGCGCGTCGAGGACGCCAACCCCCGTCGCGATCAGCTTCTCCGATGCGTTTCGGATCGCCGAGCTACGCGGCCAAAGATGACTACGCTGGAAGATAAACCCAACCTCGTTCATCAGATACCCGGAGACCTCTCGCTCCGAGAGCGAAGCGAGATCACGCTCGCCGTACCGAACCGCCCCCGCTTCAGGGCGCAGCAGCGCGGCCATCAGCAGTAGCAGCGTCGTCTTACCCGAGCCGCTCGGCCCCAACAACGCGACCGTCTCACCCGACGAGACGGTCATGCTCACGCCGTCAACAGCGCGTACCTCCTCAGCAACGCCACGGTAGTACCTGACGACTCCTTCGAGCTCGAGCCGACGGCTCTCGCCCGGACGCTCGGCGCTCACACCGCCTTACGCTTCCCGAGGCGCCGCATCGGGACCAGCGCACCCATCTCTGGGGTCCTCCTGCCACGCAGCTCGCCTCCGGTCAACGTCAGCGCCCGGTCGGCATCTGAGAGCCCACTGCCGTCACCATCGCTGACCAAGATCGCGATGCCTTCATTGGCCAGCGAACGCAACAACAGCACGATCTCATCGCGCTCCAGCAGGTCGACGCCCTTCGTCGGCTCGTCGATCACGAGCACGCGCGGCCTCAATACCAAAGCACCCGCGATCGCCACCAAGACCGCCTCAGCCGCATCGAGATCCCCCAGGATGAGGTCGCCCAATCGCTCCACACCAACCCGCTGTAGCGCCTCGTGCGCACGCGAATGCGCCGCAGGCACCGACACCCCACGCGCGAGCAAACCAGCCCGCACATTGTCTATCACTCTCCGCCCGCTGGCCCCGCCAACGCCCTGATGGCAATACCCGACCCCGTCCCCGAGCGCCGTCCCGCCTCGGGCGGTCAGATCCTTGCCTTCAAAGAGCACCGCGCCGCTATCGGGCGGCTCAATGCCGGCTGCGACGGCGAGGAGGGTCGAGCGTCCCGAGCGCCGCGCTCCCCAGACGGCCACAAGTTCGCCGACGTCGACCTCGAGCGACACGTCGCGCAACACCTGGATCCGACGCGAGCGACGCACATGGGCCTTCCCGACCGCCCTGAGCTCAAGCAGGCTCATCGCGACCGAGGCTTCTCACTGACAAGAGCCATGAACTCATGGCGAGCGTAATCGATCCACCCAAACGTCGCCACCATCACATTACGACCATAAGCAGACGCCAGACGATCCGCGAGCCCCGGAACGACACGAGCTGGAAACTCGCTCACCGTCGGGATCCTCGCCCCCTTATCGTCCAAGCACGCCTGCTCATAACGCTCGAGAATCCCCAGAGCAGTCTCCGGCGCCTGAGCAAGAGCCCCCAACTGACGGGCGAACAGGAACGAACGCCGATTATGCTCGCGGGCCTGAGCGATCACCCACGCCGCATAAGCCTCCAAGCCTTCAGCCGTGGCACGGTAGTGCGGCTTGGGTTGCCGGCCTGCGCCAGATGCCCCCGTTCGTGGTTCCCTCACCTCCTCAATCATCCCTCTGTCCCGAAGTGCGTCGAGCGCACCATAGACGTTGGACTCGCTGCCGATGGGCAACACGTCGCCGTATAGCCGCTCAAAGCGCGTCCACAACTCCCACCCATAGCTCGAACGTTCGATCACAAGACCAAGAACCGTCCAATTGACGGGCGAACGCATCGAGCGCTCCCTCCTGCCCCGCTCCTCCATAGGTCGGAATCGTAGTCAAATCTCGGATTCCGCGATAGTCCGCGGGCGAGACGTCATAGCGATCTAAGATCAGGGGCTCCGCCCGCTTGCTTCTTCGTTTCGCGGGCGAGGCCGGAGGACGAGCGCAGCGAAATGCCCGACGAACGCCGGCATTGAGACGATGAACACGGCTCGCAAGCAATTCGCCATTAATCTCCGCCGGTATCGAGACGGGGCGGGACTCTCCCAAGCGGCGCTTGCCGGCGTCTGCGGACTGCACCGCACAGAGATCAGCCTGCTGGAGTGCTGCAAGCGCTCGCCGCAGCTGGAGACGATCGTAATACTCGCCAGAGGCCTCGAGCTCGCCTCACCGAGCGACCTGCTCGAAGGGATCAGCTGAGTTACGCCGCGAACCGCACAGGCTTGGTCAGATGCCTGGCTCGCTACCGGCGACGCCCGGTTAGAACGCGATTGACCGCGAACTCGCCGGTGACACTGCAGAGGAGGCTCCGACTATGTAGCGGCGAGTTGGGGGCCGATATATGAGAGAGGAGCCGATATATGAGTCTTTGCATCCAGAAACCAGAGTCTCCAGAGATCCGGATTATCGCCGGCACGGAGCCGCCGAGAGCCCGGGTGGCTTGAGCGCAGAGGCTAACAAGCGCGCTTCGCTCGGATTCCGGCCCAACCGCCACCGAGCCGACACACAAACTCGGCACCCTATCGGCGACGACGTGAGCGCACCGCCCGATATCGCTCTGGCGCTTCAAGCGGCGGACGGGCTTCGAACCCGCGACCTCAAGCTTGGGAAGCTTGCGCTCTACCAACTGAGCTACCGCCGCAATCGGATCGCAGTTTACGCGGCGCGTCTAACCTTGTCGGCCATGAGACGCCGCATCATGCCGATCTTCGCCTCGCTGGCAGGCGCAGCGCTGGTGGCGCTGCTGCTGTACGGCGTGTCGACGCAGTCGGCGAACCGCACGCTCGACGAACTGGTCGCCCGCCGACAATATCCGCCCGCACCGGACGCCACGCGCGCGCTGCCGGTGCTCGGCGACGGCGGGCGGAGCACGCTGGCGGCGCTCAGGGGCAAGGTGGTCGTGCTCAACTTCTGGGCGTCCTGGTGCGAACCCTGCCAGGAAGAGGCGCCGCTGCTCGAGCACGCCCAACGCAGCCTCGAAAAGCACGGCGCGACCGTGCTCGGCGTGACCTACCAGGACGACTCGCCCGACTCCGAGGCGTTCGTCCGCCGCTATCACCTGACCTACCCGGTCCTGCGTGACGCGACCGGCGAATTCGCCCACTCCTTCGGCACCCGCCAGGTACCGGAGAGCTTCATCATCAACCGCCAGGGAAGGATCGTCGCGATCTCGCGCGGCGAGATCGAACAGGGCTTCGTCAAGCAGGCCGTCGCGCTCGCGGAGGGCTCGTGAGGCGCTCCCCGGTCAGCGTGCTCGCCGCGTCCGTGGCCGTGCTCGCGCTCGCCGGGCCGCTCGTGGCGCCGGTCTCCCCCGCCGCAGCCGTCCCCAAGCCGCGTGTGTCGCTGCTCGCGATCGAGCGCCAGGCGATGTGCGTGACGTGCAAAGTCGCGCTGGATGAGTCCCAGGCACCGCAGGCCGACCGCGAGCGCGAATACATCCTCAGCCTGATCGACGAAGGTAGGGACGAAGCCGAAATCAAGCGCTCGCTCGTCGCCCAGTACGGCCCCACCGTGCTCGGGCTACCGGGCGCGCACGGCTTCGACCTCGCGGTCTACCTCGTTCCGCTCGCGGTCGTGCTGGCGCTGCTGACGACGATCCTGCTGCTGATCCCCAGCTGGCGACGCCGCGCCCGTGCGCAGGCCGATGCGGTCGCGGGCTCGAGCACCACGACGCTCAGCCCCGCCGACAGCGCGCGGCTGGAGTCCGATCTCGCGCGCTTCGACTGACGCGCTTCTACTCGGCTACATCTGCGCCGGCGCCGAGACGCCGAGCAGGCCCAGACAGCGCGCGATCGTGCGGCCGCTGGCGACACACAGGGCGATGCGGAAGGACTCGAGCGCCTGCGGCTCGACACCGACGACGTGGCAGTCGCGGTAGAACGCGGTGAACGTCTGCGCGAGCGCCAGCGCGTAGGCGGCGATGCGGTGCGGCGCGCGGCGCGCGGCGGCCTCCGCGAGCTCGGCGGGGAATGCCAGCAGCTGCTCGACGAGCGCCCGCTCGGTCGCGTGCAGCGGCTCGCGCTCGAGCTCGCCGACGGTGGCGCTCGCCGCGCGCACGCGCTCCGCTCCGGCCTTCGCGAGCATCGATGCGATGCGCGCGTGCGCATACTGCACGTAGTACACGTCGTTCTCGCTGGACTGTTCGCGCGCGAGGTCGAGATCGAGGTCGACGGTCGTGTCGTGCGAGCGCGCGAGCAGATACCAGCGCGCGGCGTCGACGCCGATCTCCGCCACGAGGTCGTCCAGCGACACGAACTCCCCCGCGCGCTTTGACATCTGCGCGCGCTCGCCGGAGCTGACGAGGTGCACCAGCTGCATGATCAGCAGCTCGAGCTCCGCGGGGTCGCCGCCGAGCGCCTCGTAGGCGGCCTTCATGCGCAGCACGTAGCCGTGGTGGTCGGCGCCCCACACGTCGATCTGGCGTTCGAAGCCGCGCTCGCGCTTGTCCTGGTGGTAGGCGATGTCCGAGGCGAAGTACGTGTGCTCGCCGCCCGTGCGCACGAGCACGCGGTCCTTGTCGTCGCCGAAGTCCGTCGTGCGCAGCCACAGCGCGCCCTCGCTGCGATACGTATGCCCGTGCTCCTCGAGCAGTGCCAGCGTGTGCACGACCGGGCTCGGATCGCCCTCGTGCAGCGCGCTCTCATAGCTCCACACGTCGAACTCGCCCACGCCGAACGCCGTCAGCGAGGCGCGGATGCCCTCGATCACGATCGCCACCGCCGCGCGGCCGATCGCGACCGGGTCCATGCTCGCCGCGTCGGTCAGCCGCGCCGCCAGCTCGACCACGTAGTCGCCCTTGTAGCCGTCCTCGGGCACCGGCTCGCGGCGTGCGATCGCCTGAATCGACTCGCCGAGCTTGCGCACCTGCGAGCCCGCGTCGTTGACGTAGAACTCGCGCTCGACGCGGTGACCCTGCAGCGCGAGCATGCGCGCGAGCGCATCGCCGTACGCGGCATTGCGCGCGTGGCCGACGTGCATCGGGCCGGTTGGGTTCGCGGACACGAATTCGACGAGGACGCGCTCGGGCCGCGCGACCGCGCCCGCCCCGAACCTCTCGCCCACCGCCAGCACGTGCGCGAGCGCGTCGGTCAGCCACGCGTCCGACACGAACAGGTTGACGAAGCCCGGACCCGCGACCTCGAAGCGCTCCAGGCTCGCCCCCAGCCGCGCCTGCAGCGCGTTTCCCAGACGCTCGGCGAGCTCGCGCGGCGGCACGCCCGCGCCGGGCGCGATCAGCAGCGCGGCGTTGGTCGAGTAGTCGCCGAACTCCGCCCGGCGCGGGCGCTCGAGCGTGATCGGCGTGCGCCCGCCGGCGCCGGCGCCCACCCCAGCGAGCTCCTCCGCGGCCGCGAGCACCGCACGGCGCAGGCTCTCCAGCGGGGCATGGTCGTCGTCGGGTGCGGGGTCGGTCATGGCTTCGGTCTCGGGGCTTGCGATACTAGCTGCGTGAACGACCAAGACTCAGGCGCCGAGCGCCACATAAACATCCACCTCTCCCCAGAGATCATGGGGGGCGTATACGCGAACTTCGCCAACGTCAGCCATTCCGACTACGAGTTCACCGTCACGTTCGCCCGCGTCGACCACGAGGTCGAGTCCGAAGAGGTTCCGGGCGTGGTTGTCTCGCGCGTCAACCTCTCGCCTCGATTCATGCGCGAGCTGATCGACGCGATGGAGGACAACTACTCGAAGTGGAGCGCCCGTGAGGGCATCAAGAACCTGCCCGAGTACGGCGGCACGGAGGCTGGCGGCGACGCCGACTAGCGGCGTGTGGCGAGCGGCGCCGCACGCAGAGGCTGGCTGCGCCCTTGCAGCGGCAGTGATCGTGGAACGCTTGCAGAACAACGGTGTTCGTACCCTGCAAGCATGAAGGTCGCCGTAATCTCCGATATTCACGCCAACCGGCACGCCTTCGAGGCGACGCTCGAGGCGGTCGCGTCCAGCGACGCGTCCGAGCTGTGGTGCCTGGGCGACCTCGTCGGCTATGGCGCCGAGCCCGACGCGTGCGTCGAGCTCGCGCGCGAGCACGCCGCGGTGTGCCTCGCGGGCAACCACGACCTTGCGGTCACCGGTGAGCTGCCGCTAGGCGAATTCTCAACCGGCGCGAGCCTTGCCGTGCAGTGGACCAAAGACGTGATCGGGGCGGAGCACCTGGCCTTCCTGAAGAGCCTGCGCCCGCAGGGAGCGGAGGGGTCCGTGGGCCTCTACCACGCGAGCCCGCGCGACCCGGTCTGGGAGTACGTGCTCTCGGCGCTGCTCGCCGAGCTGTGCCTGGACGCCCAGCCGCATCGCATCTGCCTGATCGGCCATTCGCACGTGGCGCTGTCGTTCGCGCGCCACGCGGGTGAGCTCGCCACGGGCGAGCCGCGGCGCGACGGCACGAAGCTCGACCTCGCCGACGGGGAGTGGCTGCTGAACCCCGGCAGCGTCGGGCAGCCGCGCGACGGCGACCCGCGCGCCGCGTGGCTGCTGCTCGACCTCGACGAGATGACCGCGACCTTCCAGCGCACCGACTACGACATCGCCGGCGCGGCCGCCGCGATCCGCGCGGCGCGCCTGCCCGACTCCCTCGCCGAGCGCCTCGAGTACGGGCAATGAGCTCGCGCCAGCGGCCATCGCCGACGCCCGCGTCCACTCGCCCCAGCGCGCCTGCCCGCAGCCTGCGCTCGGCGCTCGTGCGTTCGGCGCTCGCCGGCATGCTCGGCCTCGCCGTCGCGCTGCTCGTCTCCTGCGGCGGCTCGAGCGGCAAGCTGATCCCCGTCGCCGACGCGGGGCCGCTGCAGAGCGACTTCGAAACGGTCGCGCAGGACGCCGAAACCGGCAATGGCAGCTGCGCGGTCACCGAACGCGCGATCCTCAAGACCGAACAGGACTTCGACGCGCTCCCCGGGAGCCTCGACAACGGGCTGCGCGAGACGCTGCGCCAGGGCATCGAGAACCTGCGTGCTCGCGGGCTCGCGCTGTGCGCGCAGCCGCTCGCGCAGACCACCTCGACGAGCACCACGGCGAAAACGACGACCAGCACCGCCACGACCCCACCCCCGACGACCACGCCCACGACGACGCCGACGAACACCACGCCGAGCACCACGCCGACGAGCACGACACCGGCCGGCGGCACGCCAGCGCCCGGCAGCGGCGAACCCCCGACGGGTGTCCCCAGCGGGCCGGGTGGCGGCACCGGCGTCGGCGAAAACGGCGCCCCAGGCGGCGGTGCGGGCACGCCCGAAAACGGCGCGGGCGCGAACGCCGGCGGCAACGCTCAGGAAGCCGCGAAATGAGTAAGGTCGAGATCGCCGGGCGCTACCGGCTGGAGAGCCGCCTGGGCTTCGGCGGGATGTCCACCGTGCACCTGGCCCTCGACCTGCGTCTCGAGCGCCAGGTGGCCGTCAAGCTGCTCGCGGAGCATCTCGCGGAGGACCCCGCGTTCGTGTCGCGCTTCCAACGCGAGGCGCAGGCCGCGGCGCGCCTGGTGCATCCGAACATCGTGCAGGTATTCGACTCCGGCCGCGACGAGCGCACCGACCAGTACTTCATCGTCATGGAGTACATCGAAGGCGCCTCCGGCGCGGAGATCCTCCGCGACCAGGGCTGGGTGGAGGTCGACGAGGCGCTGTCGATCATCGAACAGGCGTGCGAGGGCCTGCACTACGCCCACCGCCACGGCGTCGTGCATCGCGACGTCAAGCCCGGCAACCTGCTGCGCGCGCGCGAAGGCGAGGTCAAGCTCGCCGACTTCGGCATCGCCAAGGCGACCGAGCAGTCGAGCATCACGCAGGTCGGCTCCGTGCTCGGCACCGCCGCCTACCTGGCGCCCGAGCAGGCGCGCGGCGAGGAGGCCGGGCCAAGCGCCGACCTGTACGCGCTCGGCGTCGTCACCTACCAGCTGATCTCCGGGCGCCTCCCCTACGAGGCCAGCTCGCTGACCGAGCTCGCGCTCAAGCAGCAGCAGGAGCAGCCGCCGATGCTCGACACGCTCGTCGCCGCCGTCAGCCCCGAGCTGGCGGCCGCGGTGGCGGTTGCGCTCGCGCTCGACCCGCGCGAGCGCTACAAGACGGCCCTGGAGATGCGCCACGGCCTGAGCAACGGCGCCAAGGGCATTCCCCCCGGCGAGCGCCCCGGCTCAACGCCGCGCGGCGGCGCCGGGCGCGGCCGCGCCGCACGGGGCAGCGCGCCCGCCACCGGCGCGACGAGCGTGCTCGCCTCCTCCGGGCGCGCGAGCGCCCCCGCCGCCGTCGCCACCCGCCGCCCGCGCCAGGGCCCGCCGCGATCGGCGGTGGCGCGCGCCGAGCATGCCGAGCGCGCGCCGGCAAGCGGCCGCCGTCGCTCGAGCCGGCTGCTCGCCACGCTGCTCGTGCTGCTGGCGGTCGCGGTGGCGATCGTCGCCGTCGTGGTCCTCACGGCGCCCGCGCCCGCGAAAGTCGTGCTGCGCAACGTCGTCTACTCCGACGTGCAGAAGGCGTCCGCTGAACTCAAGCAGCTCGTCTCCGAAAACACCCAGTAGAGGGCCCAGCCCTGCTGGCCGCGATCCTCGACGTCAACCACCTTGTCGAGACGTTCGGCTACCCGCTGCTGTTCGTGCTCGTGATGAGCGAGTCCGGCGGGCTTCCGATCCCGGGCGAGACCTCGCTGATCGCCGCCGCCGTGCTCGCCAGCCAGGGCAAGCTGCAGATCGCGCTCGTGATCCCGATCGCCGCCACCGCGGCGATCGTCGGCGACAACATCGGCTATGAGATCGGCCGCAGGGGCGGGCGCTGGCTGCTGGAGCGCCCCGGCGCGTTCGCCCGTCAGCGCCAGGAGGTGCTGCGAGTCGGCGAGCCGTTCTTCGAGACCCACGGGCCCAAGGCGGTGTTCTTCGGGCGCTTCCTGCTCGGCCTGCGCGTCTGGGCGTCGTGGCTGGCGGGCGCCACGCGCATGCGCTGGCGGTCGTTCTTCGTGTGGAACGCGCTCGGCGGCATCTGCTGGGCGACCGGCATCGGGCTGCTCGCCTACTTCCTCGGGCACTCGGCCGGCGGCGCCGTGGAAGCGTTCGGCATCTACGGGCTGGTCGCATTTCTGCTGGCGGTGCTCGGCGGGCTGGTCCTGCACCGCCGCCACGTACGCCACGGACCGCGCACGAGCGCGGATGGCGCCGCCGCGGTCACGACGCGCCATCCGCACGACGACGAGAAATCGCCCGACGCGTAGGCGCCGGGCGAACGCCTCCTGAACTTAGGCGGCAGCCTGCTCGCTGTCCTGTGCGGCGCGCTCGCCGCCCTCGATCGCGCCGGCCTTGCCCCCGACGCTGATCGCCACACGCTGCGGCTTGCGCTGCGTGGGCTTGGGCACGCTGACCTCGAGCACGCCGTTCTCAAAGCGCGCGTCCACGCTGTCGGCGTCGACGCCCTCGGGCAGCACCAGCGAGCGCGAGAAGCTGCCGCTGGCGCGCTCCACGCGGTAGTAGCCGTCCCTGCGCTCCTCCTGCTCCGAGCGGCGCTCGCCGGAGATCGTCAGGACGTTGTCGTCGAGCTCGATCTTCACGTCCTCCTCGCTCAAGCCGGGCAGGTCAGCCCGCAGCACGAACCGATCCTCCTGCTCGACGAGGTCCATCGCCGGAATCCAACGCCGCGCCCGGCCGCCGTTGGCCCGAACGCCATAACCCGCCTGGCTGTCGAAGAACGTCCCAAACAGCCGATTCATCTCCTGCTGAACCGTCCGCACCTCGCGAACCGGCTCCCATCTAACAAGTGCCATCGTTGCTTACCTCCATAAGAGTGGTTGTTCCGATAGCACCATTATAAAATCTAAGTCGATACAAATCAAGTTTATTTAGAATAGCCCGCATAGGTTCAGGAGCTGGTCCGTGAGTTGATGGTCGATATCGCCAACCGAGCGACGGCCATCGGCGTCTCATCGAAGCGCCCACCGGCATCGTCGGCGCATCGGACGACCCCGTGAGATCCCCCGCCGAGCGCAAGCCCCCACCCCATCCCCGCCCGGCGAAAGCCCCAACCCTGTCCCCGCCCGGCGAAAGCCCCAACCCCGTCCCCGCTAGAGCAGCGACCAGACGAGCGCACTGCTGATGTCCCCCGGGCGCACCGGAGTTTGGCGGGAGCGACTTCGTCGTTCGCGAAGCCTACGACGAAGGCGCGCACGCCAAACGCCGGGTCTCCGAAACAGCCCCCTCAGCAGCCGCCGCAGGGAGCAATCCGCTCCCACATATCCGCCAGCATCCCCAACTCGGTCTCGGAGAACAGCGAAAGGAAGTGCTCGCGCACGACCGCCAGGTGCGTGCCGCGCGCTTCCGCAAGCCGCTCGCGCCCGGTGAAGGTCAGACACGCGTAGGACCCGCGGGCGTCATGTTCGCAAGAGCAGCGCTCCAACAGGCCGTCGCGCTCCAGCCGGTCGACCAGCCGCGTCAGCCCGCTGCGCGAGAGCTGTGCCTGTTCGGCCAGTTCGCACATGCGCATGCGCCCGGCGCTCGCCTCCTCGAGATGGCCAAGAACCTCGTAGGAGGTCATCGGCAGCCCGTGCGCCTGCTCGAGCTCCGCGTCCAGCCGCTTGGCCAGGCAGGCGTGTGCCCGGAGTAGTCCACGCCACGCTCGCAGCTCCCCCAATGTCAGGGTCTCCTGCTCGGGGGTCGCGATCTTGACGGCGGTTACGGTCGACATGGCGGTCCGGTCCAACGGCGTGTCAGTCGAACATAGCAGCGCCAACAGGCACCGCTCGGCAGAACGCTTTCATGGTCGTGTCGCCCGCCACGCCCACAGCATCATCAGCGGCTGCAGCGGCAGGCGCCCATACAACGCCCAGCGCGGGATCTTTCCGAAGCGCTCGGGCTCGCGCGCCATGTGCAGGTTCGCCGGGAACACCGCCGCCAGCAGCGCGATCAGACCCAGACCCGACGCGCGCCGCGTCCACGGCAGCAGCACGCCGACGCCGCCCGCGATCTCCGCGATGCCGCTGACCGTCACCAGCCGTCGCGCGTTGCGCTTCATCCCCGGCGGCACGATCTGTTCGTAAGGCCGCGGCATCACGAAGTGGTTGACCCCTGCTCCGATGAACAGCGCCGCCAACAGCCGCCGCGAGCCAGCGCCGCCCGCCGGCGCGAACGCCGCTGGCTGCTGCTCCTCTGGCTCCTGCACCTCTGGCTCCTGCACCTCTGACGGCATCCCGTGAGCTCCTTCCGTGCGGCGCGAACGCCGATCGACGGCCGGCAGGCCGTCCATTAAACAGAAACTAGCGACCCTCGATCAACGAGCGCCCGGTCATCTGCGCCGGCTGCTCGATCCCCAACACCTCCAGAACCGTCGGCGCGACGTCCGCGAGGATGCCGCCCTGCGCTCGCAGCGACACTCCCGTGCTCGTCAGGATCAGCGGCACCGGGTTCAGCGAGTGCTGCGTGTTGGGGCTGCCGTCGGGCTCGAGCATGTGGTCGGCGTTGCCGTGGTCGGCCGTCACCACGCACACGCCGCCGCGCTCATGGACCGCGGCGACGACCTCGCCCAGGCACTCGTCAACGGTCTCCACCGCCTTCACCGCGGCCTCGATCACACCCGTGTGACCGACCATATCGGCGTTGGCGAAGTTGATGATCCCAAAGCGCGGCTCGTCCGCCCGCCACGCACCCACGAACGCCGCCGCCGCCTCGCGCGCGCTCATCTGCGGCTTGTGGTCATACGTCGGCACGTCCCGCGCCGAGGGCACCAGCTCGCGCCGCTCGCCGCGCATCGCCGTCTCGTCGCCGCCGTTGAAGAAGTACGTCACGTGCGCGTACTTCTCCGTCTCCGCCACGTGCAGCTGCGACGCGCCCGCGCGCTCGAGCACCTCCGGAAGCGTGCTCGCGGGGTGTTCCGCGGAGAACACCACCGGGTAGGGCCACCCCTCCTCATAGCGCGTCAGCGTCGTGTAGCGCGCGATCGCCGGCACGCCGCCGCGGCCCGTCCAGCCGGGCAGCTCCTCGGAGGAGCCGGGATCGTTGGCTGGGTGGGGACCAAATCCCTCCTCCGCCAGCGCGCGCGTGATCTCGCGCATGCGGTCGGGCCTGAAGTTGAACGCGATCACGCTGTCCCCCGGGCGGATCGCCGCCTCCGCGCCGACCAGCGTCGGCTCGATGAACTCGTCGGTCTCGCCCCGCGCGTACGCATCCCTGACCGCCTGCTCGCCGCTGTCGGCGTGGTATGGAGCGCGACCGTGGACGAGCATGTCGTACGCGCGCTGCGTGCGCTCCCAGCGCCGGTCGCGGTCCATCGCCCAATAGCGGCCGACGACCGAGCCCACGCGCACGCCGTGCGTGCGATCGAGCTCTGCAAGGAACGCCGCTCCCGCGTGCGGCAGCGTGTCGCGGCCGTCGGTGAACGCGTGTACGACCAGGTCCCTCGCCGCCAACGTGCGTCCCAGCTCGATCAGCGCGCGCAGGTGCGCGAGCGAGGAGTGCACGCCGCCGTCCGACACGAGACCCAGCAGGTGCACGCGCTCGGCATCCGCGAACGCCGCTCGCAGGGCCTCGCTCTGCGCCAGCGAGCCGTCCGCGGCCGCGTCGTCGATGCGCACCAGGTCCTGGCGTACCACCGCCCCCGCGCCGAGGTTCAGGTGTCCCACCTCGCTGTTTCCCATCTGGCCGTCCGGCAGCCCCACCGAGCGCCCGCTCGCGCTCAGCGTCGTGTGCGGGTAGGTGGACCACAGCTCGTCGAACACCGGCGTTCGTGCCAGCGAGATCGCGTTGCCCGGCCCCGGCTCCGCCATGCCCCAACCGTCGAGCACCACCAGGCACGCGCACGGCGCCGGCAAATTTTGGTGCCCGCCCACCCCACCCACCACACCTGCCTCCTCAGGCAGCTTCGCGGCGCCGGGCCGGGCGCTCATCGCGCGGCCGCCGCCACGATCTGCGCGAACGACTGCGCCTCCAGCGACGCGCCGCCCACGAGCGCGCCGTCCACGTCCTCGAGCGACAGCAGCTCCGCCGCGTTCTCAGGCTTGACCGAGCCGCCGTACAGCACTCGTATCCGCTCGGCCGCCTGCTTGTCGCGGCCGGCCACCAGCGCGCGGATGAACGCCATCGCCTCCTGCGCCTGCTCGGGCGTCGCCACTCTGCCCGTGCCGATCGCCCAGATCGGCTCGTACGCGATCACCACGTCGGCGAGCCGCTCGCTCGGAACCCCCGCCAGGTCGTCCTTGACCTGCTGGCGCAGCTTGCGGTCGGTGTCGTCGTTGTCGCGCTCCTCCTCGGTCTCCCCCACGCACAGGATCGGTACGAGGCCCGCCGCGAGCGCAACCGGGACCTTCAGCGCCAGCGCCCTGTCGGTCTCCCCGAACATCGCCCTGCGCTCGCAGTGCCCGAGCACCACGCCGCGCACGTCCAGCTCGCTCAGCATCGGCGCCGAGACCTCACCCGTGTACGCGCCCTCGGGCTCCTGGTGCATGTTCTGCGCGTACACCTCGACGCGCGAGCCGCGCGCGCTGTCGACCATCGCCCGCAGGTCGGTGAACGGGACACACAGCGCCACATCCACGCCGTCCACCGCCGACACGCGCGGGAGCAGCGCCTGGATGTACTCCTCCGCCTGCTCCTCCGTCTTGTACATCTTCCAGTTGCCCGCGATCAGCGGCGTACGGGCTGTTGTCATCAACAGGACACCCCGGCGCCTTCCAGCGCCTGCACGCCCGCCAACGTCGCGCCCTCGACCAGCTCGAGCGTCGCGCCCCCGCCCGTGGAGAGGTGGTCGACCGCGTGCTCGAGGCCGAACTGCGCCAGCGCGGCGGCCGAGTCGCCGCCGCCCACGACCGTCATTCCCGGCGCGCTCGCGACAGCTTCGGCGACCGCGCGCGTGCCCGCCGCGTACGGCTCCAGCTCGAAAGCGCCCATCGGGCCGTTCCAGAAGACCGTGCCCGCGCTCGCGATCACGCTCGCATAGCGCGCCGCCGTCTTGGGGCCGATGTCCAGGCCCATCCAGCCCGGCGGCACCTCCACCCCGTCGAGCACGCGGTGCTCCGCATCCGCCGCCAGGGCCTTGCCGATGACGAGGTCGTTTGGTACCAGCAGGCGCGCGCGGCCGGGCAGCGGCGTGTGCGTGTCGCTGGCCCGCGACAGGGCGCTGCGGGCGTGCTCGACGTCCTCGTCGCCGCACAGCGAAGTCCCAACCGTGTGCCCCTGCGCGCACAGGAACGGGAAGCACATCGCGCCGCCGATCATCACCACGTCAGCGACCGCGAGGAAGCGCTCGATCACCCTGATCTTGTCGGCCACCTTGGCGCCGCCCACGATCGCAACCAGCGGGTGATCGGGATGGTCGAGGATCCCCGTGAGCGTCTTGACCTCCCGTTCGAGCAGCCGTCCGGCGGCGCTCGGCAGCAGGTGCGTAACGCCCTCGTTGCTCGCGTGCGCGCGATGGGCCACGCCGAAGGCGTCGTCCACGTACACGTCCGCGAGCACCGCCAGTTCCTTGGCGAACTCGGGATCGTTGCTCGTCTCCCCCGGCTCGAAGCGGACGTTCTCGAGCACCAGTATCTCCCCTTCTCCGAGCGCTTCCGCCAGCGCCATCACCTCATCGCCCACGACCGCCGGCGCGAGCGTCACCTTCGCGCCTGTGAGCTCGCGCAGGCGATCGGCCACCGGCGCCATCGACAGCTCCGGCACGCGCTTGCCCTTCGGCCTGCCCAGATGCGAGACCAGCACCAACCGCGCCCCCCGCTCGCGGAGCTCTTCGATCGTCGCCAGCGCCGCCGCGATCCGCGTGTCGTCGCTCACCAGCGGCACGCCACCGGCTGCCGCACCTCGCACCGCGTCCAGGTTGGCGTCCAGCGGCACGTTGAAGTCCACGCGCACGAGCACGCGCTTGCCGTGCACGTCCAGGTCGTCGATGCTCCTCATCACAGCACCCTCAGCGTCAGGTCCACCAAACGGTTCGAGTAGCCCCACTCGTTGTCATACCACGCGACCACCTTCAGCATCGTGCCGTCGATCACCACCGTCAACAGCGAGTCGACGATCGAGGAGAACGGCGAGGAGACGATGTCGGTGGACACGATCGGGTCTTCCGTGTAGCTCATGATCCCCGCCAGCGGGCCGCTGTCCGCCGCCGCCTTCAGCGCCGCGTTGACCTCCTCGACGCTCGTCTCGCGCGTGCACTCGACCGTCAGGTCGACGACCGAGCCCGTCGGCACCGGCGCGCGCACGGCGAAGCCGTTCAGCTTGCCCTGCAGCGACGGGATCACCAGCCCGATCGCCTTCGCCGCGCCCGTCGACGCCGGGATCAGGTTGATCGCGGCCGCCCGCGCGCGGCGCAGGTCTTTGTGGGGCATGTCCTGCAGGCGCTGGTCGGCGGTGTACGCGTGGATCGTCGTCATCAGGCCATGCTCGATCCCGACCGTGTCGTTGACCACCTTCGCCACCGGCGCCAGGCAGTTGGTCGTGCACGACGCGTTGGAGATCACGTGGTCGCGCTCGCGGTCGTAGGCCTCCTCGAAGTTCACCCCCAGGACGACCGTCGCGTCCGGGTCGCTCGCCGGCGCCGAGATGATCACCTTCTTGGCGCCCTGCGCCAGGTGCTTGGCCGCGTTCTCGCGGTCGGTGAACAGGCCGGTCGACTCGATCACGACGTCGACGCCCAGCTCACCCCACGGCAGCGCCGCCGGGTCGCGCTCGGCGAGCACCCGCAGCTGCGTCCCATCCACCTCCAGCAGATCCTCGCCACAAACCTCGACGGTACCCGGATAGGGCCCCAGGATCGAGTCGTACTTGAGCAGATGCGCGAGCGTCTTGGCGTCGGTCAGATCATTGACCGCGACCCACTCGATCGCGTCTGCGAGCTCCTCGCTCCTCGCCCTCGCCGCGCGGAACATGTTTCGCCCGATCCGGCCGAATCCGTTGATCCCCACGCGTACCGGCATTCATTGCCTCCTGAAGCGAAAATGAACGATGCCGGGCCTCAGGAGCGTTACTCCGTCGCCCGGCGTGCAGGGCGGAGGCTATCAGCGCGCCGTTTGCCGGGCCAGGTGTGCAAACACCTAGATCCCTCCGCTCATCTCCGCAGGTGTATAGCGATGGTGATACATCACGCACCTCGCGGCTGCTTGTCTATATCCCGGTGGGCGACGGCCACGTCGAGGTCGTCGCTGTCGCGATAGCGCTCGGCCAGGTGCTCGGCGATCGCGACCGAGCGGTGGCGCCCGCCGGTACAGCCGATCCCGATCACCAGATGCGCCTTGCCCTCGGCGACGTACTGCGGAAGCAGGAAGTCAAGCAGCGCGTGCAGCCTGATGTACAGCTGCTCGAGCCGCCCGTCGCGCGCGATGTACTCGACCACCGACTCATCCAGCCCGGTCAGCTCCCGCAGGTCGGGCTCATAGTGGGGGTTGGCGAGGAAGCGCACGTCGAACGCGAGGTCCTCCTCGCGCGGCGGTCCGTGCTTGAAGCCGAAGCTCATGAACGTCACCGACAGCCGGCCGACGGCCTGACGGGGCAGGAACTCCTGGGCGATCCGCTCGCGGAGCATCGCCGCCGACATGCCGGTCGTGTCGATCACCAGGTCGGCGCGGCCGCGCAGCGGCTCGAGCAGGGCGCGCTCGGCCGCGACCCCCGCCGCGATGCTGCCCTCTGGCGCGAGCGGGTGGCGTCGGCGCGTCTCCTTGTAACGGGTCACCAGCGTCTGCTCGGCGGCCTCGAGGAACAGCACATGATGGGACAGCCCGAGCGCGTCGAGGTCGTCGACCACCGCCCGCAGCGCCTCGAAGTACACGCCCCCGCGCACATCCGAGACGACCGCCGCGCGTTCGACCTTCGACCCCTTGTGCACGAACAGCTCCACCAGCGAGCGGATCATCTCCGGCGGCAGGTTGTCCACGCAAAAGTAACCGGCGTCCTCGAACACATTCATGGCCGTCGACTTGCCCGCCCCCGAGAAGCCCGTGATCACCACGAAGTCCTCCAAGCGCGACTCGACCACCGGCTTGTCGGGTTCATCGCCGGCGGCGCGCAAGGGACGCAGGGGCCTGATCACGGCCATCGTCAGTGATTGTGCCGCGTATGGCGGACGCGCGCGGCAGGTAGCACGGTCGGCTCAGCCGGCACGGTGCAGATAAGCGTGGATGTCGCGCCCCACCTTCGACGGTAGCCCCGGCACCGCCTGCAGTTCCTCGCTGGACGCCGCGACAACCGCGTCCGGTGAGCCGAAGTGCGTGAGCAGCGCGCGCTTGCGCGCCGCGCCGATGCCGGGCAGCCCGTCGAGTAGCGAGCTCTTCATCGCCTTGTCGCGGCGGGTGCGATGGTGGGTGATCGCGAAGCGGTGTGCCTCGTCGCGAACCCGTTGCAGCAGCTGCAGCTCGGGCGTGGAGTGATCGAGCACGATCGGCGCGCTGCGCCCGGGGACGAAGATCTCCTCGATCCGCTTGGCCAACGACACGACCGCGACACCGCGCTCGCGAAAGCCGCCCAGTGGCCCCAGACCGGCCGCCAGCTGGCCCTTGCCGCCGTCGATCACCACGAGGTTCGGCAGCGCCGCGAAGCTGCGGTCGTAGGCGGGGTCGTGCGGCGAGATGTCCGCCTGGCGCTCCCACTGGGCGAAGCGCCGGCTCAACACCTCGGCCATCGACGCGAAGTCGTCGGGTGCGCCCTCGGTGCTGCGGATCGTAAAGCGCCGGTAGTCGGCTTTCTTGGGCGCCCCGCCCTCGAACACGACCATCGACGCGACCGTGTGCGTGCCGCCGAGGTTGGAGATGTCGAAGCACTCGATTCTGATCGGCGGCGCGTCGAGGCCGAGCGTCCGCTGCAGACCCTCCAGCGCCTCCACCCGGCTCTCGCGACGGCGCTCCGCGCGCAGCCGCTCCTGGTCGAGCGCCAGCAGCGCGTTGCGTTCGGCCAGCTCGAGGATGCGCCGCTTCTCGCCGCGCTCTGCCGCGCGCAGCTCGACGGGCCCGCCGCGACGGCTGGAGAGCGCGTCGGCGAGCGCCGCGCGACTGCCCAAGCTGCCCTGGACGACGAGCAGCGCCGGGATCGACGTGTAGCCGCCGTAGTACTGCAGCATGAACTCCTCACTCACCTCCGCCTCCTCGCGCTCGGCCTCGTTGGCGAGGTAGAAGGACTGGCGGTCGGAGAGCACGCCGTCACGCACCTGGAATACCTGCGCGTTGGCGTCGCGCCCGTCGAGCGCCACGGCGATCGCGTCGAACGTGCCCACCGACTCGCTCGTCACGCGCCGGCGCTCCAGCAGCGAGCGGACGGCATGCAGCCGGTTGCGCTCGAGCGTCGCCTGCTCGAACTCCTCCGCCGCCGCCGCCGCGCGCATGCGCGCCTCCAGATCGCGCTCGATCGCCGCGAAGCGCCCGTTGAGGAAATCGATCACCCCATCGACGCTCGCGCGATAGTCCTCGCGAGAGACGTAGCCCACGCACGGCGCCTCGCAGCGCTTTATGTAGTAGTCCAGGCAGGGGCTGCCGCTGCGACGTCCCGGCTCCGGCCCGGTGCACGAGCGGAACATGAACACCTTCGTGAGCACCTCGAGCGTCGCGCGCACGCGCTTGGCGTTCGAGTACGGGCCGAAGTACGCGCGTCCCGCACGGTGGCGCTCGCGCGTGAAGTAAACGCGCGGGTAGTCCTCGTCGAGGGAGATCGCGATGAACGGATAGGACTTGTCGTCGCGCAGGCGGATGTTGAAGCGCGGCCGGTACTGCTTGATGAAGCTCTGCTCCGCCAGCAGTGCCTCCGCCTCGGAGGCCACCACGACGCACTCGATGTGCTCGACCGCCGCCACCATCTCCGCATGGCCGGGTGAATTCGATCCCCGCCCGCCCACCTGCGCTTTGGAGAAGTGCGACGCGACGCGCTTGCGTACCGACTTGGCCTTACCGACGTAGATCACGCGCCCGCGCGCGTCCCTGAACAGGTACACGCCCGGCTGGTCCGGCAGCGCGCGCCGCTGCTCGGCGAGGCTCGCGCGCGCGGCGGTGGTGTCGGTCAGCTCCTCGGTCGCAGCCATCGCTCCGAGGATAGGCGCCGCACCGATGCCGCCACGGCGAGCGCGCTCAGTAGGCGCGCCACTGGCGATACACCGCCACCAGCGAGTACACGGCCAGCCCCGCGAGCGCGAACCACAGGACCTCGCCCAGGCCGCCCCAACGGTGCACCTGCACGATCTCCGTGCCGCCGCGCACTTCGAACGCGTACCACAGGCGCGAGCGCACCGCCCACAGGAAGAACCCGAGCGCGACCGCCCCGTACAGCAGCCCACGATGGCGATCGCCCAGCCCGTACAGCGCGACATGGTGTTCGCGGTATATGCGCAGGCCGAGGTAGCCGATGCCGATCGCGAACACCACCCACAGCGCCGCCGTGAACGTTTCCGCCGCGCGCCCGCCGCCCGGGATGAAGTACACGGCGGCTGCGATCGCGAGGATGATCGCCACGTACAGCGACATCTTCAGGCGTTCGCTCATACGCGCAGGTTAGCTCCGTGCGCGGCTCGCTCAGTCGACCAGCGCCTCGAGCTGCGCATACGCCTCCTCGACAGCGCGTGTGGCGGCGGTGTGGCGCGCTTCGGACTTGGCGGCCTCGTAGCGCGTCGCCCACGCGGCCGGGTCGGCTAGCTCCTTTTCGAGCGCGCTCAGCGTCGCCTCGGCGGCTTCGATCGTGCGCTCGGCCTTCTGCTGCGCGCTCAGACGGTTCTTGGACGGGCCCTTGCGGCTCGACTTGGAGCGACCCTTCGCCGGCAATGAGTCGTCGTCGAGGGTCGCGCGTCCGTTGATGGCGTCCGCCCGCGAGCCGGACCCGTTGACGACTCCCGATGCGCCGTTGACCGCGCCCGGCGCAGGCGCAAGCGCGGGAGAGCTTGCGAGCGCGCCGACCCTGTCACTCCGACCCGCGCCCGGGCCCGTGCCCGCGGCGCGGCGCTCGTCGCGCACGCGCACGTACTCGGGCCAGCCGCCGACGTAGCTGTGCAGCGAGCGATCCTCGACGGCGACCGTGCGCGTGCCGACCGCATCCAGCAGCGCGCGGTCGTGGGACACCAGCAGGATCGCGCCGGTGAACCCGCGCAGCGCGTCCTCCAGCGCCTCGCGGCTCTCGATGTCGAGGTGGTTGGTGGGCTCGTCGAGGATCAGCACGTTGGCGCCGGATTGGACGAGCACCGCGAGCGATAGGCGCCGGCGCTCGCCTCCGGAGAGCCCGCTGAGCGGCTTTTCGGCCTCCTCGCCGGAGAACAGGAAGCGGCCGAGCAGCGCGCGCGCCTTGCCCGGGCTGAGACCGGTGGCGCGCTGCGCGGCGTCGAGCACACTCTGCTCGGGCGGGCCGCCCGCGCCGAGCTCGTCCGCGTGCTGGGAGAGGTAGCCGACCTTGACGTTGTGGCCGGTGCTCAGCCTGCCCGCCGCCAGCGGCCTGCGGCCCGCCAGCGTCTCGATCAGCGTCGTCTTGCCGGTCCCGTTGGGGCCGACCAGCGAGACGTGCTCGCCGCGTTCGAGCCACAGCTCGACGTGCTCGAGCAGCACGATGGGAGCCTCGCCCACCTCGATGCGACCGTCGAGCAGCTCGAAGATCACCCTGCCCGAGCGCTCGGGCGCCGAGAACGCGAACTCCAGCCCCTTGCCGTCCCTCGGGTCGCGCTCGATGCGCTCGATCTTCGAGAGTTTCTTCACCCGCGACTGCGCCTGTTTGGCCTTGCTCGCCTTGTAGCGGAAGCGCTCGATGAAGCGCTCCATGCGCTCGATCTCCGCCTGCTGCTTGTCGATCGCCTTGCCGAGCGCCATCTCGCGCGCGGCCTGCTCGCGGCGCCACTGATGCCAGGTGCCGGCGAAGAAGCGGGAGCGGCCGGCCTCGAGCTCGAGCACGGCGGTGCCGACGGCCTCCAGGAACCAGCGGTCGTGCGCCACCAGCACGACCGCCGCGTCGAGGTCGACGAGCGTCTGCTCGAGCCACTCCAGCGACTCGATGTCCAGGTGGTTGGTGGGCTCGTCGAGCAGCAGCACGTCCGCGCCGGTGGCCAATGCGCGCGCGAGCGAGGCGCGCGTGAGCTGCCCGCCGGAGAACGTGTCCAGGCTGCGCTCGAGGTCGGCGTCGCGGAAGCCGAGGCCGTGGGCCATCGCCGTCGCGCGGCTGCGCCACAGGTAGCCGCCGCGAGCCTCCAGCCGCGCCTGCGCGCTCGCGTAGCGCGCGAACGTCTGCTCGTCGCTCGCGCCGGCGGCCATCTTCGCCTCCAGGTCAGCCAGCTGTGCCTCGATCGCGAGCTCCTCCGCGCACCCCGACAACAGGTACTCGTTCAGCGCCATCCCGCGCTCGCGCGGCGGGCGCTGGTCGTGCAGCGCGATGCGCACGCCCTTGGCGACGCTCAGCTCGCCGCGGTCGATCGAGGTCTCGCCGGCGAGCATCCGCAGCAGCGTCGTCTTGCCCGCGCCGTTGCGCCCGGCGATCGTCATCCGTTCGCGGCGCTCGAGCTTGAACGACACGCCGCGCAGCAGCGGCTGCCCGGCGATGTCCTTATGCAGATCCGATGCGATCAGAAGAGCCATCGGTTGCTGATGGTAGGGGCTGGGTTTGTGTCCTCTCTGTGACCGAACAGGCGGGTTCGTCCTTTCGCGAACTCCGTATAACTATCGCTATACGCTAGGTGCGCGGGAGCACACACGGCCGAACACCCCGCCGGCGTGCTCGGGTAAGATCGCGCTCACCGATGCGCAACCGCCTGATCGCAACGCTGATACCGCTCGTGCTGCTCGCGTCGCTCGCGCTCGCTCCCGCGGCGAGCGCATACAACGACGGCCGCGGCTTCTATGGAGCGACCAACGACCGGGTCGTCACCAACGCGGGTTTCATCCTGGTCATCTTCTTCCCGACGTTCATCTTCCTGGCGAGCATGATCCAGCGCCGCCTGGAAAAGCGCAAGGACGCGCGCAAAGCCGCGCAGAAGGCGCTGAGCGCGAACGGCCACCTGCGCGGCGGCTGGTAGCGCACCGCCGCCGATGAGCGCGCCCGAGCAGAGCGGGCACGAAGCGCCGGGCGCCGATCCGCAGCCGACGGGCCAGGCGGCGGTCCACTACGAACGTCGTGGCGCTGCGGCGCTGATCACGATCGACCGCCCGCACCGACGCAACGCCGTCGACGGGCACACCGCGGCGGCGCTGCACGAGGCATACCTGCGCTTCGAGGCCGACGAGGACGCGCGCGTGCTCGTCCTCACGGGCGCCGGCGGTGTCTCCTTCTGTGCCGGAGCCGACCTGAAGTCCACCGAGACGATGGCCGGACGGCTGCTGAGCGCGGAGGGGCCGATGGGCTTCACCCGCCTGACGCCGTCGAAGCCGACGATCGCCGCGATCTCGGGCTTCTGCCTGGCGGGCGGGCTGGAGATCGCGCTGTGGTGCGACCTGCGGATCGCCACGGAGGGCTCCAAGCTCGGCTATCCCGAGCGCCGTTGGGGCGTGCCGCTGATCGACGGCGGCACACAGCGCCTGCCGCGCATCGTCGGCCTCGGCCGCGCGCTCGACCTGATCCTCACGGGGCGCATCATCGACGCGCGGGAGGCGCTGACGATGGGGCTGCTGACCGAGATCGTGGCGCCCGGAGCGCACCTCGAGCGCGCGCTCGCGCTCGCCGAGGGGCTCGCGCGCTTCCCGCAGCGGACGATGCTGGCCGATCGCCGCGCCGCGATCGAGGGCTTCGGGATGCCGCTCGCCGACGCGCTCGCGCTGGAGGCCAAGGCTGGGCCCGAGGTGTTCGAGGACGGCGCGCGCGGAGCTGAGCGCTTCGCCGCCGGCGAGGGCCGCGGCGGCGCCGGGGCGGGCGCGTAGCGCGGTCTCGCCGAGCGGGCGCGAGGGACCCCACGCGGACGCCTCATCACCCGGCAAAGACGGCTTCGACCTACAGGCTTCCGCGCGGCACGATCCAGCGCGTGGGCTGGCCGGTGACCGCGGCGATGCGATCGAAGTCCTCGTCGTAGTGCAGCAGCTCGACGCCAGCCGACTCAGCGGCCGCGGCGATCAGCAGGTCGGCGTGCCCGACGCTGCGCTGGTGGGCGCCACCCTGGTGGGCCAGCTCGCGGTAGACGTCGATCGCGCGTGCCCACTCGAGCGCGGCGATCGGAAACTGCGGGAGCTCGCCCATCTCGACTCTGCGCTCGTCGAACTCGCGACCGTTGCGAGCGCTCTGCAGCAGCTCCAGCGTGACTATCGGACAGGTGCCGATCTCCCCGCTGAACGTCTTCAGATCAAACGGCCCGCGCAGCTCGGGCACGCGACGCGACAAGTGCCATGCGGTCGTGTCAGCCAGCTGACGCATCGTCTTGTGCGAACCGTCCCCATGGCTTGGTTTCAACGCGCGAGCGGCGCATCTCCTTGATGCCCTCCAACGTGAGTCCCTCCAGCTCCCATTCGCCAAGCCGTTTCAAGCGCTCACGTCGAACCACGTCGCGCAGCGCGTCGTGCACCGTGTCGGTGGTGTTCCTCGTCTTCAGCACCTCGCGCGCCTGAGCCACGAGCTCCGCGTCCAGGTTGATGGTCGTTCTTCTCACCATTGGCACCCTCCCGTACATACGCTCAAAGGTCAATAGCCATACCGCAATTGTATCAGTGTGTGCACAAAGCTGCCACACTTCAGGCACATTTGTGAAGGTGAGGGCACGTTCAGTCCGGAGGCGCTTGCGCCAAGGTATGCTCGCGTAGGCAATGGCCTACTTCGTCACAGGAGCGACTGGCTTCATCGGACGCCGTCTGGTGGAGCGGATCCTGGAAAAGCGCGAGGGCACCGTGTACGTGCTCGTGCGCGAGAGCTCGGCTGGCCGCCTGGACGAGCTGATCGAGCGCTGGAGCGTGCTCGACGGCGCGTCGGTCGCCGAGCGCGTGCAGCCGGTGATCGGCGACCTGCGCCGGCCGCTGCTGGGGGTCGAGAAGGAACAGGTGGCGGATCTGCGCGGCAAGGTCGAGCACTTCTTCCACCTCGCCGCGGTCTACGACATGACCGCGCCCGCGCAGCGCAACACGGCCGTCAACGTCGGCGGCACCACTCACGCGGTGGAACTGGCGCGGGCGCTCGACGCCAAGCACCTGCACCACGTCTCCTCGATCGCCGTCGCCGGCACCTACAAGGGCGTCTTCACCGAGGACATGTTCGACGAGGGCCAGCGCCTGCCCTCGCCGTATCACCGCACCAAGTACGAGTCCGAGCGGATCGTGCGCGAGCAGCCTTACATCCCCTGGCGCGTGTACCGGCCGGGGATCGTCGTCGGCGACTCCCAGACGGGCGAGATGGACAAGATCGACGGCCCGTACTACTTCTTCAAGGCGATCCAGCGGATGCGCCAGCTGCTGCCCGAGTGGGTGCCGCTGGTGGGGCTCGACCTCGGCTACACGAACATCGTCCCCGTCGACTGGGTGGCCGGGGCGCTCGAGCAGATCGCGCACGAGCCCGACCTCGACTGCCGCGCGTTCCACCTCACGGATCCGCGTCCGCAGCGGGTCGATGACCTGATCAACGAGCTCGCGACGGTCGCGCACGCGCCGCGCTTCGCGGTGAGCATCGACAAACGGATCACCGACCCGATCCCCAGGTGGCCGCTGAAGCTCGCCCTCGCGCTGCCGCCGCTGCGCCAGGCAAGCACGCTGGCGCTACGCAACCTGAGCATCCCCCCGGAGGTGCTCGCGCACATGGAGCTGGTGCCGCGCTTCGACACGCGCGAGGCGGGGCGCGCGCTCGCCGGCTCGCCGCTGGAGCAGCCGCCGCCGCTGCAGGACTACGTCGCGCGCCTGTGGGACTACTGGGACCGCGAGATGGACAACCAGCTGCGCCGCGGCGCGACGCTCAAGCAGGCGCTTGACGGCAAGCACGTGCTGATCACAGGCGCGTCCTCGGGCATCGGGCGATCGACCGCGCTGAAGGTCGCCGCCGCGGGCGGCGTGCCGCTGCTGGTCGCGCGCAACGTCGACAAGCTCGAGGAGGTGCGGGCGGAGATCGTCGCCGCGGGCGGCACCGCGTACGTGTACGCGGCGGACATCTCCGAGATCGACTCGATCGAACGGCTGCTCGAGCGCGTGCTCGCCGACCACCGCAACGTCGACATGCTCGTCAACAACGCCGGGCGCTCGATCCGGCGCTCGATCGCGCTCAGCTACGACCGCTTCCACGACTTCGAACGCACGATGCAGCTCAACTACTTCGGCGCGGTGAAGCTGATCATCGGCCTGCTGCCGCACATGCGCAAGCGCGGTTCCGGGCACGTCGTCAACGTCTCCTCGATCGGCGTGCAGACCAACCCGCCGCGCTTCTCGGCGTACGTCGCCTCCAAGGCGGCGCTCGACGCGTTTACGCGCGTGGTCGCCTCCGAGGTGATCGGCGACGGCGTCACCTTCACGACGATCCACATGCCGCTCGTGCGCACGCCGATGATCGCGCCCACGAAGATGTACGACGCCTTCCCCGCGATCAGCCCGGAGGAGGCCGCCGACATGATCTGCGAGGCGCTGCGCGCCCGCCCCAAGGAGATGGGCACGTGGATGGGCAAGTTCGGCGAAGTCGCCTACTCGCTGTCGCCGAGCGCCGTCGACCGGCTGCTGCACCTCGCCTACCGCGTGTTCCCCGACTCGGCCGCCTCCAAGGGCCACGCCGACGTCGAGGAGCGCGCCTCCTTCGAGCAGATCGCGATGGCGACGCTGACCAGAGGTGTGCACTGGTAGAGACGCCGGCGATCGAGGTGCGCGACCTGCACAAGCGCTACGGCGACTACGAGGCGGTGCGCGGCATCGACATCAGCGTGCAACGGGGCGAGGTATTCGGGCTGCTCGGCCCGAACGGCGCGGGCAAGACGACCACGGTGGAGATCCTCGAGGGCTATCGCACGCGCACCAGCGGCGAGGTCTCGGTGCTCGGCCAGGACCCGGCCAAGCGCTCGATCGAGCTGCGCCGGCGGATCGGCATCGTGCTGCAGTCGGGCGGCATCTACAGTCACATCACGCCGCGCGAGGCGCTACGCCACTGGGCGAGCTTCTACCCCCATCCGCGCGACGTCGAGGAGGTGCTCGCGCTGTCCGGGCTGCAGGAGAAGGCCGACGAGCGCAGCCGCACGCTGTCGGGGGGACAGCTGCGGCGCTTGGACTTCGCGCTGGCGCTCGTCGGCGACCCCGAGCTGATCTTCCTCGACGAGCCGACCACGGGATTTGACCCGGAGGCGCGGCGAGCCGCGTGGGAGACCGTGCGCTCGCTGCAGGAGCTCGGCAAGACGATCCTGCTGACGACGCACTACCTGGAGGAGGCGCAGGCGCTCGCCGACCGCGTGGCGATCGTCAAGGACGGACGCGTGCTCGCGATTGGACCACCACGCGAGCTCGGCGTGGGCGCGGCTCACTATCGCGTCGCCTACCGCGACCGCGACGGGGAGCTCGTCGAGCGCGAGACCGACGACCCGACCGGGCTGCTTCACGAGCTCACCGGCGAGGCGCTTGCCGAAGGGCGGCGCCTGGAGGAGCTTTCGGTGGGGCGCCCGACGCTCGAGGACGTCTACCTGGAACTGACGGCGGATGCCTGACGCGCTCGCCCTCGGCTGGCGCCAGTACCGCCTCGAGCGCAAGATGTTCTGGCGCAACCCCAGCGCCGCGTTCTTCAACTTCGCGCTGCCGCTGTTGTTCCTCGCCGGCGCCGGCGCGGCGCTCAGCGGCAACCAGCATCAGCTCAACCGGCTCGTGCCGATGATCGCCGGCATGAGCGTGATGTCCACGACGTTCACCGCGCTCGCGTACAACATCGTGTTCCTGCGCGAGCGCGGCGTGCTCAAGCGCATCCGCGGCACGCCGCTGCCGACGATCTCCTACTTCGGCGGCGTCGCCGCCAACGCGGTCACCAACACGGCGCTGCAGATCACGATCATCGTGCTCGCCGGGCGCGCGTTCTTCGGGATCGGCTGGCCGCTGCACTGGGCGGCGCTGATCGTGTTCGTGGTCGTCGGCGTCGTCTGCTTCGCCGCGCTCGGCGTCGCCTTCGCGCACGCGATCCCCAACTTCGAGTCGACCGCCGCGTACGTCAACGCCGTGTTCCTGCCGGTCGTCGCGATCTCCTTCTACGTGTTCGACTCCTCGAGCGCGCCCGGCTTCGTGCGCACGATCGCCGAAGCGCTGCCGCTGAAGCCGCTGATCGACGGGCTGTCCGGGGCGATGGTCACCGGCGCCGGCCTCGGCAGCCATCTCGACGCGCTCGCCGTGATCGCCCTGTGGGGCATCTTCGGGCTGTACCTCGCCATCCGCGGCTTCTCGTGGGAGGCGGCACGCTCGTGAAGCAGCTCGCCGAGGATGTCCACCTGCTGCGCGGCTGGCCGCCGAACGCGATCAACGTGTACCTCGTCGGCGACGTGCTGATCGACGCGGCCACGCGCCAGGGCGAGCAACGGATCGTCAAGCAGCTCGCGGGACGCACGCTCAGCGCGCACGCGCTCACCCACGCCCACCCCGACCACCAGGGCTCGAGCCACGCGATCTGCGAACGCCTGCAGATCCCCCTGTGGTGCGGGCGGGGCGACGTGCCCGCGATGGAGACCCCCGGCGCGATCTACAACACGCAGGCGCCCACCTGGCTGAACCGCATGCAGCGGCGCTTCTGGACCGGACCGCCGCACCCCGTCGCGCGGGCGCTCGTCGAGGGCGACGAGGTCGCCGGCTTCACCGTCCTGGAGACCCCCGGACACGCGCGCGGGCACGTCGCCTACTGGCGCGAGTCCGACCGCGTCCTGATCCTCGGCGACGTGCTCAACAACGTCAACGTCAGGACCGGGATCCCCGGCCTGCACGAGCCGCCCGCGATCTTCACGCCCGACCCCGCCCGCAACCGCGTCTCGGCGCGCCGGCTGGCGGAGCTGAGGCCGCGGCTGACGTGCTTCGGCCACGGCGCGCCGCTGCGCGACCCCGGCCGCCTCGCCGACTTCGTCGCCCGGCTGCAGGACTGAGCAGCCGATGAGCGAGAACATCTTCCTCGCCGCCGGCGAGCAAGCTCTTAGCGATGCGCCTGGTGGGGACGGGCGCGGCGAGCACGTGCCTTCCGATGGCGACCGTATGACTATGGCTATACAGCCGACGGCGCATGCCCGCGGACCGTGGGATCCGCGCGCGCTGCACGGCGGCGCGCCCGCGGCGCTGATCACCTCCGCGTTCGAGCGCATGGAGCCGGGCTCGCAGCTGCGCATCGCGCGCCTGGGCTTCGAGTTCCTACGCCCGATCCCGCTCGCGCCGCTGACGCTCACCACCCGCATCGTGCGCCCAGGACGGCGCGTGCAGGAGCTGGCGGCCGAGCTACGCGCGGCGCCCCCAGACGGTGGCGCCGACCCGGGCTCGGGCGGCGGGCAGGTGGTCTGCCGTGCGAGCGCGCTGCGCGTGCAGGAGGTCTCCTCCGCGGCGGCCGCGGCGGCCGCGTCCGCGTCCGCGAGCGGCGCCGCACGGATGCGCTGCGAGCCGATGCCGGCGCCCGAGACCGCCAGCCCGGTGCGCTTCTCACTCGACGGCTCCGACGATCCGGGCTTCGCGGGCACGTCGATGGAGATGCGCTGGCTCGACGACAGCTACGGGCTGGGACCGGGACGCGTGTGGATGCGGCTGCGCCATCCGTTGCTGGCAGGCTGGGAGCTGACGCCGATGGCGCGGCTGGCCGCGACCGCCGACTTCGGCAACGGCGTCGGCGCGGCGCTGCCGTTCGAGCGCTTCCTGTTCATCAACGCCGATCTCAGCATCCATCTGCAGCGCCAGCCGCGCGGGGAGTGGATCGGCCTCGACGCGCACACGCTGCTGTGCGACGGCGGCACCGGCCTGGCCGAGAGTGTGATCCACGACGAGTACGGCCCCGTTGGCCGCGCGTCTCAGACGCTTGTCGTCGAGCCGCGTGCGCCCGAAGACTAGTTGCGGACGCAAGCAATGTTGCTAGTGTCGGGAGCGACCCGTCCGACCTGGACAGCACCCAACTTCGAACAAGGAGATCCGATGTCATCACCCGAGACGACCACCACGCAACCTGCGCTCCCCACCGGCACGTGGAACGTGGACCCGGTCCACTCGAGCGTCGAATTTCAGGTCAAACACCTCGGCATCGCCACCGTCAAGGGACAGTTCAAGGAGTTCGAGGGCACGCTCGAGGTGACCGCCAACGGCATCGACGCCCACGGCAGCGTGCAGACGGCGAGCGTCGACACGCGCGAGCCCCAGCGCGACGGCCACCTGCGCTCGGCCGACTTCTTCGACGCCGACCAGAACCCGCAGATCACCTTCCAGTCGACATCCGTGCGCGCGATCGACGACGAGGACTTCGAGATCGAGGGCGACTTCACGCTGCACGGCATCACGCGACCGCTGAAACTGATCGCGACGCTCGAGGGCACCGAGACCGACCCTCAGGGCAACGAGCGCGTCGGCGTCTCGGCGACCGCGCAGATCAACCGCTCCGACCACGACATGAAGTTCAACATGGCGCTCGGCTCGGGCAACGTGGTCGTCGGCGACAAGGTCAAGATCCTGCTCGACATCTCCGCCGTCAAGGCCGCCTGAGCGGCACCGGCCAACGCTCGTCGAGGGTCGCGCTGCTCAACACGGCGCGACCCCGCCCGGCCGCCGACGGCGGCCCCATGAAGATCGTTGGGCGCGCAGGCGTCGCTCAGCGCACGATCACGTCGCCGAGGGCGTCGTCGATAGCCGCGAGCGTGTCCGCGCTGAGCATCACGCCCGAGGCGGACGCGTTGGCGTGCACCTGCTCGGGGCGGCTGGCGCCGACGATCGCCGAGGCGACGTTCTGCTGGCGCAGCACCCACGCGAGCGCCAGCTGGACCATCGTCAGCCCGGCGGCGGCGGCGACCGCGGGCAGCCGCTGGACGGCCTCGAGCACCTGCGGCTCGGTGAGACGGCCGATGAACGCGCTCATGCTGTCGCTGGCCGCGCGCGAGTCCGAAGGCGGCGGCTCGCCCGGGCGGTACTTGCCAGTGAGCACCCCCTGCGCCAGCGGCGACCACACGATCTGGGAGATGCCGCGCTGTTCGCACAGCGGGATCACCTCCGCCTCGGGCTGGCGCCACAGCATCGAGTACTGCGGCTGGCTGGAGACCCAGCGCTCGACGCCTTCCAGCGCCAGCGACTCTTCGATCTTCTCCACGGGCCACTCGCTGAAGCCGATGTGGCGCGCCTTGCCCGCCTGCACGACCTCGGTGAGCGCGGTCATCGTCTCCTCGAGCGGCGTCTTGGAGTCATAGCGATGACACTGGTACAGGTCGACGTAGTCGGTCTGTAGCCGCTTGAGCGAAGCGTCGACCTGCTTGTGGATCTGCGCCGCCGACAGGCCGCTGTCGGTGTCCGACATCGGGAAGAAGACCTTCGTCGCGAGCACGTAGGAGGAGCGCTCGTGGTCGGAGAGGACCTCGCCGAGCAGCGTCTCGGACGCTCCACGCCCGTACACGTTGGCTGTGTCGATGAAGTTGATGCCTGCGTCGAACGCCGCCTCCACGCACGCCTTCGCCTGCTCGGCCGCCACCCCGCCCGAGTACGTCAGCCACGAGCCCAGGCTGATCTCCGAGACCTCGATGTCGCTCGAGCCGAGCTTACGCAGGTTCATCGGCGATCAGGTTACTCTGAAGGCGATGAGGCGCGTCGATCGCGCATCGCGATGAGCACGATCGATCCGAGCCTGCGGATCGGATCGGTGGCGCTCGCCGTCAGCGACCTCGGACGCAGCGCGGACTTCTACGAGCGCGTGCTCGGCCTGCCGTTGATCGCCCGCGACGAGCACGGCGCGCGGCTGGGGCCCGATCCGCAGTGGGCGTCGCTGGTGCTCAGCGACATCGCCGCCCCCACGCCGCTGCCGCCGGGCGCCACCGGCCTCTACCACGTCGCCTGGCTGCACCCCGACCGCGCGGCGCTCGCGGAGACCGTGCGGCGCATAGCCGGCGCGCGCTGGCCGTTCGAGGGCGCCTCCGACCACGGCGTCTCCGAGGCGCTGTACCTGAGCGATCCCGATGGCCTTGGAATCGAGATCTACGCCGACCGCCCGCGCGATGACTGGGAGCGCCCAGCCGACGGGCGCGGCGTGCGGATGGTGACGCTGCCGCTCGACCTGGACGACCTGCTCGCGCAGTTCACCGGCGAGCCGGCGCCGGCGCTCTCGCCGCAGACGAGCGTCGGACACGTGCACATGAAGGTCGCGGACGTGCCCCGCGCGGCGGCGTTCTACCGCGACGCGCTGGGCCTCGAGGAGCAGGCGCAGCTCCCGTCCGCGGCGTTCCTAGCCGCCGGCGGCTATCACCATCACGTGGGCCTGAACTCGTGGCAGAGCCAGGGCGCCGCGAGCGCCCCCGACAGTGCGCCCGGCCTGCGCGGCGTCGAGTTCGAGCTCGACAAGCAGGACGCGCTCGACGCGCTCGAGCGCACGCTCGCGGACGCCGAGACGGCATCCCCCACCTCGCTCGCGCGCGGGGCCGACGGCGAGCTGGCGGTGCGCGATCCCGACGGGCAGCTGCTGAGCTTCGTGCGGCGCTGAGCCGCTCCGCCGCCGCGCGAGGCCCAGCGACGACCCGGATCGCAGCGGAGCGCCGGTCGATCGTCCGGCCCGCAGGCGATCATGGGGTGCATGGCCAGCCCTGTGGCGAGCGGTGCGATCCACGGCGATCCCACGATCTGGGCGCTGCTGCCGGGAGAGACGATCGAACGCGAGATACTGCAGGAGCGCTACGGCGGGCGCACGCACGGGCGCATCGGGCCCTCGACGCGCTCGCCGAACGTGCTGCTGTTCGGCGATCCGGCGGCCGACGAGCCGCGCGGGCACTTCGACGGCTGGCGCGCGGACGGGTGCTTCCACTACACGGGCGAAGGCCAGCGCGGCGATCAGCGGATGAAGTCGGGAAACGCGGCGATCGCCGGCCACGCCCGCGAGGGCCGCGCCCTGAGGCTGTTCATCGGGACGCGGGGCCGGGTCGCCTACGAGGGGGAGTTCGAGCTCGCTGCGGATCGCCCGCACTACACGACCGACGCGCCGGAAGCTCGCAACGGGCCGATCCGCAACGTGATCGTGTTCCGCCTGCGGCCCGTCAGCCTGCCGCCCAAGCCGAGCTCCTCGACGCTCGATCGCGTGGCTGGCGCAGCCGGCGTCGAGGACGTCGCCGTCGAGGAGCGCTGGAGCGAGCGGGCGTTCGTGGCGCCCGAGCAGGAGGCCTCCGAGGCCGAGCGCGCGGAGCAGGCGCTGGTGGCCGCGTTTCGCGAGCATCTGCTGAGCCAGGGTCACGAGGTCAGCCGGCTGAAGATCGTGCCGCCGGGCGAGGCCAAGCCGTTGTTCGCGGATCTGATCGACCGCAGCACCAACACGCTGTACGAGGCGAAGGGAACTGTCGAGCGCGGGGCGATCCGCATGGCCGTCGGCCAGCTGCTGGACTACCGCCGCTTCGTGCAGCCGGCGCCGCGATTGGCCGTGCTGCTCCCGACCGAGCCGCGGGAGGATCTGCGGGAGCTCCTGAAGAGCGCCGGCGTCGACATCGTGTGGCGCCAGGGCAAGAAGTTCGTGGACTCAGGTGGCCGGGGCTGACCGAGCATCCAGGAGCGCGAGCTCCTGATCGGATAGCTCGAGCTCCGCGGAGGCCAGCAGCTCCGCCAGCTGCGCCGTCGAGGTCGCGCTGGCGATCGGCGCGAGCACCGTCGGCTGCACCCGCAGCCACGCGAGCGCGACCGCCGCGTCCGAGGTCTCGTGCGCGGCGGCGATCTGATCGAGCGCGTCGAGCACCGCGAAACCGCGCTCGTTGAAGTAGCTCTCGCGCACGCCCGCCGCGCGCGGGCTCTCGACGTCCGCGCCGTCGCGGCGATACTTGCCGGTGAGAAAGCCCCGCGCCAGGCCGAAGTAAGGGATGCATGCCAGGCCGTGGCGTTCGCACACGCCCGCCAGCGCGCCCTCGTACTCCCCGCGCTCGATCAGGTTGTAGTGCGGCTGCAGCGCCACGTAGGAGGCCATGCCCGCGCCCTTACCGACGCTGATCGCCTCCTCCAGCCGCGCGGCGCTGTAGTTGGAGGCGCCCGCGTGGCGGATCTTGCCCTCGCCGATCAGCTCGCCGAACGCGCCGAGCGTCTCCTGCAGCGGCGTGTCGGGATCGTCCTGGTGCGCGTAGTACAGATCCACGGTGTCGATGCCGAGGCGCTCCAGCGAGCCCTCGATGCCGCGCCTGATCGTCGCTCGCGAGAGCCCGTGCACGTCGGGGGACATGCCGACCTTCGTCGCGATAACGAGCTGATCGCGGTTGCCGCGCGCGGCCGTCCAGTGGCCGATGATCCGCTCGGACTCCCCCGCGCCCCCGGCGCCGCGTCGCCCGTAGACGTCGGCCGTGTCGATGAAGTTGCCGCCCCCCGCCACGTACGCGTCGAGCACGTCGAACGAGCGCTCTTCGTCGATCGACCACCCGAACACGTTGCCGCCCAGACACAGCGGGAAGACGTCGAGGTCGGTGTCGGCGAGGCGCGCGATGGGGTGAGGGTAGCGACTCGGGCCGGACAGCGGTCGATAAGACATCATGGAGCAGATGCGACGCACCACGGTGGATATCGATCGGCATGCGCTCGATGCCGCGCAAGTCGCACTGGGCACGAAAGGTGTAAAGCTGCGCGAGGTCGCGAGGAGCCGTGCGCTCGCCGACTTTGACATCAGGCGCGACATCGACGGCACTGCAGCAGAGGTTCGGGTCAACCGAGGGGAGGCGTCTTACTCGGCCTCACGTAAGGAACGGGTGCCCGAGCAGGGATCGTGTCCCACCATCTCGAATCATGAGATGTGACCATAGATGACGATATTGAGTACTGGCTCATTCCAGCCAAGGCAGTTGGCACGCTGATGGACGAAGATGCGATCACCATACAGCATGCAATGAGCGATACGAAGTGGTTTCTCCCTTCACGGACTGACAGTGATGTCTTTTCGGCCTTCCGCTTTGACTACGAGCGCTTCGTTGAAGCCCTCCTAGCGCTTGCCTGACTCCTGTCAGAAGAGCTGTGCGGTCAACGGTTCCTCGTGCGACACGTGTGCCTGGACCGCTGGTTGTCCGTTCAGCGAGGGAATGGCGTCCTGCACCTGAACATTCAGTCGTTCGTTAATAACGCGGATGGCCTCGGGATTGCAGTCAACCAACACGTAACGCCTATCGAGTTTGGCGGCGACCGCTCCGAGCGTGCCGCTGCCCGCAAAAAAATCAAGGCACCAATCCCCCGGACGGGTTGATGCTTGGACCATGCGCCGGATGATTCCTTCGGGCTTCTGCGTTGGATAGCCGGTCTTCTCGCGACCATTGGTCGGAACGATGGTATGCCACCACACATCCGTCGGCAGCTTGCCCATTGCCACCTTCTCAGGGGTCACCAGGCCGGGTGCCATGTACGGCTCTCGGTCAACAGCCTCGGTGTCGTAGTAGTAACCCGTTGGGTCCTTGACATAAACCAGGATCGTGTCATGCTTGGCTGGCCAGCGTCGCTTGGAGCGCGCGCCATAGTCGTAGGCCCAGATGATCTCGTTGAGGAAGCACTCGCGGCCGAATATCTCATCGAGCAGCAGCTTGCAGTAGTGCGCCTCCCGGTAGTCGATGTGGAAGTAGAAGGTCCCACTCATAGCCAGCAGCCTGTAGGCCTCACGCAATCGGGGCTCAAGAAATGCGAGGTAGTCGTCAAACTCATCGAGATAGGACGACTCGGCGAGCAATAGCGTCTTGTAGCGACGACCCATGAATCCTGTACGATCGCCGGCCTCATCGGGCACGGTTTGAAGGGTCTTGCGTGTCTGTTGCTTGCCAGTGTTGAACGGGGGGTCTATATAGATCAGCTGGTAAGCCTCATCCTGGAGGCCGGGCAGCACCTCAAGATTGTCCCCGAGGATGATCTTGCTCTCACTGTGCATGCGGAGCAATCTACGCGACGAACCGGCGGACGCAACCGTGGCAACTGCGAGATGCAGCGAACCTCCGGGAAGACAGACGATCCGCCGCGGCTACCGCCGCCGCCCCATCCCGAAGCTCTGCACCGCCGGCGCCGCTGCGCGGATGCTCGCAACCACCTCGCCGCTCTCCACGTCCTCGCCGCCCTGTCCGTGAGCCGTGCCCGCCTCCTGGGCCGCCGAGCGCTCGCGGCCGCGCAGTTGGTGAACGCGCGCGCGGGCTGCCCGGCCCTCCGCCTCACCGATGCCACCCGACAGGAAGCGCTCGAGCGGCGCGAGTTCGCGCACGATCACGTTGACGACCCCTTCCGAGCGCTCGAGCCTGCCCTTCGCGAGCAGCAGCGGCTCCGCCCGCGCGAGGTGGCGGTGGCGCTCGTACACCGCCTTGCTGACGATCAGGTTGATCGTGCCGAACTCGTCCTCGAACAGCAGGAACATCGTGCCCTTCGCCGTCCCCGGCCGCTGCCTGGCGATCACCAGCCCCGCGACCGCCACCTGACCGCCTGAGGGCAGCCGCGACAGCTGCGCGCTGGTGGCGAGCATCGGCACCGTCAGCCGCTCGCGCAGGATCGCGATCGCGTGCTCGCCGACCGTCACGCCGCTCGTCGAGTAGTCCGCGATCAGCCGCTGCCAGCGTCCGAGCGGGCGCAGGCGCGGTGGCGCCGGCAGCTCCAGGGGCAGCGCCAGCTGGGTTCCCTCGCCCGCGTCCATCATCTCCGCCGGCGCCGCCAGGCCCAGCTGCCACAGCGCCGCGCGCCGATCCGCGCCCATCTGGCTATCACGCTCGGCGATCAGGCCGTCGCACGCGCCTGACCACGCCAGCTGCTCGAGCGTCGCCCGCCTGCAGCCCGCGCGCCCCGCGAGCTCGCCCAGGCTCGCGAACGGGCCGCCCCGCTCGCGCTCGGCCACCAGCGCCTGCATCTCCGCGCTCGCCGCACCCTTCACGTAGCCCAGGCCCAGGCGCACACCGCCGTCCTGGACCGTGCACCGCACCTGCGACGCGTTCACGTCGAGCTTGTGGATCGCGATCCCCCGATTTTCCGCCTCGTGGACGAGGCTGTCTGGGGCGTAGAAGCCCATCGGCTGCTCGTTCAGCAGCGCGCACAGGAACTCCGCGCCGTAGTGCACCCGCAGCCACGTCGACTGGTAGGCCAGCAGGCCAAACGCCGCGCTGTGCGCCTTCGGGAAGCCGAAGCCCGCGAAGCCCTCCACCATCCCCCACACGCGCTCGGCCGTCTGCCGATCGGCGCCCGCGTGGCGCAGCGCCCCCGCGACGAAGCGCTCGCGGTGGCCCTGGATCATCTCGTGCGAGCGCTTGCGGCTCATCGCCCGGCGCAGCCCGTCCGCCTCGCCCGCGCTGAAGCCCGCGAACGCTTCTGCCACCTGCATCACCTGGTCCTGGAAGATGATCGTCCCGAGCGTCTCGCGCAGCACCGGCTCCAGCGCCGGATGGTCGTAGGGCACCTCATACGCCGGGTCTTCGCGCAGGCGCCTGCGCCTCTCTATATAAGGATTTATCGCCCCACCCTGGATCGGTCCCGGACGCACGATCGCCACCTGCACCACCAGGTCGTCGAGGTTCTCGGGCCGTGTGCGGCGAATCGACTGCATCTGCGCGCGGCTCTCGATCTGAAACACGCCCACCGTGTCCGCCGCGCGGATCGCCTTGAACGTCTGCTCATCGTCGAACGGGATGCGCGACAGGTCCACGCGCTCCCCGCGCACGCGCGCGATTTCCTCCACGCAGCGCTCCACCGCCGACAGCATGCCCAGGCCCAGCAGGTCGATCTTCAGAAAGCCCGCATCCGCGCACGAGTCCTTGTCCCACTGCACCATCTGCCTGCCGTCCATCGCCGCCGGCACCACCGGGCAGCAGTCGATCAGCGGCCGCGTCGCGATCACCATCCCGCCCGGGTGCTGGGAGAGGTGGCGCGGCAGCCCGTACGCCTGCTCGACCAGGCGCTCGAGCCAGCGCCAGCGCGTCGAGCCCGCCGCCGATCCCGACGGCGCACCGCCGGGATCGTGCGACCCCGCGCCGGGCGCCTCCCTGGCAGGAGCCTCTCTGCCCCACGGGTCCGCGCCGCGCGCCGCGCGCTCGATCTCGCCCGCCGGCAGGCCCAGCACCTTGCCCAGCTCGCGGATCGCCCCGCGCGCGCGGAACGTCGGGAACGCCGCCACCAGCGCCGCGCGGTCGCGCCCGTAGCGCTCGTGCACGCGCGGGATCAGCCGCTCGCGGATGTCGCGCGGGAAGTCCAGGTCGATGTCCGGCAGCCCGCTCAGGTCCTCGTGCAGGAAGCGCCCCAGCGCCAGCTTGCCCGCGATCGGGTCGATGTGCGAGAGCCCCGTCAGGTAGCACACGATCGAGGACACCGACGAGCCCCGCCCGCGTCCCGGCGCCAGCAGCGCGCGCACCGCGCTCGGCCCGCGCACCTCCGCCGCGACCTCGCGCGCGAGCTCCAGCATGTCGTGGTGCAGCAGGAAGAAGCCCGCCAGCTCGAGCCGCTCGATCACGCGCAGCTCCTCCTCCAGGCGCGCCTGCGCCTCCGCGTACGCCCCTCGTGCACCCGGGCCCGGATGCGAGCCGTCCGCCCCATAGCGTTCGTCCAGCCGCGCCCGGCACAGCTCCGCCAGGCGGCGTGAGGTGTCCTCGTCCTCCGCCCCCGGATAGCGGTAGCCGAGGTCCTTGCGCAGGTCGAACGTCAGCCGCTCCGCCAGCGCCAGCGTCTCGCGGACCGCCTGCGGATGGTCGGCGAAGCGGCTGGCCATCGCCCGCGGCGCGCTCAGCACGTGGCTGTGGTTGCCGCGCCGCAACGGCTCGCACGCGTCCAGCGCCGCGTGGTGGCACAGCGCCACGAACGCGTCCTGCAGCTCCGCCCGCGAGCGCGCGTGCGCGTGCACGTTGCCCGTCGCCACGCACCTCACCCCCAGGCGTCTGGCATGTGCCTCGAGCGCTCGGTTGCGGGCGCGATCGTCGCGCGCGTACGGGCGCTGCAGCTCCACGTACAGGCCCTCCACGCCGAACGCCTCCAGCAGCCGCCTGGCCGTGCGCTCATCCCGCGCGCCGCCGGCGAGCGGCGAGCGCCGTGCGCAACCCGTCAGGCACACCAGCCCCTCCGCGTGGTCGAGCACCGCCTGCACGTCCACCCACGGCTCTGTGCGCTCGCGCCCGCCAGCGCGCTCGCGGGTGTGCGCATGCGCAAGCGTGATGATCCGGCAGAGGTTGCTCCAGCCGCGCTCGTCGCGCACCAGCAGCGTCAGGTGGCGAGTTTCGGCCGGCTCGCCCGGGGCGCCATCGCCGCCCGCCCCCGCCCCATCTGCGGGCCCGGCGAGGATGTCGAGCTCCGCGCCGTGGATCGCCCGCACCCCGTAGTCCGCCGCCACCTGCGCCAGCTCCATCGAGCCCGACACCGAGTTGTGGTCGGTCAGCGCGAGCGCCGAGTAGCCCAGCTCGCCCGCGCGCTGCGCCAGCTCCTGCGGCAGCGAAACGCCGTCCAGGAACGAGTACGCCGAGTGGCAGTGCAGCTCGACGTACGGCTGCCGGCTCATCTGATTATGAGATGGTCGTGAGTCGAGCCAGACAAGGACGCAGCGAGCGTGGCGTGCTTGGCACGCGAGCGAACGAGGACGCAGTATGGCGAAGCGCTCACGGCCATCTCACTGGACGAACCAGCGGCCCGTGCGCAGATCGTGGAAGACGACCACGTTGCGGCCCCGCTCGCCCACGAGCTCCCAGTAGCGGCGTCGCAGCGGCTCGGCCGTCCACCAGCGGTCCTCCACCAGCCACGACTCGCGCAGCGACTCGATCGCTTCGCCGTCCACCTCCGCCGGCATCTCAGCTGGGCGGGCGGGGTCCAATCGCACGCGCGCGGGCCGTGGCTCGTTCAGGACTCGGGCCACGCGCGCGTCCTCACTCCGGGATCGGCGCCAGCACCACCCGGCGCTCGGGCACGCGCGAGTCCGGGTCCACGCACACCGCGCGCAGCGCCGCGTCCGGCCCCGCCACCGCGCGCACCTGGGCGACGGCCTCGCGCAGGCGCGCGGTGCGGGCCGCGACGTGAGCGCCGAACAGCTCGCCCTGCTCGCTCGCCGGCGGCCCGAAGCGCTCTGCCGCCAGCCCCAGCACGGCGGCCGGGGCGGGCAGCGTCAGCAGGCGCAGCGACAGCGCCAGCCAGATGCGCTCGGGGTCCGCGAGCGCCTGGCGGAAGACCACGCGCTCGCGCCAGCCGCCGCCTGCGACCAGGCGCGCGGAGAGCGTCGCGGCGCGCAGCGTGCGCCCACGGCGCTCCGAGCGCGCCAGCAGCCGATCCACCAGCACGCCCAGCACCCGCTTCAGCGCTTCGCCCGAGCTCGCGTCGCCGACCGCCATCGACTCCTCCAGGCGCTCCTCGACGCGGCGCGGGCGCAGCGGGCTGTCCTCGCCGCAGGCCAGCCGATGGGCGAGCGCCCCCGGCTTGCCGAAGCGGTCGCTCAACGCCGGGCGCCCGAGCCGCTCGAGCTCGCCGAGCGTGCGCACGCCCAGGCGCGTCAGCGGCTCGATCAGCGCCGCCGTGTCCTCGCGAAAGCCGAGCAGCTCGATCGAGCGCCCGGCCAGCCAGCGGCCGGCCTCGAGGGTGGGCTGGCCTTCGATCACCAGCGGGCGGCGCGAGCGCACCGCCATCGCGGCCGCCAGCGCGCAGAAGCGCGTCGGTCCTGCGCCGATGCGCACCCCCCACGGCGAGGGACCGGCGGATCGCGCGAGCGCGCGGGAGGCAGCGGCGATCGTCGCCTCCGCCGTGCCGTGGATCCCGCGCAGCCCGCCGCTCTCGAAGTACGCGAGCCCCGGGCGCGCCGGCTCGACGGCCGCGCCGATCGCTTCCAGGGCGCACAACGCCCTCTCCCACGCCTCCGCCACCGCCACCGGGTCGCCCGGCACCAGCACCAGGTCGGGGCAGCGCGCGAGCGCCTCGCCGAGCACCATCCCCCGCGCCACTCCGCGCGCCTCCGCCGCCCCCGAGACCTCCCCCACGCGCTGTTCGCCGCCCACGAGCGGCGCCACCGCCAGCGCGCGCCCCGCCAGCGTCTGCTGGGCCACCCTCGCGCCCTCGCCAGCCGCCACCGACAGCTCGAAGCGAGGGATGTGGACGCACACGACCATACGAACATACGTTCGCATGGTCGCTCGCCGGCCGCAACAGATGGCTATCTACATCTGGATTTCGTGCTCTTATTATCGGCGGTAGACCCCGCGCGTCAGCGGGGTATGAGTCCCAACCAGTGGAGGTGGCAGATGGCCGAGCTCAGACCGCCGGCAGAGGGGATCATGCTGACCCACTTCATCGTCTCGAACGACGTCGAGCGCTCTCGGCGCTTCTACACCGACGTGCTCGGTGGCACGTTGGAACGCTCCGGAGAACCGACCAACGTCGCGCTCGCCAACAGCTGGATCGTCATCAATCGGGGCGGAGGCCCGACCGACGACAAGCCCGCGGTCACCCTGGAGACGCCACCCGACGTCGACCGGGTCAGTAGCTTCCTCAACATCCGCGTCAAGGACATCGAGGCCGTGTACGCCGAATGGAGCGCCCGTGGCGCTCAGTTCCTGACGCCGCCGAAGCAGCACCTATACGAGATCCGTTGCTACATCCGCGATCCCGACGGTCATCTGATCGAGGTGGGGCAAACCACGGACACTGAGGGGGACTGGACCCCGCCCCAATGGCTGTCGAGCACGGCCGGCGAGGAGCCCGGGTGAATGCGTCTCTTCCGGCGATCGGCTGGTGTCGCCAGAGAGCCTCCGGTGGCGATCGGCGATCCGCGCTTCGAGGGCTGGGAGACGGTCGGCACCTTCGAGGATCAGAGCACCGCTGTGGCGTGGCGCGACCAGTTGCGAGCGCTCGGGATCGACGCGGGCTGCGTCGCCGATCATCCGCTGGATCGGCGCGGGCGCGGTGACATCTACCTCGTCGTGACGCCCGGCCAGTGGTCACGCGCCACCGAGATCCTCGACAACCTCGACTGAGCTTCCCTTCCGGCGCCCTTGCGCTCCGCGCGCAACGACCGGCGCTCAATCCATCGTCAGCGGCCCCTCGGCCGAGCCGCTCAGGAACTGGCGCACGAACGGGTTCTCCGAGGAGAACATTTTCTCCGCGTCGCCCGCCTCGACGATCCGCCCCCGCCACAGCAGCGCGATGTATTCGCCGATCTGGCGCGCCGAGGCGATGTTGTGGGTGACGACGAGGTAGCTGCCTTTGTAGATCTGGTGCATCTCCTGGATCAGGTCGCACAGCAGCGCGGTGCGCACCGGGTCGAGGCCCGAGTCGGGCTCGTCGAAGATCACGATGTCCGGCTCCATCACGAGCGCGCGCGCGAAGCCGGCACGCTTGCGCATGCCGCCGGAGAGCTGCGAGGGCAGGTCGTACATCGCGTCGGAGAGGCCGACGTCGCCGAGTCGCTCGCGCACGCGTTCGGAGATCACCGCCTCGGAGTAATCGGTGTGCTGGCGCAGCGGGAAGGCGACGTTGTCGTAGACGTTCATCGACCCGAACAGCGCGCCGTCCTGGAAGAGCACGCCGATTTTGCGCCGCATCGCCAGCAGCTCGGGCATCGTCAGGTCTTTGACGACTTTCCCCTTGACGATGACGTCGCCGGAGTCGGGGAACATCAGCCCGATGATGTGCTTGATCAGCACGCTCTTGCCGGTGCCCGAGGGACCGAGCACGACGGTGATCTTGTCCTCGGGGAAGGCCACGTTGAGCCCGTCCAGGACCGACACGCCGCCGAGGCGCTTGTGCACGTCCAGGCAGCGGATCGACCAGTTCGCGTCGTCGGCCTCGCCCGCGTAGTCGACGTCGCTGGAGTGGTACTGGTGGCGATCCTCTGTTCTCTGCTCAGTCATCACTTTTCCTTGTATACCGCGTGTGGGAATTCGCTGGTTTCGCCGTTGAACGTGAACGGCCCCTGCTTCGTGCATCCGGGCGCCGCGACTTTGTTGGCCGTCCCCGGTTCGTTTGCGAGCGGCGATTCGCCCGCGTTCGGCGGCGTCGTGAGCTCTTTGAGGAGTTCTTCGGAGACGATTTCGTTGGCCGGGCCGCTGACCGACGGCGAGGTGTCCGCGCAGGCGCTCGAGCTGAACACCGGCAGCCCGCTCGCAAGCGAGCCGTAGGCGCCGGAGTGCGGGTAGGCGTTGGCGCGGTCGGTGCCGATGCGGTTCTGGTAGATCGCGAGGCTCTCCGGGGTCAGCACCTGCATCGCCGTCAGCAGGTGACGCTTTGGCGCGTTCTCCGGTTCGGGGAAGTCGCTGCTCGGTTCGTTCGCCTCCGAGGCGGCCGTGACGTTGGCGAAGAACGCCTGCAGCTCGGGCACGTATTCGCCGAGGTACTGCAGCAGCGGGTCGAGGTTGTGCAGCACCGGCCTGAAGTTTTCGAGCACGGGGACGGTCAGCTGCAGCGCCTTCTTCATGTCCGGCAGATCCGTTTTCGCGGCGGCGGTCAGCGGCCCGAGCGAGGTGAGGAAGCTGTTGAACTGGGGGGTGAACGGCTTGGCCGCCTGCAGCAGCGCCGAGAGCCGGCGCTCGGTCGTCTGGAATTCCTTGAAGTAGGGGTCGGCGACGGCGGCGAAGCGGTCGGTTTCTTTGAGCGCGACGCGCTGGTTGTGCTCGAACGTGGGCAGCGCGCGGAAGGTTTCGGCGAACGCTTGGCTGGCTTCGGCGGCGGCGTGGAAGGTGCGCTCGCCGTTGGCGATCGAGCCCTCGAGCTGGTGGTCGCGGCTGGCAAGCGCGTTGAAGACCACGCCGGTGTTGTGCACGACCGCTTTGACGGCGCCTTCCTGGGCGTCCAGAAGCGTCACGAGCTTGTTGGCGCTTTCGACGAACGGTTCGAGTTGGGCGAAGTCCGCGTTGATCTGTTCGCCGCGCCCGTTGATTCCTTCCGCGGCCGCTTCCTGCCAGATCTGGAAGTCGCGCCTGGTCTTGGCGTCGAACGCGGAGAGGATGTCGTCGAGCGTCACCGACGGTTCCACCTGGCTGTTGGCGAGCCGGCCACCGTCGGCCAGGTACGGCCCCGTCATCTTCTCGGGGATCAGCTGCACGTAGGTCTCGCCCAGCAGCGTCTTCTGCCGCAGGATCGCGTGCATGCTCGCGCGGATCGGCGCGTAGCGACCGGCGACTTCGACGGTTGCTTCGGTGCGGCCTTCCTTGTTCAGCCCGAGCGAGACGACGTGCCCCACTTCGACGCCGCTGATGCGCACGTCTGACTCTTCGGCGAGCGCGAACGAGCGCGGGAACGCAACCGTGAAGCGATAGCCCTTCGGTTTCAGAGGCAGCGGCCCGCCGAAGGACTCCCACAGGAACATCAGCAGCCCGAAGCAGCTGAGCACGAACAGGACGATCACGAGCATGTTGCCGAGCGTGGGCGCGCGCTTCTGCATCTCAGTCCTTCCCCCCGAACGGCTGCTGACCGAGGCTCGAGAACGGGCCGCTCGGCGTCTTCGCGCGGGCGCGCTCGCTCGTTTCGCCGGCCTTGATCGGGATCCCCTGGCTGATGCATTCTTCCTTGGTCGGGGGCTTGAGCAGGTTGACGAGCAGGTTCACCGTCGGGTTGACTTCCCCGGCGGGCTTCAGCAGGTTCAGGATCTTGCAGTTGAAGTACACGAGGCCACGAGCGACGACGCCATGCGCTTCGGCGGTGCTGAGCACGCTGTTGAGGTCGTGGTTGCCCCAGTCCAGGAAGAACAGGAATCCGCCCTTGCTCGGCCCGGGGTTGTACGCGAGCTCGTTGAAGAATTCGTTGAGCACGGAGAAGCTCGACGCGAGCTTCGGCAGCGCTTTGCTCAGGTTTTCCGTCGTCGGGCCGAGTTCGTTGACCACCGGCAGGATTTCGCGCGCGAACGGGCGGATCTCGCTCTTGATGATCGGCGTCGTCTTTTCGGAGAGCTTGCGCGCCGCTTCGTTGGCGGGGCCGAGGGCGCGAGCGAACGGCTCGAGTTTGTGCAGCGTCGGGCCGAGCACGTGTGTCGCGGCGGCGAGCTTGCCGAGCCCGACGCCGGTCTTGTGCAGCGCGCCGGGCAGCAGCGCGAGCGTCTTCTTGAAGCTCGCGTCCTCGCTGGCGAACGTCTTGAACACGGCGTTCGCCGAGTCCACGAGCGCCGAGAGCTGCTGGTCCTTGCCGCCGAGCGCCTCGGTCAGCAGCCGGAAGTTGTGGATCGAGCGTTCGACGTTCCCGGCTCGGGCTTCGAGCTGCTGGGCGATCTCTTCGGTCAGGCGGGAGGTGGGATCGAAGCGCTTGAGCGCCGCCGCGAGCGGCTTGCCGTTTTCCTTCAGGCCGATGCCGAGGCCGGCCACGAGCTCCTGGACATAGGCGCGCGTTTCCGCGTCGAGCCCGGCCAGGAATTCGTCGAAGTCGACGTTTGCGGCGGTCTGTGACTCGGGCAGCACCTCGCCGCTGCGCAGTTTGCCCGCCGACGGGGTTCCCGGGCTGACCTCGACGGTGATGTCCTGCAGCTGCGTCTTCGGGCGCAGCAGCAGAGTCGCGTTGCGGTAGATGTACTTGGCGTATTTGGGGCTGACTTTCATCGTCACCAAAGCGACCCCGTTGTGTAGGTCGACGCTCGCGATTTCGCCGATCTTCGCGCCGGCGATCGTCACCGCCTGGCCCTGGCCGGGGGTGACAGCCTGGGCGGTCTGGAATTCGGCGTCGAGGTTGAAGTAGGTGTGCCCGAGCACCGGTACCCAGCTCGGCAGCTTGAGGTTCTCGTGCGCGAGGATGTAGCCGCCGACGACCGCCGCGATCACGACCATCGTGACGACCGCGATGAACGCCGAGCGGTAGCGCTCGATCTGGTCGCGGACGCTGAGCCCGCCTTCGTGCCCCTCGGCGGGCGTCATCCCTGGCCGCTCCCATCGGCTGGGCCTTGCGACAGGGGCCCGTTGAAGTTCGGCAGCGCCTGCGTGTCGCACGGCACGAGCGGCTCATACGCCGGCTCTTCGGCGGGGAAGGCGGGGCGCGTGCCGAGCGGGGGCAGCGGCGAGCGCGCGAGCAGCTGAGCGCCCTTGAGGTTCGTGCCCACGACCGAGGTGGGCTGCGAGCGCAGCGTCTGGCCGCTGTTGCCGACCAGGAACCGGACCGACGGGCCGTTGCCGGTGAAGCCCTGGCCGATGCTGTCGAGCCCCACGAGGCTGTACCAGAATTCCTTGTAGTCTTCGACGCCGGTCGTGCTCGACCCGTCCTGGAGCTTGGTGTTGCCCGCCGGGTAGATCACCTTGGTCATGCACTCGTTGAACGCTTCGGTCTGCTTGTAGAGCGGCGTCTGTTCGCTCTCCAGGCGCGCGAGCGAGGGCACCGAGGCGGCCAGGCCCTTGGCGACGCCGCCGAGTTCTTCCGGCCCCAGCGACGCCTGGACCTGTTCGATCCATGGCAGCGTCGCCGCGACCGTGCGGTTGGTGTTCCTGATCCCCGGCAGGATCTCGTGCGCGAACGCCTTCGTCGGCGGGAACGTGGCGTCCAGGCCGGCGAGGCCCGCGTCGACGTTGGAGAGGTTCGCGGGCAGCTCGGCGACGAGCGTCTTCAGGCCCGCCGCCTGCGAGGCGAGCGCCGTGAAGAAGGTGTTGAAGTTGGGGAACAGTTCGCTCAGGTCCTGTTCGTGGACGTTCAGCGCTGAGGTCACCTTGCCGATCGAGGCGATCAGTTTGGAGAGGTCGTGCGGTTCGGTGCCGGTGATCGCCTGGGCGTCGATCGCGCCGCCGCGCAGCGAGGCGGGCCCGCGCGCGTAGATCTTGTTCAGCGCTTCGGCCGCGTTCAGGCCGTGGACTTCCGGGGCCTGTTCGGCGTTTTCGGCCGCTTCGGGCTTGCGCGTGAGCGCTTCGCCGTAGTTGATCAGGAACGTCTGCAGGTTGGCGCGCGTGTCGGTGTTGAGCGCGTCGAGCAGCTGGTCCAGCTGCACCGGGTCGGCGGTCTGGGCGATCGGGATCGTGTAGCCGGAGGAGACCGTCTGCGCGGACGGGCTGCCGGGCTGCAGTTCGACGAACCAGTTGCCTTCCAGGAACAGGCGCGGGCGGATCTTGACGGTCGCGTCGGAGTGGATCGGCAGGCCGCGCGATTCGATTTCCATCGTCACGAGGCCCGTGTTGCCGGTGCGCTGGATCGAGCTCACCTGGCCGACGGAGACGCCGGCGATCCGCACCGGCGATTTGGGATGGATGTTGACGGCGGTCGCGAACTCGGCCTTCAGACGGAAGCCGTGTTTGAACGGGATGTGCTTGGTGAAGCCGAAGTACACCGCGATCACGACGATCACGACCAGCACGACCCCGGCGCGAACCGGGTTCGAGCGCTGCAGCTCGATGACGGGCACGCGCTCTCCTCGGCGCCACCAGCGCGGGCTGCTCATTTGCCCTTCCCCTTCTTCTTGCTCTTGGCCTTCGCTTTCGCTTTCGGCGCCGGCTTGGCGATGCCGAGCGCCTCGAGCGTCGTTTCGGGGTACTTTTCGCCGGCGAGGTTGTCTTCGCGGCTCGTGAATTCGCGGTTCTTTTCGACTTCGCTCGCGTGGCCGATCTGCGCCTTGCCCTTGACGTAGTCCTCGTTGCCCGCTTCGCACACGTCCGGCTGGCCGGGGCCGGTGACGTTCGGGTAGGGGTTGTAGTGCAGGTGGTTGTTGGGGACGATCACGCTGTTGCCTTTGGATTCCCGTTCGATGTCGGGGCCGTTGGCGATCGCCGAGGCGGGGTAGCCCTCGTTGTTGACGCCCGACGGGGCCAGCAGCGTGCTCGCGCGGTCGAGCGTGCCGACGCCGATGTCCTCGGTGCCGAGGCTCGCGAGGTTGCGGAACGCCAGCGTCCAGTAGTTGCAGTTGGCCTGCTCGGGCGCAATCCCGGCGAGCAGCGGGTTGCCGATTTCGAGCGTCTGCGCGAAGTCTTCGAACGCCAGCGGGACGATCGGGTTCTTCGCGAATTCCTCGAGCCCCTGTGAGGATTCGGCCAGGCGCGTATTGAGGGCGGTGGCGGCCGCGAGGTTGACCGCGCCGACGCTGAACGCGTGTCCGAGCTGCGGCGCGACCGTGCGCAGCGAGCTCGCGCTCGGGCGCAGCAGGTGCATGAACTCGGCCGCGTCTTCGTAGAACGGCGCCTCGTGCGGCAGCGAGTAGATCCCCTGTTCCAGCGACGCGGGCCCGCCCCGGTTGGCCGCTTCGATCGACGGCGCGACGCTCGCCCAGGCGCTGAAGAAGGTGTCGAGATCGCTGAAGTATTCGGCCTGCACCTGGGCGACCGGAGCCGACTGCGAGGCGACGCGGTCGAGCGCGACCCACAGCTCGTGCAGCCCCGTGGCGGGGTTCGCGAGGTTGCGCAGCACCGGGACGGCGGCCGTCACGAGCGGGCGCAGTTCGTGGATCGCGTTGTTGATGCCCAGGCCGCGTCCGGCGAGCCCGTCGCCGAAGTTGTTCGTGTTGATCTTGATCGCGGTCCGCGTCGGCTTGTTGAACATGTTGAAGAGTTCCTCGATGTCGACCGGTTCGCGCGTCTGTGCGATCGGGATCGTCTGGCCCGCCTTCAGCGTCTGGCGCGCGCTGCCCTTTTCGAGTTCGAGGTACTTCAGGCCGACGGCCGAGACCGACTGCACGACCGCTTTGGTGTCGGCCGGGAGCGGTTCGACCTTCTTTTCGAGCTTCAGCGTCGCGATCGCCGTCAGGCGCCCGGTGCGCGGGTTCTGATGGGGCTCCATGGAGCCGATGATCCCGACGCGCGTGCCCGCGATCCGCACCTGGTTGGAGGGCTGCAGACCGGATGCCTCGGGCAGTTCGACCTTGACGTTGTACGTCGGCACGAACGGCAGGCCGTTGTTGGCGTTGTAGGAGAGGAACACGGCGACGACGACGATCAGCGTCGTGATCGCGCCGATCAACAGTGGGCTTGCGGCGAGTGAGCTGCGACGCCTGTTCATCAGGGCGTCTCCGTGGGGTCGCAGCTCAGAAGTTCGCCGTCGACGAACGGCGAGGAGCCGTCGGCGGCCGGCTGCGTGGCGGCGCCCGGGCAGCGGCGCAGCTGCCCGGTCTTGAGGCCTTCGAGCGCCGCCTGCGCGCTCGCCGCCGGTGTCAGCGTTTCGTTTTCGCCGAGCTTGAAGTCGGGGAACACGCCGTTGACGTGGACGTAGTGGCCGTCGGCATCCCAGTATCCGGCGCCCTCGCCGAACGTGCGCAGGGTGCCCGCGAGGTCGGGCGCATATGGACCGAACACGGCGGTGATCGGGACCGATTCCTGCAGCGCGGTGACGCTGATCGGCGAGTCCGTCGTCAGCTGCTGGGCGAGGCCTGGGAGCGCGCGCACGAGGTCGGTGAGGTCGTTGTTGGGTCCTGGGCGGCTGAATGCCTGGCTGAGGTTGGTCACGGCCGGCGTGGCCGTTACCAGCAGCGGCCGCAGGCGTTCCAGCAGCGTCGTCAGCGACTTCGTCGTCGGCCTGGATTCCTTGACGAGCTCGCTGAGCGCGTCGAACGTCGCCGGCAGTTCGGCGAACGTGCGATTGCCCTGGCGCAGCGTCCCCGGCAGCTGTTTGAGCCCGCGCGCGAGCTCGCTCTGCTCGGCGCCGATCGCCTGGAAGGTCGTGTTCTGGTTTTCGACGAGGTCCGCGAGCGATTCCTGGCGCGCGCCGATCGTCGTCACCGCCTTCGCCGTTTCGACGAGGAAGCTCGTGAAGACCGGCTGGTCAAGGGTCAGCTCGGAGAAGAAGTGGCTGAGGGCGCCGAGCGCGGGCGCGAAGTATTCGACCGAGGTGCCGAGGTTCTTGCCCTGTCCGACGTACTGTTCGGCGGTTCCCTGGATGAACCCCTGCAGGCCCTTGCGCGTCTTCGGGTTGAGCGTGTTGAACAGCTGGTCGAGGTCGGTGACTTCGCCGGTGACGCTCGCCGGCAGCGTCGCTCCAGACGGGTAGGCGGGGTTGTTGTTGGGTCCGAGCGTCAGCGCGATGTAGCGGTTGGCGACGCTCGTCAGCGAGGGCACCCGCACCTGCGCGAGCGTGCCGTGGTGCAGCGGCACGAGCGAGGAGTCGACGTGGATCGTGATCACGGCTTTGAAGTTGTGGGTCAGTTCGATGTTCGTGACGCTGCCCACGGGCACGCCGCCGACCTGCACCTGGTCGCCCCTGACGAGCTGGTCGGCTTCGGCGAATTCGAGCTTGTAGCTGGCGCCGCCGCCGCCGGCGAACACGAGGTAGGCGACGATCAGCACGACGAGGCCGAGCGCGCCGACGGCGAGGATCCGGATCGGGCTGTTGCGGGGCGCACGCACGCGCGGCGCCGGTCCCGGTGCGCCGGGCGGGGGCGGCGCCGCGGGCGGGCTGGGAGGGCTAGCTGTCGCCACCGGCTTCTCCTTCCGCGCCTTGCGCGCCCGTGCCGTCCGGGATCGCCGCGCTCGAGTGCCCGCTTCCGACAGTCGGGTCGGGGATCTCGCCGAGCCGGTCGATCAGCTCGATCCACTCGCTCGGCGTGAGCCCCGCCGCGGCAAGCGCCGCCGTGTGGCCGCTGGCGCCGCCGAGCGCCGCGAACGCGATCTGGATCGCGTCGGCGGCGCTGGGGCTGGCAAGCGCGGCCGCGGCGCCCGGGTAGCTCATCAGGCTGAGGATCCTCTGCGGGCGCGAGAGACCCTGGAGCATCAGCAGCTTGCGCACGGTCTCATCGGCGATCGACCCGGGCCCCTGGTGGCCGGCGATCGGGATGCCGTTGACGGCGGTGATGTCGACGTCCTCGCTGCTGGCGCTCGCCGGCGCGTAGGCGGCGGCCGCGGCGGCCGTCGAGCCCGCGCACGGCAGCCCGGAGGCGGTCGGCCTCAGCCCTGAGACGGACAGGTACTCGAGCATCGACAGCACGCGCTTGTCGACCCTGCCCTCCTGCACGTCCTGGCGCGCGCAGGCCCCCAGGCGGATGCCGGCGTCTCCCTGCGGAGAGGATGCGTGCAGCACCTGCTGCTCGAGCTGCTGCTTTGACTCGAGCAGCACCTGGCCGACCGTGGGCGAGGTCGCGAGGAACGGGTTCTCGCCCTTGGCCCTGAAGATCGAGGAGTCTTCGAGCGCCACCCAGCCGTCGAGGATCGGCTTGGGGTCGATCAGCGGCGCGCCGACGCCGGCGGGGCGGATCTGGAACAGGATGTGGGGCGAGCCTTCGGCGCCGAGGTGGCCGAGCACCGTGCCCGCGATCACCTGCACGCCGGGCGCGAGTGGATGCAGGTAGACGTCGTTGGCGCCTTCGGTGAAGACGTGCACGTGCGCCGGCGGCGTGGGCGGGGCTGGCACGTGCGTCGGCGGTGAGGACGACGGCACGGGAACGCTTGCGGGCGATTCCAGCCCGGCCGCGGCGCCGAGCGCGAGCCCCGAGACGGCGGCGCCCTCGCTCAGCGGCGAGCGCGGCTGGGCGCCGGCGCTCGCCGGCCCGCCGGGCGTGGGTTCGGCCTTTGATCCGATCCCACCCACCCCCGCGACGCGCGGGCTGGGCGTCGTGTGGACGTGCGGCTCGAGCACCGGGTAGACCGGCGCGACTTCGCCGAGCCCGGCGTAGACGTAGGTGTTGCCATACGCGTCGCGCAGCGCGACGAAGTGCCCGAGCGACGGCGAGTCGCCGATCTGCACGATTTCGCCGTCCTGCACGGCGATCACGGGCGCGCCCGCCTGCGAGTAGATCGTCGTGCCGACGAGCGTCCTCGGCTGGCCCGCGCCGACCGAGACGGCCGGGAAGCCGTCGGCGTAGTGGGCGGCAGCGTGCACGGGGAAGCGGGCCTCGGTCAGCCCGGTGATCGCGCCGAGCAGTTCGGAGGGGGTGCCGCCCAGGAGCTGGGCGCGCAGCATCACCGATTCGACGTACGCCTGCGAGTGGTTGTATGAGAAAACGGCGGCCTTGATGTTCGTGTTGCCGCCGGCGGCCCGCAGGTACCTTGCCGCGGCGAAGATCGCGTCCGCCGGGTTGTAGGGGTCCTTGAAGCCGTCGCCGTTGGCGTCGACCCCGTACTGGGCCCACTCGGAGGGCAGGAACTGCATCCAGCCCTCGGCGCCGGCGCTGGAGACGCTGAGGTCGCGCCCGTAGTCGGTCTCGACCTCGTTGATCGCCGCGAGCACCTGCCAGGGGATCCCGTAGGCGGTGCCGGCCGCCTGGAAGATCGGCAGCAGGAACGGCGGGATCTGGAAGCTTTCGATGAAGAAGCCGGGGAGACCGCCGATCGAGGATTGCAGCGAGAACGGCAGCGACGGGGTGAGCGCGCTCGGCGATGGCGCCCGGTGCTTGCCGCGCACGCCGTTCGCGGCCGAGCCTTCGCCCGCGCCCGTGGCTTCGCCGCCCGCCGCGCCGCTCGTCCTTTCGTGGGCGCGCCTCTTGGCGTGCGAGCCGCTGGGAGTCGTGCCCTGCGCGTGCTGGGATTGCACCTGCGGCGGCGCCGGTTCTTCGGCGGTGCTCGCTTCCCCCGGGGACGATGCAGCTGGCGCCGCTTCGCCGGTGCTCGTCTGGGTCGCGGGGACTTCGGGCGAGGGCGTCGGGACGCTGACTTCGCCCGCCTGCGTCGAGGTGGTGCTCGTCGTGCCGGGTTCCCCTTCCGGGGACGATGCGCCGGCGAGGCTGGCGGCGGGAACGCACAGCGCGAGCGCGCCCACGATCGCGGCGGGGAGCAAGATGCGCAGGAGCGGGGTCGGTCGGCTCATCGCGTCATTCGTTTCCGAGCAGGTAGTTGAGCAGCAGCCCGCCCGCTTCGGTGCCTTCGCTCGTGGGCGTGTAGTAGGTCGTTCCCGCCGCCGAGCCGCCGACCGGCGCGGCGCTCGCCGCCGAGCCGCCGGCGAGGCCGGTCGCCGAGACTTCGCCGGCGGTCGTCGTGGGACCGGGGTACTCGGCGATCGCCTGCGCGGGCGTGGCGCCTTTGAGCACCGCGAGCGTGCGCGCCATCAGGACGCTGGTGCCCGTTTCGCTCGCGCTGGAAGCAGAGGAAGAGGAGGACGCGGCCGCCGCGGTCGCGCTGCTGGTGGCAGCGGCTGGGTTGTTGAACAATTTGCGCCGGCAGCCCGTGTCCGAGGAGGGCTTGATGCTGTAGGTGAGGCAACCGTTGGCGGCGCCCTCGGCGCGCAGGAAGTGACCCAGCGCGTCGTAGCCGTTGGCGGCTCCGGTGCCGAGGAAGATGAAGTCCATGATCCGCTCGAGGCCGCCGGTGTTGCGCAGGCTTTCGAACAGCTGCGCGAAGTTGTTCGTGAAGGGCACCGCCGCCTTGCCGAGGGTTTCCAGGCGTTTGAGCAGCGGTCTGACGCCGGTGAGCGCGGGGCCGGAGACCTTCGCGGTCTGGCCGAGGTTTTCGAAGAACTTTTCGTTGCTCTTCCCGAACGCGGGCAGGCTCGTGAACGCCTTGTCGATCCCCGGCGCCGCGACCTCGAGGTTGGTGAACGCCGGCGTCGTCTGTTCGGCGAAGCGCTGGACGCGTTCGAGCGCCGGTCCGAGCTGTTCGAGGAACGGCGGGAACAGCGCGAGGTTGCGCGCCAGCGAGCCGCGGGTGGCGGCGCCCGCCTGCGAGACGGTGTTGGCCTGCACGATGAAGTCGGCGACGCGCCCGCGCACCTTCGCGAGCGGGGCCAGCGCCTGGTCGGAGTCGACGGCGAGTTTCGCGAGCACGTGGTTCTCGTTGGCGAGGATTTCGAGCACGCGGTCGAGTTCGCGCAGGGCGGGGTTGGCGCGCTTGATGACTTCGTTGAGGTCGCTGCCGCGCCCGGCCAGGCCGGCGCCGAGTTCGTTGAGGATGATCGTGAAGCGCTCGCGTTCGGGCAGGCGCTGGATGTCGCCGAGCAGGTCGACGTCGACCGGGCTCGAGGTATTCTGCACGCGCAGCAGGTACTGCCCGGCGCCTTCCCTGCCGCTGGGGATCTTCTGAAGCGGCGGCGGCAGCGGCGTGCCTTCGACGCGCGGCTGGGTCGGTTTGCAGTCGACGTACTTCTCGCCGATCAGCGACTGCGGGCGGATTTCGCAGCTGGCGTCGGCGCGGAAGTCCTGGAAGCCGGGGTTTTCGATGGCCAACACGACGGCCGCCTTCGCTTCGGGTGTGGGCGTGACCGAGGACACCGTCCCGACCTTGACGCCGTCGATCTTGACGTTCTCGCCGGAGATCAGGTTGCCGGCGTCGTCGAAGATCGCGCGCACGGTGTAGCCGCCGTTGGAGCCCCCCGCGGCGGTCGCGAGCACGACCACGAGCACGAGCGCGGCGGCGCAGGCGACACCGGCGATTCCGGCCGCCCATCTCCTCCAACCCTCGATCCCTGTCCTCAACCCCAATCCTTCCTTGCGTTTACAACGAGCGGGCGACCCCACCGCCTTCGGTGAGGTCGCCCCTCGGTCTGCCTATGTCGAGCTTACGCCCTGGACCCCGTGAAACCTCCGGACGTGGCTACTTCCTCGGGCACGGTGCCTTGTAGGTCTTGGTGACGGTCTCCGGTTTAGAGATTTCCCCGTTTTCGGCGAACGTCACTTCCGTCTTGAGCGGGAAGCCGCCCTTCGGGCACTTCTTCGGGACCCTGCCGTAGTAGGTGTCCTTCTTCGGGTTGTTTTTTGGCCCGATCGCCGAGCCCGCCTCGACGGTGATCGTCTTGACCGACGCGAACAGCCCTCCGGCGATGCTCAGGACCAGCGGCACTTCGGTTTCGAGCTCCGGCCCGAAGCCACCGGCGCCGCCGACATTTATGTAGCGACCGCTGGAGATGACTTCGATCTCCGCAGGGTCGGTGCCCTTGCCGAAGAAGAAGATGCCACCGCCTTCGGCGTAGAAGGACGACAGCGCCAGGTTCTCTTCGACCGGTTCGTGACCGAAGTTGACGAAACCTTCGGCCTTGCCGATCGGCCCGGCTTCCGAGCCTTTCTTGCAGCCGATGGGACCGATCTGTTCGAGCGTGGCCTTCGAACACGTCGGGAAGCCCTGTGTGTGCAGCTTGGAGCCGCTGGGCAGATAGAAGTTGACGTGGTCGATCGGCGGCGGCGCACCGTCGTATTCTGTCCCCGAGATCTTGTATTCGGCCTTCAGCGCCGCGCCCGCGCCGAGGATGTTGCCGGTGCCCTTGGTGTAGCCCGGGATCGGGACGGCCTCAGCTTTGAACGTGACCGTCGGTATGGCCGAGGCGACGCCCGGCAGGGCCACCAGGGCCAGGCCCAGGACGGCAAGACAGGTGGATGCTCTGCGCATCAGGTTCTCTCCCTCATTTTGATGGACAGGTCCGCCTCGATCCGGGTAGCTCCGGAGCCATGCCGGTCCGGCGTCATCGAGATCCCCTGCAATGTCGCGGGGAACAGTGGCGAGATTCTGCGACGTAATTTAAACCTTATAACAACCTATACCCGCAGCCCGCTAGTAGTAGCGGTCTCCAGCAACATTCAGGCTGAGCCCAAGGATTAGGCTTGGCCCACCGAAAGCTCGAGCCGGTCCCCCGCGAAGCGCACGCCGACGGGCTCGAGCACGACCTGCCTGGGGCCCTGCTCGACGCGGCCGGCAAGCAGCGCGTGCAGGCCGAGGCGCTCGGCGCTCGCGACGATCCGCCCGCCGCCCCCGGCGCGGCAGTAGAGCGCGAAGCCAGCGCCCATGTTGAACGTCGAGTACGCCGCCGGCGCGTCCATGCCGGCGTGCTCGACGAGGAAGCTGAGCACGGGCGGCACGGCGGGCAGCCGCTCGACGCGGTAGGTGAGCTCCTTCGGGGGGCGCATCAGCTTGAGCAGGCCGTGGCCGGTGATGTGGCTGAGGTAGGAGAGCTCGACGTCCGCGTCCTGCAGCAACGCGGCGATCAGCGGCACGTACATGACCGACGGCTCCAGCAGCGCCTCGCCGAACGTGGTGGCGGCCGCGCCCGCGCCGACGGTGCTGGGCACGCTCCCATACATCGGCAGCTCGGTCGCGTAGCCATCGGGCAGCCGCCCGGCGATCAGCCGCGCGAGCGAGGCGCCGTTGGCGTGCAACCCGCTGGAGGCGACGAGCACGATCTCATCGCCCGCGGCGAGCCGCTCGCCAAGGATCGCGGCGCGCCCCGCGGGCACGGCGCCGACGGCGGCGCCAGCGAGCTCGATGTCCGCCTCTGAGAGCAGGCCCGGTAGCGACGGCGACTCTCCCCCGCCCCACACGCAGCCGGCGTCGACGCACGCGGCGCGCCAGCCCTCCAGCAGTGCGGCGAGACGCCCGCCTTGCAGGTACCACTCCGAGGCGCCGGTCGCGAAGTACGCGTTGACGACGAGCGGCAGCGCGCCGACGCAGCTGAGGTCGTTGACGATCGCGGCGACGGTGTCGTAGGCGACGTCGGCGAAGCGGTCGATGCCCTGACCTTCGAGCACCTGACGGGCGATCATCGACTTCGTGCCGAGCCCCTCGACGACGAACGCGAGCGTCTGGGAGCCGAGCTCGAACACGAACGCGGGCTCGCCGCGCGAGTCGTCGAGCGCGCGCCCGCCCCTGGCGGCGAGCAGCGCAGAGGTGGACAGCGCCTTGGCCATCGCCAGGCGCTTGCCCGCGTCGAGCGCGTCGTAGTCGACGCCGGCGGCGCGGTAGGCGTCGTGTTCGCTCATCGGCGATGATCCTAGGCCACCACAGGCCACCGCCGTCACCGAGGGAGAGGACCGATGGACTTCGAGCCGAGCCAGCGCTGTTCCGAGTTCAAGGAGCGCCTGACGGCGTTCATGGACGAGCACATCTACCCGGCGGAGGAGGTGTACGAGCGCCAGCTGCGCGAGTCCGGCGACCCGCACCACCAACCGGCGATCATGGAGGAGCTGAAGACCCGCGCCCGCGAGGCGGGGCTGTGGAACATGTTCCTGCCGGATGACGAGCACGGCGCGGGGCTCTCGAACGCGGACTACGCACCGCTCGCCGAGATTCTCGGGCGCGCGCGCATCGCCTCGGAGGCGTGCAACTGCTCGGCGCCAGACACCGGCAACATGGAGGTGCTCCACCAGTTCGGCACCCCCGAGCAGAAGGACCGCTGGCTGACGCCGCTGCTCGAGGGAGAGATTCGTTCGGCGTTCGCGATGACCGAGCCCGACGTGGCGAGCTCAGACGCGACCAACGTCGCGCTGAGCATCGAGCGCGATGGCGACGATTACGTGCTCAACGGGCGCAAGTGGTGGATCACGAACGTCTTCCACCCCCACTGCAAGATCATGATCGTGATGGGCAAGACGCAGCCGGACGCGCCTACATACACGCAGCAGAGCCAGATCCTGGTGCCGCTGGACGCGCCGGGGGTGACGGTGGTGCGCAACCTGCCGGTGTTCGGCTACGTCGACCAGGACGGGCACGGCGAAATCGAGTTCAAGGACGTGCGCGTGCCCGTCTCCAACGTGATCTCCAAGGAGGGCGACGGCTTCATGATCGCCCAGGCGCGGCTCGGCCCCGGGCGCATCCACCACTGCATGCGCGCGATCGGCGCGGCCGAGCGAGCACTGGAGGCGATGTGCAAACGCGCAGTCTCGCGGGTGACGTTCGGCAAGCCGCTGGCGACCCGCGGCAACATCCTCGACTGGATCGCCGAGTCGCGGATCGAGATCGAGATGGTGCGGCTGCTGACGCTGAAGGCGGCGTGGATGATGGACACCGTCGGCAACCGCCACGCGCGCACGGAGATCGCGGCGATCAAGGTGGCCGCGCCGAACGTCGCCCTGAAGGTGCTCGACCGCGCGATCCAGGTGCACGGCGGCGGCGGCGTCTCCGACGACTTCGGGCTCGCCGCGGCGTACGCGCACCTGCGCACGCTGCGCTTGGCGGACGGCCCCGACGAGGTCCACAAGCTGTCGATCGCCCGCCGCGAGCTGGCGCCGTACATCCCCCGCGAGCCGGTCGCCGCGGGGTGAGCTCCGCGCGATCACACGCGGAGCAGGCGGCGGCCGCACGGTCGGGTGCGGGTGAGGCGACGGTCGCGTGAGCGCGCTGATCTCCCGCGAGCGCCCGGCCGCCGGCGATCCCGAGGGATTGCTGGTGCTGCACCACGGCCGCGGCGCGGACGAGCACGACCTGCTGACGCTCGCCGACGTGCTCGACCCCGCCAAACGCCTGCACGTGGTCACCCCCCGCGCGCCGCTTCAGTTGGCGGGCTCCCCCGGCTACCACTGGTACCTGGTGCCGCGCGTCGGCTACCCCGACCCCGACAGCTTCGAGGCGGCTCGCCGCCAGCTCGCGGAGCTCCATGACGAGCTCTGGCGGCAGACCGGGATCCCGCCGGAGCGGACGGTGCTCGGCGGCTTCTCGATGGGCGCGGTCATGAGCTACGCGACGGGTCTCAGCGCCGATCGCCCAGCCCCCCTCGGCATCCTGGCGTTCTCCGGCTTCATCCCCGACGTCGAGGGCTGGCAGCCCGACCTCGCTGCGCGTACCGGGGTGCGCGTGTTCATCGCGCACGGCCGCCGCGACCAGGTGATCGAAGTCGCCTTCGCGCGCGCCGCCGCCGAGCGGCTGCGCGACGGCGGCCTGACGGTCGACTACCACGAGTCCGACGCCGCCCACCACATCGACCCGCGGGAGATCCCGGCGGCGGGCGCTTGGCTGGAAGACACACTGGAGCGAAGGGCATAAGGTAGATCGCATGTCCACTCGCAAGCTCGAGGTCCTGATCGTCGGCGCGGGCTTCGGCGGGATCGCCGCGGCGATCGAGCTGCGCGCGCACGGGATCGACGACGTCACGATCCTCGAGAAGGCGCCCGACCTCGGCGGCACGTGGTTCTACAACAGCTACCCGGGCGCGGCGTGCGACGTCCCCAGCCACCTGTACTCGTTCTCCTACGCGCAGCGACGCGACTGGTCGCGCCTGTGCTCGCCGCAGGCGGAGATCCACGCCTACCTACACGGGGTCGCCCGCGACCACGGGATCGATCGCCTGGTGCGCACTAGCACGACCGTCACCGCCTGCACGTGGGACGCGGCGCGCTGCCGCTGGAGTGTCGAGACCGCGGAGGGGCCAACGCATGAGGCGGACGTGCTGATCGTCGCGACGGGGCAGCTCGACCAGCCCGCGCGGCCGGCGATCGACGGCGCCGAGAGCTTCGCCGGGCACAGCTTCCACTCGGCCGAATGGGACCACGACTATCCGCTGGCGGGCAAGCGCGTGGCGGTCATCGGCACCGGCGCGAGCGCCGTCCAGTTCGTGCCCGAGATCGCGCCGGCGGTCAAGCACATGAGCGTCTTCCAGCGCACCGGCAACTGGTTCCTGCCGCGCGAGAACCGGCGCTACCCCGCCGCGGTCAAGGCCGCGATCGAGCTGATCCCGGGGCTGCAGGCATTCCGGCGCAGGTTCATCTTCGAGTACGGCGAGTCGCTGACGCTGGCGATCCGCCACCCCGGCACGATCGGGCGCCTCGGGGCCGCGCGCTCGGCGGCCTTCATGCGCTCGCAGCTGAAGGACCCCGCGGTGCGCGCGAAGGCGTGGCCGGACTACACGTTCGGCTGCAAGCGCGTCCTCTTCAGCTCGCACTTCCTGCCGGCGCTGCAGCGCCACAACGTCGAGCTCGTCACCGACGCGATCGCGAGCATCGCGCCGAACGGCATCCGCACCGCCGGATCGTCTTCGGAGGAGGACGGCGTGCTGCGCGAGGTCGACTGCATCATCTGGGCGACCGGCTTCAAGACCAACGACTTCATGTTCCCGATGCGGATCGCCGGGGTCGACGGCCTGGAGCTGCGCGAGTACTGGTCGGGCGGCGCGCACGCGCACCTCGGCATGTCCGTTCCCGGCTTCCCCAACATGTTCGTCATGTACGGGCCCAACACGAACACCTCGGGCGGCTCGATCATCGTCTATCTGGAGGCGCAGGCCGGCTACATCCGCCAGGCGCTGGAACAGCTGCGCAACCGCGCCGCGGGGGCTCTGGAGGTGCGCGCGGAGGTCGAGGCCGCGAGCGACCGCGCGCTGCAGGCGCGCTTCAGGGGCACCGCGTGGACGCAGTGCGACTCCTGGTATCGCGACGAAAACGGGCGGATCGTCGCCAACTGGCCGGGCTACATGCGCGACTACCTCGAGCAGACCGCCCAGCTCGACGCCGCCGACTACCGCTTCGCACCGCTGCCAAAGCCAGCCCCCGTCATGAGTGCTTAGGGTGCCCGGAGGAGAAGCGAGCTCGATGTACGACTACATAATCGTCGGCGCCGGCTCGGCGGGCTGCGTGCTGGCCAACAGGCTCTCCGAGGACCCGTCCGTGCGCGTGTTGCTGTTGGAGGCCGGCGGCTCCGACCGCTCGCTGAAGATCAAGATCCCCGCGGCGTTCCCGCAGCAGTTCCACACCAAGCTCGACTGGGACTTCGCGACCGAGCCCGAGCCGCACGTCGACGGTCGCTCGCTGTACATACCGCGCGGCAAGGCGCTCGGCGGCTCGAGCTCGATGAACGCGATGCTCTACGTGCGCGGGCGCCCGCTCGACTACGACGGCTGGGAGGCGCAGGGCGCGCCGGGGTGGGGCTACGCCGACGTGCTGCCGTACTTCAAGCGGGCCGAGGACAACGTGCGCGGCGCCTCCGAGTTCCACGGCGCGGGCGGCCCGCTGCACGTCGCCGAGCAGCGCTCGCCGCGGCCGCTCAGCAGGCGCCTCTTGGCCGCCAGCGAGGCCGCCGGCATCCCCCGCATCGCCGACTACAACGGCCCCGAGCAGGACGGCGCCTCGATGTTCCAGGTCACGCAGAAGAACGGGCAGCGCTTCAGCGCCGCCGACGCCTACCTGCGCCCCGCGCGCACGCGCCCCAACCTCGAGCTGCGCACCGGCGTCACCGTGCTCGGCGTCGAGCTCGAGGGAGACCGGGCGGTCGGGGTGCGCCTGAGCAAGGGCCGCGGCGGCATCGAGCTCGTGCGCGCCCAGCGCGAGGTGCTGCTGAGCGCCGGCGCGATCGGCTCGCCGCAGCTGCTGCTGCTGTCGGGCATCGGCGCGCCCGATGAGCTGCGGGCCGCGGGCGTCGAGGTCCGCCACGAGCTGCCCGGCGTCGGTCGCAACCTCCAGGACCACCCGTTCGTGACCGTCCTGTGGGAGGTCTCCGACACCGACACGCTGTACGGCGCCGACAAGCCCAGGCCGCTCGCCGAGTGGCTGCTGCGCAAATCGGGCAAGCTCAGCTCGACCGTCGCCGAGGTCGTCGCGTTCACGCGCACGCGCGGGGGCCTGCCCGCGGCCGACATCCAGTTCCACATGGGCGCCGCCTACTACGAAGACCACGGCGCCGAGACCTACGAGGGACACTGCATGGTGATCGCGCCCGTGCTCGTCTCACCAAGGGCGCGCGGGCAGGTGTGGCTACGCTCCGCCGACCCCGCCGCCAAGCCGCGGATCATCACCAACACGCTGTCCGAGCCCGACGACGTCGAGTCGCTGCTCGCCGGCATGCGCCTCGCGCGCGAGATCGCCGCGTCCTCGCCGCTGCAGGAGATCGTCGTCTCCGAGCTCAAGCCCGGCCTCGCGGCGCTCGAGCGCGAGGAGCTCGAAGCCGACCTGCGCCGGCGCCTGATGCTGATCTACCACCCCGTCGGCACCGCGCGCATGAGCGACACCCACCCGCAGGCGGTCGTCGACTCGCAGCTGCGCGTCCACGGCCTGCACGGGCTGCGCGTGATCGACGCCTCGATCATGCCCACGATCACCGGCGGCAACACCAACGCGCCGGCGATCATGATCGCCGAGCGCGCCGCCGATCTGATCCGCGCATGAGCCTGTCGATCAACTACCACCGCGAGGGCGAAGGGCCGCCGCTGGTACTCCTGCACGGCATCGGGCACCACTGGCAGGCGTGGGAGCCGGTGATCGAGCGGCTCGTCGGCGAGTTCGACGTGATCGCCTGCGACTCCCCCGGCTTCGGGCGCTCGGCGCCGCTGTCGAGCGGCATCGAGCCGACGATCCCCGCGTACGCGGACGCGTTCGAGTGGTTCTTCGCCGAGCTCGGCCTCGAGCGCCCGCACGTCGCCGGCAACTCGATGGGCGGCGCGATCGCGCTGGAGCTCGCGCGCGGGCGCGCGGTGCGCTCGGTATGCGCGTTCTCCCCCGCGGGCTTCTGGACGCCCGCGGAACTGCGCTTCTGCCAGATCTCGCTGCGCGCGCTCGCACAGACGCCCGCGCCCGCCCGCCCGGCGCTCGAGGCGCTCGCGCGCACGCGCCGGGGACGCATCGCGCTGTTCTCCCAGACGTTCGGCTACCCCGCGCGGCTGCCCGCCGAGGAGGCGGTCGCGACGCTGAGGGACGCGTGGGCCTCGCCCGCTTTCCTGAGCGCGCTCGACGCCTTTCGCCAACATCGCTTCGAACGCCCCGAGCAGCTGCGCAGCACGCCTGTGACGATCGCCTGGGGCAGGCGCGATCGGCTGCTGCCCTACCGCCTGCAGGCGCCGCGGGCGCGCGCGGCGCTGCCGTGGGCGACGCACGTGACGCTCGGCGCCGGGCACGTGCCCTTCTACGACGACCCCGCCGCGATCGCCGAGGTGATCCGCGCCCGCGCGCGCAGCGCCGTCGCGACGGCCGCTCAGCCGCGCTGACGCGGCGGGCGGGCATTCGTCAGTCAGGCGTTCTGGGCGCCCTGCCGGCGCGCCCGGCTCGAGCGCTCGACCCCGGCGAGCACGTCGGCGCCGAGCACCGCGTCGACCTGCAGCTGCGCGGTCGCCATCACGCGCGCGACCATCATGTACTGGCCGACCACGAGCAGCAGCTGCGTGACCTCCGCGGCCGTGAAGCGCGCGCTCATCGCCGCGAACGTGGCCTCGTCGGGAGTCGCGTCGCGGACTACCTGGCCGGTGAAGCGCACGACCAACCGCCCGTCCTCGCCGAGCGCGTCCGCCTCCAGGTCATCGTCTTCCAGCGCCGCCACCTGCTCCTGGGTGCCGCCGACGGCGAGCAGGATCGGCACGTGCTGCACCCACTCGTATTCGGCGCCCGGCGTCAGCCGCGCGACGCACAGGACCGCGAGCTCGCGCAGCACCGGGTCGAACCAGCGCGCGTCCAGGCAGTCGCCGCCGAAGCGCAGCCAGTTGACGAACGTGCCCTGCGCGTTGGCGACCGTCGTGAAGATCGCGAGCGGCGGCAGGCGCTCGAGCGCCGTGCGCACCGCCGGCTCGGCGTCGGCGGGGTCGAGCGGGGGCAGGCGGGCCACGCCCGCATCATCGCAGCTGGCAGGCGGATCTAGCCGCCTGCGGCTGCGCTAGCGTCTTCGAGCTGTGGCGGCCCGCGGACGGCCAGTGCCCCGGCACCGATCTCGCTCGCGACCGCTCGCGTTCGTGGCGCTCGGGCTGATCCTGCTGCTCGTCCTACTGATCTGGCGCGTGGCATCCGTGGGCGCGCCGGCAGTGAGCACCCGCCGCACGCTCGCCACCGACGTGCGCTTCCCCGGCGACGCGCCTGTGCTCTCCTGGCCGCGCGCGGGACAGGCGGCGGTGGATGTCGAAGGCCTCGGCGCGATCCTCTCCAGCGGCGCGCTCACGCCGGTGCCGATCGCGAGCGTGGCGAAGGTGATGACCGCGTACCTCGTCCTGCGCGAACACCCGCTGTCCGGCGAGCAACAGGGCTTCACGATCACGATCACGCCAGCGGAGGTCGCCGAAGAGGAACTGCGCGCCGGGCTGCTGCAGTCGGTCGTGCCCGTGCGCGCCGGCGAGCAGCTCAGCGAGCGCCAGGCGCTGGAGGCACTGCTTTTGCCCTCAGCCAACAACATCGCGGCGCTGCTCGCGGCCCACGACGCGGGGACCATCGCGGCGTTCGTCGCGCGCATGAACGCGACCGCGCGGGCGCTCGACATGCGCTCCACCCGCTACACAGATCCGAGCGGCTTCGCCGGCGAAACCGTTTCGACCGCCGTCGACCAGCTGAAGCTCGCGCGCGTGGCGATGAGCGAGCCCGCGTTCGCGGCAATCGTCGCCGAGCCGAGCGCGGAGCTGCCGGTGGCCGACGACGTCGCCAACCTCGACACCCTGCTCGGCAGCGACGGCTACGTCGGCGTCAAGACGGGCTCTGATCGCGCCGCCGGCGGCTGCTTCGTGTTCGCCAAGCACGTTTGGGTCGGCGGCCGGCGGCTGACCGTGCTGGGCGTCGTGCTCGGCCAGCGCGAAGGCTCGCTCGTGGAAGCGGCGCTGCTCAGCGCCGAGCGCCTCGGCGACTCGGTCGCCGCCGCGCTGCACGTCGAGACCGTCCTGCCGGCCGGCACGCGCGTGCTGAGCGTCAGCGACAGCGATGGCCATCGCACGTCCGCCGCCATCGCGGGCGCGCTAAGGGAGATCGGCTGGGGCGGGCTTGAGCTCGCCGTCCACGTGGCCGTCCGACCCACCCTCACGCGCCCGCGCGCCGGCACGCAGATGGCAACGGTGATCCTCGAGGGCATCGACGACGTCTCCACGCCGGCGGTCGCCGTGCGCGCGCTCGGCGGCCCGTCGCTCGGGTGGCGGCTGCTGCACGTGCTTTGAGCGCCGCTCAGCGCTCAGTCTTGCGGCTCTGCCGCGAGGCCCGTCGGCTCCTCGTTGTCGCGCTCCGCCGCCCGCAGGCGCGAGTCCGCTCCCTGACAACGACGCTCGAGTTCGCTGAGGCGCACCGCGCTCGTCAGGTGCGGGCCGAGCGTCTTGGCTTTGTAGAGCTGGTAGCGCTCGCGGTGATACGTCGCCTCCGCCTGCAACTCCTCCATGCGCCGCAGCCCGATCATGCCCTCACTGTACCGCGCCTGCTACACTGAACTGAATGGTTCAGTGTCAAGAGGAGCTCGATGGGACGCTCGCGGCGCTCGCGGATCCCACGCGCAGGCGCATCCTCGAGCGCCTCGGTCGGGAGAGCGCCACGATCACCGAGCTCGCACTGCCGTTCGGGATGTCGCTGACGGGCATGAAGAAGCACGTCCGCATCCTGGAAGCGGCTGAGCTCGTCAGCAGCGAGAAGGTCGGGCGCGCCCGCCGCTGCAGCCTGGGCGGGCGGCGCCTGGATGACGTCCAGCGGTGGATCGAGAGCTACCGCCAGATGCTGGACGCGCGCCTCGATCGCCTCGGCGAGTTGCTCGAGGAGACCGGGGAGCAACCGCGCTGAGCGCCGACCGGACGGCGCAGACGAAAGGAGCAGCACGATGACCACAGCCACCACCGACGACCATCAGGAGAAGACCATGACCGGTGCAACAACGCTGACCACGCCCTCAGATCGCGAGATCGTCAGCCAGCGGGTGTTCGACGCTCCCCGGGAGCGCGTATTCGCCGCATACACCGATCCCGACCTGATCCCGCGCTGGTGGGGTCCCCGGCGGATGACGACGATCGTCGAGCAGATGGACGTTCGGCCCGGCGGCGCATGGCGGTTCATCGCGCGCGACCCGGAGGGCCGCGAGCAGGGCTTCCGCGGGACCTACCGTGAGGTCACGCCGCCCGAGCGCCTGGTGCAGACGTTCGAATGGGACGGCATGCCCGGTCATGCGGTCGTGGAGACCGTCAGCTTCGAGGACCTCGATGGCAGGACGAAGGTGACGACGACCTCGCTGTTCCACACGACCGAGGAGCGCGACGGCATGCTCTCCTCGGGCATGGAGACCGGGCTGAGCGAATCGCACGACCGACTCGCGGAGCTGCTCGCGGGGCAGGCTCAGTAAGGAAAGGCCAGCGCCGCCGGGGCCCTGCCTTCGACCGCGGCGCACAGCTCGACCATGCTGACGTCCAGCCCGGTGGCTATCCGCCGCACCGTGTTCCAGCCCGGCACCGCCTGAGCTAGTTCGATTCGAGCAAGCGCGCACGGGGTGATCCCGCAGCGGAACGCGAGCGCTTCCCGGGTGATGTTGCGTTCGGCGCGAAGCCGGCGCAACGTCGCCGCCAGCACCGGGTCGGGGGTCGACGGACGGGTCATCCGAGCAGCCGGCGAAGCTTCAAGACCATGGTTCGCTGCGCGGCGAGGGCCTGCGCTCGGTTGGGACCCACAGTCCGGTGAGCAGATCGTCGATCGTCACTTCCAGGCCGTTCGCGAGGATGTACAAAGTCGTCAGCCGCGGCTCGACCAGGCCCTGCTCGATTTTGCCGATCTCGGTTCGATGCAGCCGGGTGATGTGGCAGAGCCGTTCCTGAGATACCTGGGGTCGCTTGGTCCCTCGGACCCGGCGCACGTTGGCCCCGAAGCCCTCGAGGAAGCGCGCGAGCTCCGCCTTGTAGTCCTCCATCGTGCTCATCGCCCAACTCTTCCTGCCGGAAGAGAGGAATGCGACCGACGTCCAACTGCCACTCGCCCGAGTGGTAGATGCTCATCTGCCACTCGATCAACCGACGGACATCTGTCTTCAGCCTTCGTCGTGACTGGTGGACTCCACTGCGCGACGCCTATCGATCCACCCAAGCCCATACGAACATATGTTCGCATAAAGCCGCTGCCGGCGCATCCCTCGCGCGCGACCCGGAGTCCTCCGGCGCGACGGGCGCGATTGACACCCCGGCCGGGCGTCTGTTATCCCTAGCGCCAACCCCAGCCGCACGAGGAGCAGCGGCGCACTGCCTGGAGGTCGTCATGGATGGACGCAGCGAGCACGGAAGGTCAGGCGCCGCACGCAGGCGCATCCGCGGGCACTCGCATGCAGGCGAGCGGCGACTCCGACGCCGACTCGCGGGCGCCGCGCTGCTGCTGGTCGCGCTCTTGCTCGCGCTCGCCGTCAGGACCGCTGTCGAGGTCTCCACGGCGGCCGGGCAGGACGGGCTGGTCAGGATCGGAGCGACGCCACGGCTTCCGCGCGGCGCCGTCGACCTCGGACCCGCTGCATCCAGCGCGACCGTCGCGGGCGCGGTGCTGGTGCGTCCGCGCGACCCGCACGCGCTCGAAAGCTTCATCGGCGAGGTGAGCACGAAGCACTCGCCGCTATTCGGGCACTACCTCTCGAAGGGCCAGTTCGCAGCGCGCTTCGGGCCGGTGGCCGCGGTTTCGGCGGTGAGAGCAAAGCTCCGGGCCGACGGCCTTCGCGTCGGGCGCATCGGCGGCGGCGTCAGCGGCGAGAGCCTGCTCGTGCCGTTCTCCGGACCCGCGTCGCGCGTGGCGAGCGCGTTCGCGACCAGCCTCGAGCGATACCGCCTGCCCGACGGCCGGCTCGCGCGCGCGACCACGTCCACTCCGGCGCTGCCGGCCTCGATCGCCGGCTCCGTGGCAAGCGTCGTCGGGCTCGACGAAGTCGCGCGTCCGCACCCGCGGCTACTGCGCCCGAAGGCCTCGCGACGGCACCTGTACGCCGCGGCGAAGGCCGGCAGCTTCCCCCATCCCGAAGGCTCGCCGCGACCGTGCCGCGCGGCGAGCAGCGACGCAGATGAAGCTGGCGGGCTGACCGACGATCAGATCGCGAACGCCTACGGCGCGTTTGGCCTGTACGCGCTCGGCGATACAGGCTCTGGGGTGCACATCGGCATCTACGAGCAGGAACCGTTCGCCACCGCGGACATCCGCCATTTCGACAGCTGCTACTTCGGCGCGACCGCCGCCGCGAGCATGATCGCCCGGCTCAGCGTGGTCCCCGTGGAAGGAGGCTCGCCGCAGGGCGCTGGCGAAGGCGAGGCGGTCCTTGACGTGGAGGATGTCTCGGCGATGGCGCCCGGCGCGAGCATCGACGTCTATGACGCACCCGAATCGCTCGCCGGCGAACTCGCGGAGATCACGGCGATGATCGACGAAGACCGCGACCAGATCATCACCTCGAGTTGGGGCGAGCCGTGCGAGCAGGAGGCGCAGGCCGGCGAGCCGGGCGTCCAGCAGGCCGAGAGCTACCTCTTCCAACAGGCCGCGGCGCAGGGGCAGACGTTCCTCAACGCCGCCGGCGACACCGGCAGCGACGCGTGCGAAGAAGTGCACCGCGAAGCGATCCCGCAGCCGGGACAGAACCCGCTGTCCACGACCGAACTCGCCAGCCAGCCCTACGTGCTCGGCGTCGGCGGGACGACGATCACGAACGCCGCCACGCAGCCGGCGCAGGAGCACGTCTGGAACGACGGGCCGGAAGGCGGCGGTGGCGGCGGCGGCATCTCGCAGTCGTGGGCGATGCCCAGCTGGCAGCGCGACGCGAGCGTCCCAGGGATCGCCTTGCCGGGGAGCGCCGCTTACACGAACGCGGCGAGCGTGGAGAAGCGCGCGGGCTACGCGACCGGCTTCTGCGACGCGACGCTGCCGGGAGCCGAAGCGAGCACGCCGTGCAGGCTCGTGCCGGACGTCTCCGCACAGGCGGACGAGTACACGGGCGCGCCGACGTTCTACAGCAAGGCGTTCAAGGAAGAAGGGTTCGGCAACGGCTGGATCACGATCGGCGGCACCTCCTCGGCCAGCCCGATCTGGGCGGCGATGCTGGCGCTCGCGGACGCCTCGCCGACGTGCAGGGCGAACGCGGCGACGGCTTCGGGAGTCGGCTTCGTGAGCCCGCTGCTGTACGCGATCGCCTCGAGCCCGACCGCGTACGCGGCCTCCTTCGACGACATCACCGAAGGCGACAACGACGTGTACGGCCTCGACGGCGGCAAGACGTTCGCCGCGACGAACGGCTATGACCCGGCCTCGGGACTGGGCTCGCCGCGACTGACGGGTGCAGGTGGCTCACCGGGCCTCGCCTACTACCTGTGTAGCTACGCCGCACAGCCCAGCCGGCCGGCCGTCACCGGGCTCTCGCCGAGCTCCGGCTCGACCGCGGGCGGCGAGAGCGTCGCGGTCGCCGGCGCGGGCTTCCAGAGCGCCGGTGTCGATGACGTGTCGGGGGTGCAGGTCGGCGCGTGGCACGCTCCGGCGGGGGCCGTCCACGTCCTCAGCTCGACCGCTCTGTCGCTCGCGCTGCCCCCAGCGCTCGACACGCTGCCGGCGGGGGCGCCAGCAGCGCAGGACGGCGCCGGCGCTGTCCAGGTGATCGTGACGCTCGCGAACGGGCAGTCGAGCGCGTCCGGTCCCGCCTCGACGTTCGAGTACGTGGATATGAGCCACACCGGCGCGCTGCCGAGCGTCACCGGCCTCAGCCCGTCGGGCGGCAGCGAGAGCACGCCGGCGGCGGTGACGATCCTCGGCTCCGACTTCACGGGCGCGGGCAGCGTGAGCTTCGGCGGCGTCAACGCGAGCGCATTCAAAGTGCTGAGCGACTCACAGATCCTCGTCACCCCTCCGCCCTACTCCGCGAGCACGGCCTGCGCACCGCTCCCCGATACGGGCGTGTACGCGGGCGAGAACGCCGGCAACGACATCTGCCAGGCCCAGGTCGTCGTCCACGGCGCCGGCGGAGCCAGCGCGACGGCGCCGATCCTGGCGCCGTTCGAGGGCGCGCCCACGTTCGAACAGGACGGGGCGCTGAAGGCGCCCGCGGGCTGCGGCTGCGAGGTCTACCCGGCAGCGACCGAGTTCGACTACGCCCCCATGCCGGCGATCGCCTCGGTGTCGACCTCCGCGGGCGCGGCGAGCCTCGCGAGCGAGACCGGCGAAACGCTCGTCACCGTTCGAGGCAGCGGCCTGTCGCGCTTCACGTTCGACTACGCGTTCTTCGGCAAGCCGGGCCTCGAAGCCTCGGTCGACCGGGAAATCGCCTTCCAAAGCGGCACCGAGATCCAGATCCTCGCGCCGGCGATCGCCGAATCCGCGCAAACGGCCAGCGTCGACCCCACGAGCCTCCCCCTGTCGGTGCGCACGCTCGCGGGCGACTCGGCGCAGACGCCGGTGCGCTATGCGGGCGTGCCGCACGTCTCGGCCGTGCAGAACACGGCGAGCAGCGTCCGGCTCAACGGCATGAGCGGCGCCGCCGACACCGGCGGTACGCCGCTTCAGATCAGCGGCCAAGGGATGCTCGGGCAGGTCACCGTCGTGCGCTTCGAGGACAGCCAGAGCCCGCCCTCCGAAGGCACCAACTACTCCTCGAGCGCCACAAGCGACACACAGCTGAGCACGCAGACGGTCTCGCAGAACCCGGCGATCGCCAACGTCCAGGTGTGCACGGTCACCGGCTGCAGCGCCACGTCGGGCGCCGACCTTCTGTTCCTGTACCCGCCCGGCCAGCCGCAGGTGGAATCGCTCAAACCACACTCGGGGCCCGCGAGCGGCGGCACGGCGGTCGCGATCCACGGCGAGAACCTCGGCTGCCCACTCGCCGTCGCCTTCGGGAGCCAGGAAGCGGAGTCGTTCACGCCCGTGCAGGCGCTGCTCGCGTGCGGCTCGACGAGCGCGGTGGACGCCGTCTCACCGGTCGGGACCGCGAAGGCGAAGGTACCGGTGACGGTGACGACGGCCGAGAGCTACTTCACCGGCAGCGGCGGCGCGCCGTCGAAGGCGCTGTTCTCCTACACGGGCCCGTAGCGCCGAGGACGCCGGCCCCGGTGGCGCTCGCGGCTGCGCGCTCGTACATTCGTCCAGAAAACCGCCCAGAAGCGAATTTCGCTTCCATCCGCCGGCGCTGACGCGCACACTCCGCCGCAATCGAACAACTCTGAACGGGCAAACCCGTCGTGAGGCGGGGTCGCAAAGTCAGGGGTCTCATCGAGACAGCCCGGCTGCAACCAAGGCAAGGAGCCGGCCATGTCGCTATCGCAGTCGAGCCCGTCGAACCGTACCGCCGCCCGCGCGGGGCTGCTTGAGAGCCGCGTCTGTCCGCGCCTCGCGCGCGCGAGCGAGAGCGACGGCTTCACGCTCCCCGAACTGCTCGTCGTGATGCTGATCGTCGGCGTCCTCGCCGCGATCGCCATCCCGGCGTTTCTGAGCACGACCGCGAAGGCGACCGACGTGTCGGCCAAGGAACTCGCTCGCAACGCCGCGACCACGGCGGAGACGATCGCGATCGACCACGGCGGCAGCTACGCCTACGTCACGCTCGCCGAAGTGGCCGCCGAGGATCGGACGATCCCGATCACGCCGAGCAAGGACCACGCCTACCTGAGCGGCACGACCCACGGCGAAAACGAATACTCGGTGACGGCGACGGCCACCAACGGAGACGAACTGACGCTCACCAGGAACGCCGACGGGACGACCACCCGTACGTGCCGCAGCCCGATCCTCAAGACGAGCTGCTCGGGAGGCGAACGCGCCGGCTGGTAGCCGCCGCGGGCGGACCCGCGGCGTCCCGCCGCGGGCTCAGCCGGCGAGCAGGGCCTCGAGCTTGTCGAGCTGGCTGCCCCAGCCCGCCCGCGCCATCGCCAGCAGCTCCTCGGCGCAGATCATGCGCGAGGTGATGACGACCTTCGTGCGATCGTCGCCGAGCTCGTGGAACTCGACCGTGGTCTCGCCGGACTCGATCATCGGGTGGTCGGTGCTCTCCTCGCCGAACGACAGGCGCGCGGGCGGCTCGACGATCCCGAAGTGCCCATCGCTGGGATACTCCTGGCCGTCGGGACCGACCATCGTCAGCCGGCAGACTCCTCCCGGCCGCAGGTCGAACTCGATTTTCTCGCGGGGCGTCGTGAAGTGCTCGGGTCCCCACCACTTCGTGACCTCGTCGGGGTCGGTCCACGCCTGCCATACGAGCTCACGGGGCGCGGCGAGCTCGCGCTCGATCACGATCGTGCGTGCCACCATCACGAACTGCTCACTCATCGTCTGCCTTTCGTTGTATGTCGTGGAGGTGCTGAGCGAGGCGGTCCAGGCGCCCCTCCCAGGTGCCGCGGTATTGCTCGAGCCACGCGTCCACCTCGCGCAGCGGCTCGCCGTGGAGCCGCGACGGCCGCAGCTGCGCCGTTCGCCCGCGCGTGATCAGCCCGGCGTGCTCGAGCACCTTCAGGTGCTTGGAGACCGCCTGCACGGTGAACGGGAACGGCTCGGCGAGCTCGTTGACGGTGGCCTCGCCGCCGCGCGCGAGCCGCGCGAGGATCGCCCGGCGCGTGGGGTCGGCAAGGGCCGCGAACGTCACGCTGAGTTGGTCGGTCGTCATCTATATTCAACCAAAGAGTTTAGCAACTTAACGGTTGAGCAACAGGGCCGACCACGAGGGTTCTTGGCGCGAGCGGTCACAGGACACGCCGCCCGGGGTTAACGAGGGTATGAGCTTCCTGGAGGCGAGCGACGACGAGCTGCTCGCGGCATCGCGCCGAGATCCCGATGCGTTCGCCGCCTTCTACGACCGCTATGAGCGCTCGGTCGTCGGCTACTTCGCGCGCCGCACGGACGATCCGGAAGTGGCGGCGGATCTGACGGCGGAGGTGTTCGCGGCGGCGCTCGGCGCTTCGCACCGCTACAGGTCCGAGAACCCGTCGGCCGCGGGCTGGCTGTTCACGATCGCGCACAACAAGCTGCTCAAGAGCCTTCGCCACGGACGTGTGGAGGCCGACGCGCGCAGGCGCCTGGGCATCCGCGAGCCGATCGAGCTCGCGGCGGAGGAGCTCGAGCAGGTCGAGAGCGCTGCCAGCTCCAGCGGCTGGGTGACCGAGCTGCTGGAGCGACTGCCCCCGCTGCAGCGCGACGCGATCCGCGCGCGGATCGTCGACGAGCGCTCCTACCCGGACATCGCCGGGGAGCTTCAGACCTCGGAGCTGGTCGTGCGCCAGCGGGTCAGCCGCGGACTTTCAAAGCTCAGAGCCGAACTGGAGGAGCAACCATGACTCTCCTGCCGCAGGTACGCAACCAGCTGCACGAGGCCGCCGCACGACGTGCGCGGCGTCGCCTGCCGCGAGTGGCGGCGCTCGCAGACTGGCGTCGGCGACGCGGATGGCACCGGACGCCGTTGATCGCGATCGCGGTCGGGCTCGGCCTCGCCGGTGTGGCACTGGCGAGCGGCGTGATCCGCTTCGGCGCGCCGGCGCCAAAGGCGCCGGTCCAGCTCTTCACGGCACCCAGGACAGGCGATGGAGCGCTGACGCCCGGGACCGTGCGAATGCTGCCGATATCCACGCCAGACCCCGCTGGTGGAGCTCCGTGGGGCATGCGAGAGTTCGCCACCAGCAGGGGCCTTGGCTGCATCGAGGTCGCCCGATTGGTCGCCGGCAAGCTCGTCGCGGTGGGACAGGACTACGCGTTCGGCGACGATGGGCTCTATCACGAACTGAGCGTCTCGAGCGGCGGAGCGGGCTCCGCCGATTGGTGCAGCACCCTGGATCGCTACCACAGGCTCTACATCAACCAGACCTGGGGCGAGCAGCCGGCCAGCGCCTGGCAGAGCCGCTGCTACGCGCCGGGCTCTCCGGGCACCCACACGACCGACGAGCTCACCATGCGCGCGGGCAGGCCCGAGCTGCCAGCGCGACAGATCTCGCTGCCGCCGTGCCCCCTCAAGGACGAGCGCAACCTCTACTTCGGGCTGCTCGGCCCAGACGCCAAGAGCATCACCTACGTCCTGAGCGGCCAGCGCCACACGCTCGCGACGAGCGGGCCGGAGGGCGCCTACCTGATCGTCACGCGCTCGACCATCGGTCAGCTGCTCACGGGGGTCGGCGCTGGCGGCGTCGTCCCCGTCGACGGGCCGATCAGAGAAATCCACTACCGCGACGGCGCGACGTGCCACCTCACCCGGCGCAGCTGGATCGGAGGCGCCTACGCGTGCACACCCAGCATGCAGGTGCCGGTGGGGTACGTCGCTCCGCAAGCGCTGTCATACACCCACCCGCAGGTCGAGACGCCCGTCGATGCCAAGCTGATCCGCACCCGCCACGGCCGCTACGAGCTACGGCTCGCGATCTCCTCGCGCGTCGCGCTCGCGAACGCCGAGAGCGGCTACGACTTCGCCTGGTACGTGCCAGGGGCTCGCTTTGAAAACCACGGCGGCTACCGAACCGAATCGGACATCGCGGTGGGCCAGAGGGTCAGCACGACCACCTGTCCGCTGCCCCCCGGCACGATCCACGGGACGGTCAGCCTGTATGAGCCCGACGAAGTGTTCAAGCACAAGAGCGAAGTCGTGTACGCATACAAATACGAAAAAACCGGCATCCTGGTCGGGAGCTTTTCGGTGCGCGTCCCCGGAGCGGCGCGCACGCCAAGGCCAGAACGAGAAACTCCGTCGCCGCTGGCGTCGTGCAGCGCGCGGGTGCTCAGACCCAGCAGCTGAGACGGGCGCTCAGGGGACGGCGAACGTCGTCTGCCCGACCGGGATTTCGCCGCTCTGACCAGGTAGGCCGGGCACCGGCATGTCGCCGGACGGGCCATCGACGGTGACGTAGCCGACGCGGATGCGCGTGAGGCCCGGGCAGGCGCGATCGACGAACTCGGTGTAGCGCACGCGCTGCCCGGCGCGGAGGTTCGTCTGTGTTGGGCCGAATTGGCTGGCGCCGGCCACCGGGCATTGGCGGTTGCGAGGGTCAGGCGGGTCGCTGGTGTTGATCTCATAGTGGCTGTCGAAGTTCGTGACCGCAGCATGTGCGACGAATTCGACGACCAGGAGCAGCTCGGGCGGGCCGAGGCGCGTATCGATGCGTCGGTAGCCGGGAGGAACCGGGCCATTGCACGGGACGGTCTGTTGCGCCCTTTCGCAGTAGAACCTGGCCGGTTCGGCGTGAGCGGAGACCCTGCTCGCGAGCCGCGAGGCCGTAACGCGCTGACCGGCAGCCGCGACGTAGCCCACGGCGCGGCAGGTGGAGCCGCTCGCGGACCGGCGCTGGGCGGGCGTCGGCACGTCGCAGCTCCTGCCGCCGCGGTAGTCGACCGCGCGGATCACTTCGTAGGGCACCAGTTCGGGGCCGCTGGTGCTGAAGTATTCGCCCCTCGTGCAGAACAGGGCCCCGGGCGCACAGACGGTCCTGCGGTGCGGCAGCACGATCAGATAGGCCCCCTCTGACCCGGACGTTGAGATCGTGCCGCCGCCACTCGTCGCGGTGCGGGTGACGCTGAGCGCGTCCGGGCCGAGCAGCCCGAAGTAGATATCCCGTAGCTCCGTGGGTGGACAGTGCCTGCGTCGGGACGAGGACGTGTAGCAGCCGCCTGAGGTGTGCTGTTGATCGCGGGCAAGCGCGCTGGCGGGCGTGCCATGGAACTGTTCGTTGACAAACGCGTTTCCGCGAGCGTCATCGGTTCCACAGCCGACGCCGTCGAGGAAGTCGCTCGAGAACGGGTGGAAGGCGCCATCGTCGGCGAATGCCCCATCTTGGCCGAGAACCCCGAGGCGTCCGCCCACGACTCGCCCGAACTGGACGCAGGTCAGGCCGCGGGTTGTCTCGAGCACGCGCAGCCCCCACGGTGGCCCGCCGTCGGGGTCCGGGACCCGCAGCGCCAGGAGCCGCACGCTTCCGGGAACGACGGCGCCTTCGTAGGCGTTCGGGATCGCTGCAACGGGCGCCCCGACCGGGACCCCGGTCCTGAGGACTCCGCTCGCCGCCAGCGCCGACCCGGTCGCGACCAGGGCAACTAGCGCGACGATCGCGGGCCGCGAGGAACGTGGGCGGATGCGCAGATACCAGGGTAGGTGCGAGCGACGATCTACGGCGCCGCGGAGCTCCTGTCGAACACGTCCGAAGTAGTCGTTCACGTTTCCTCCAGCTGGGACCTCAGGGCTCTCAGCGCGCGGCTGACGCGCTGGCGGACGACGGACTCAGAGCAACGGAGCTCGAGCGCGATGTCCTGGTAGGGCCGTTCGTGCAGCACCCGCTCGGTGAGAGCCCCGCGGAGGGTCGCCGGTAGCGCTTCGACGAGCGGGATGATGTCCGCGTCGAGGCTTGCGAGCTCCTCTACACGTTCGAGATCGGCGTCGGTGAGCGAGACCGGCTCGGCCCCGACCCGCCGTCTCGAGGAGTCCTCGACGCGCCCGCGCCGCTGGCTTTCGCGAAGCTTGTTGCGCGCGATCCCGAGCAGCCAGCCCGCCACGGACCCTCGCTCTGGACGAAACCTACGCGCCGCGGTAAGCGAGGCGGCGAAGACCTCGGCGGTCAGATCGGCGGCAACCTCACGGTTGCCGCTCGCGCGCAGCGACCACCGAACGACCAGCGGCAGGTAGCGCACGTAGAGCTCGTCGAAGGCGTCCGCGTCGCCCCGTCCGACGGCGGCCACCAGGGCCGCGTCTCGCTGCTCGTCGTGTTCGGCCATCTACAGACAGGTTTGCGAGAACCGCGATCCTGTGACATGACGTCGCCTGCATGCGCGCGATGCTAAACACGGTGTCGCGTTCGCTCGCCTCTGCGGCACCCAGCCCGCAGGCGCACGAGACACGGGCGCGCCCCGCCGCAACACGCTGTGCGCGGATCGCCGGGTCTGTCTGGTGGGCAACGTGGCGCGTATAAATGCGTGTGGGGCCCGTAGGCCCCACACGTACTACGTCAGACGCAACGCCCACGCTACCGAGCGAAAGTGTTCGTCTATTCTGTATTTGCGAGTATTCTTAATATTTTTTCCATCAGCTCATGCCACCACGAGGTCTCGCCGCCTGGCAGCGTACCCACTCCTCTTATGGTGGTAAGTAGGCTGAACCTGGAGCCTTCGGTCGAGATCGTCGGTTCACCTTCTGCATTCACCGTGAACCTGACACCCGTCTTCTTGCTCGCTTCCCCGATCATTTCGGTGAATTCAGCCGTAATGGAGCCAACCGTTGAGATTTCCTCGCCTTCGCAGTTATATTCGTCGACGTTCCCTCCGCCCTTTGCCGAAAGCGTGTCACCGACTCCGGTGCCTTCTTCGATCGCGACGGGTTTACCGATGAGTACGTTGGTGACGATGTCTCCCTTCTTGGTCCCAGCGGCGACACCGGTGCACTTTTTGCCACTGGAGGAGCATTTTTCATACGTGACGACGACTTCTTCTTCGGTCGAATTGACGATCTCGCCCTTGATCTTCGCCTTCTCGCATTCGGTCGTACCGACGACGCCCAGCCCTGGGACGAAGACATCGAGCACCGTCGCTCCCGCCGTGCCCTTCAGCGACTCCGGTGCGGTCACGGGCTCGAGCGCATATCCCCCCTTCCCACCTTCTTTGGCGCATCCCTTTTCGAATTTTCCGCCTTTGACCTTGACACAGGCGGTGTATTCAGGCTGAGCTGCCGATGCACCTGACGCAGCAACAGCGCCAATCACGAGCATCGCGATAATGCATAAGCCTAGGATCCTGATGGGCTTCATGTTCTCCTCTGCCTTCCTTTTGTATGTTGGTTGGCATCCGAGCCGTCTCAGTCGGCCCTCCGGGCCGTGTTGCTCCAGAGCGCCGGCCGGCTTCCGTTAGGACTCCGGCCGGCCTACATGCATGGGGGAACGGTCCAGGCCGCGTTGCGGTTTCTGAGCGCCCGCCGATCAGCGTTCGCAACGACCGCTGTCCCCGCCCACGCCTGCTGGTCTGCATTGCGCCTCCCCAGATGCCCCTCGTAACGGCAAGCGCCACTTGCTGACGCCTCCGCGCGCGCGGACTTTACCAGACGTGGTGTTCCGATCTGTCCATCCGCGTGGGTCCACCCCGGTGCGCTATCCTGCGGCCCCATGTCGCGCAACCATCGGTTGCACATCAACGGAAGGAGGCCGAGCGTGGCCGCTGACAGCGTCGAACGAGAGATCCTGATCGAGGCAAGCCCGGAGGTCGTCTGGGGCGTCATAACCGAGCCCGAGCAGATCAGCCGCTGGTTCAGCGACGAGGCGGAGGTCGAGGGGCGCACGGGCGCGGACGGCACGCTCACGTGGAGGCCCGGAGGCCGCGGCGGCGACAAGGAATATGACGCGATCGTGCCGATTCGCGTCGTGGCAGCCGAGCCATTCCGCCGCTTCTCCTTCCGCTGGAACCATCCGCCGGGCGCGGAGCCCGATGCGGGCAACTCGGCGCTGGTCGAGTTCACCCTCATCGAGGAGGTCGGCGCGACGCGGTTGAGGGTCCTCGAGACCGGCATCGACGCGGTGGCGCATGACGAGGAGAGCAACGCGCGCTATCGCGAGAGCCACGAACGCGGCTGGGAGAAGCATCTCGGCGAACTGCTCGACTACGTGGCCTCCAAGCCACGCGGGGCGACGAGCTGATGACCACGGCGGTCGCCGAGGATGACGCCCTGTGGGCGGCGGTGGCCGACCCCACACGCCGGCGCGTGCTCGACGCGCTGCTCGAGCACGGCGAGACAACCACGACGACGATCGCGGCGCAATTGCCGGTCACCCGACAGGCCGTCGCCAAGCACCTGGTCGTGCTGGACCGCGTCGGCCTGGTGGCGGGCCGGCGGCACGGCCGAGAGGTGCGCTACGCGGTGCGGCCCGCGCGGCTGGACGACGCCGCGGAGGCGATGGCTCGCGTGGCGGCGCAATGGGACAGGCGCCTGGCACGAATCAAGCGGCTCGCCGAGGCCGTGCGGGCCGAAGCCGCAACCGATCTCTGACACCGACAAAGGAGAACGCAATGACCGATCACAGGACGGGGACTCGCGAGCAGTGGCTTTCAGCGCGGCTCGAGCTGCTCGACGCCGAGAAGGAGCTGACACGCCGCGGCGATGAGCTGGCGCGGCTGCGACGGGAGTTGCCGTGGGTCGCGATCGACAAGGAGTACTCGTTCGAGACGGATGCCGGAAGTGCGTCGCTCGTCGACCTCTTCAAAGGGCACTCGCAGCTGATCGTCTACCACTTCATGTTCGGGCCCGACTTCACCGCCGGCTGCCCGTCCTGCTCCGCGATCGCTGACGGCTTCTCCGGCTCGGTCGTGCACCTGCTCAACCACGACGTCGCGTTCACGGCGGTTTCGCGAGCCCCGCTGGCGAAGCTGCAGGACTACAAGCGCCGGATGGGCTGGAGCTTCCCTTGGGCGTCGTCGTTCGACAGCGACTTCAACCACGACTTCCACGTAACGCACACCGAGCAGGAATGGCGGTCGGGCGCCGTCGAGTACAACTTTCGCACGGATGACTTCCGGCCGTCGGAGAAGAGCCCCGGGCTGATCGAGATCGCCTCGAGCGCCGGCACAGACCCCGTGACCTTCAGGAAAGAGGGACCGGGCATGAGCGCATTCGCCCTCGAGGACGGCGTCGTGTTCCACACCTACTCGGCCTACGGGCGCGGCGTCGACGGCCTGTGGGGCATGTACGCGTGGCTCGACCGCGCGCCGCTCGGGCGCAACGAGGCCGGTGCATGGTGGCGCCGGCATGACGAATACGGCGTGGCTTGAGCCGAGATCCTGCCGCCCCCAGGGGCCCTCGGGAGCGAAGCCCATTTACCAGCATAATTCGCTAGCATAGGATCTTTCCCTGTCAGCCACAGAAAGTGAGATCTGCACATGCTGAGGGATCGCAGTATTCGGAAGGCGGGCGCGAGCAGGCGGGCGCTTGTCACCACCGCTGTTACGCTGATCGTACCGCTGGCGGCGCTCGTCCTCGCCGCTCCGGCGAGCGCCGAACCAAAGGGAATTTTCAAAATATTCAACCAGTGCACTGTCGAAAACAAAGAAGTCACGCGGTGCCTCTATGACAAGACGACGAGCGGAGAATTCTCCGTCGGCACAACCAAAGTTCCAATCAACAAATCGCTCATCCTTCAGGGCGGCCTGGTGTCCACCGGAAACCATGAACACCCAAGCGAATACTCTCTTCTGTCCGCAAAAAACAATGAAACGCTGTCGAAAACCGAACTGGCTGTGCCGGGCGGGTTGACCGGCGTCCTCGGCTGCGAAGAAATCAAAGGAGAAGGACTCGACGAAAAACTGCTTCGCGAGGAGTGCAAAACGGTCTACGAACAACAAATGACCGGCGTGACTGCGGTTCTCGAACTCGTGGCCAGCGCGAAACACCTGGCGACCCTCAACGAAGCCGCCTTGAGCGAAGAAAAAGGAGCGGCACTTACGCTGCTCGTGAGAATCCATCTGAAAAACTCATTCCTGGGCAGCTCCTGCTACGTCGGCTCCGAAGCCAGCCCCGTCAAACTGACGCTGACCACAGGAGAAACCCATCCGCCGGGCGGCTTCAAATCGCTCAAAGGCGCGTTTGGCAAACAGGAAACACTCGAAGAAAAAGGCGAGCAAGCGCTGCGCATCACGGGTGACTCGCTCGTCGAAAACGACTTCTCCGAGCCGGGAGCCGAAGGATGCGGAGGAACCTATAGCTTCTTGATCGACCCGATCATCGACCAAAAGCTCAAACTCCCGAGCAAAGCTGGTGAAAGTACCGCAATTCTCGATGGCGAAGTGAACCTCGCCAGCTCCGAAGCGGTGATCGCCAGCGAAAAATTCTAGGCGACACTTGTAGCGATACTCAGAAGCACGTGTTGGTAGGCGCCGGGTTCAGCCGGCGCCTACCACGGGCAGGCCCGCGACAGGACCCGACTGGCAACGCCCGTCCTGATCGCGTGAGGCCTCATGGGGGCGGATGGCGATCGTCACGCGGGTGAGGGCGCAGACGCGTCCATCATCGTCGGAGATCTCGACGTCCCAGACCTGTGTGGTGCGGCCGCCGTGGCGGCGTCGGCCGACGGCGTGGGCGTGTCCTTGGCTGATCGGGCGGATGAAGCTGGTGTTGTTCGATAGGCCGATGGCGGTGTTGCCCTCGGCCGCGACCGATACGACGGCCGCGATCGTTGCGATCGACTCGGCGATCGTCGCGTGGAGCCCCCCGTGGACGATCCCCGTTGGCTGCTTGTGCTGCTCGGCGATGCGGACGTGTGCGCTCACCTCCCGGTCGCTATAGGCCTCGAACTCGAGGCCATAGAGCTGATCGAAGCCGACGACCATCCAGCGGTTGAGGTCTTCGAGCGTTGGACGAGCAGCGGGCGCTGGGAGCGGAGGCATCAGGTTGTGCGACTTCAGTCGGTCTGCAGCTGTAGCTCGGCGACGAGCGGCACGCCCGTGTCGAACCAGTAGCGGTGCAGGTCTCGGATCTTGCGGTGAGACGGCAGCCCCTTCAGGTGGAGCACGCTCTCGCCGTAATCGACTAGGTGGACCGGCTCGCAGAAGATGTCACGGGCCCGGGCGAGCTCCGCCGGATCGTCGATCTCGCGCATCACGGCCGCATATGTGCGGCGGCCGAGCCTGAGCCGCACGTGCGGGTTGGCGCGAATGTTCAAGACCCACGCGGTGAGCATCAGCGGCGTCTGTGTCGCGGGCTTCGGCAGTCGCAGCTGGACCATGTAGACGTGGTCGTTCTGCCGGATCGCGCGGATCACCTTGCGGCGCGCCTTGCCCGTCTTGCGCCCGGTGGTCGTCAACACCGCGTGGCCGGAGGGCGTACCGAGCTGGTAGTCGGGCAACATCAGCGCGCTGAGGATCTGGCCGTGTCGAGCAGAAGTGATCAGCCGGCGGTGTTTGGGCTGCTCCACCGTCGCTGCTTCACGGATCGCGGCCGCGCGGTCACGTTGCGCTCGAGCGTGGGCAGTCGTTGGGCTGGTAGCCGCTTTGCTCGCCACCGTGTCCTCCATGTCAGGCGAGCCCATCCCTTACCTCCGACTAGTACGATGTGACGATCCGGATACATCTAAACAGAAGGCTGCCGATGCCGCAATCGGATTCACGGGACCGGTACTGGCGCCCCGATCTGAGCAGCCCGCGCCTTTCAGGCAGAAGATGAAGCTGAAGCCGACCTCCTACCTGGTGCTCGGGATGCTGCGCCTCGGCGCGCGCTCGGGCTACGCGATCAAGAAGACCGCGGATCTCTCAACGAAGTACTTCTGGCCAACATCGCTGGCGCAGGTGTACCCCGAGCTCGCGCGCCTCGAGCACGCCGGGCTCGTGAGCCGCAGCGACGACCCGCATGGAGCCCGCACACGCTCGGCCTACAAGCTCACCGACGCGGGCGAGACCGCACTGCTCGCGTGGCTACGCTCATCACGCCAGGCGCCGGTGCAAATCCGCGACGAGGGGCTACTGCGCCTGTTCTTCGCCGACGCGCTCACGCCGGAAGACCAAATCGCGGTGGTCCGACGCCTACGCGAAAGCGACCAAGCCGCGGCTACCTGGACACGCACAGAGATCCTCCCCCTTGCCGACGCCGCGAGGCAAGCCGGAACGCGCTTCCCCGCGGTTGTCGCGGAACTCAGTGCCGATATCTACACCTACGCCGCCGAATGGCTCACGCGACTCGAAGCGGAGCTCGAAGCAGAGCTCCCCCGCGCATGAGTGCAGCCAAGCCCGTATCCACGCGGATCTACGCCGGCGGCGCGCTGGCGTTTGGTGGAAAGCCGGCGATCGAGGACCTGAAGGCGGCGAAATACTCGATCGTGATCATCTGGTCAGTTCACGTCGAAACCAATGGTGACCTCAAGCTCAACGACACCATCTTCGTGTCAGGCGGTGTTTACAAAGAGGCCGAACCGATGAATCTGCCGAGCACCGTGGCGCAGCTGCGGGCCGCCGGTATCGAAGTGCTGTTCTCCGTCGGTTCCGGCGGCACCAGGGACTTCACCAACATCGCGGCGCTCCTAAAAGGTGGAGTACCCGGTCCGGGCAACCCGCTGTACGACAACTTCAACGCGTTGAAGCGTGCGATGACCAACGCCGGCGGCGACATCAACGGGATCGACCTTGATAACGAGGACAATGTTGTCGCGTCGGTGATGGTCAACTTCGGTCGTATGCTCCGCAACATCGGCTACGCGCGCCTGACGCTGTGCCCCTATTACGAATCTCAGGCATGGGCGGACACGCTCACACAGCTAAATCAGAACCCCGGGCCCGGGTTCGTCAACGCCGTGCATCTTCAGTGCTATTCGGGTGGACGTGACAACGTCAACACAGGAGTGGCGCAGTCCTGGCAGGAGATCATCGCGAGCACAGGCTCCGCCGGCAAATGCTTGCTCATCCCGGGGCTCGCAACCAACCAGGCCGAACCGGGACCTTGGTGGCATAAAAGTGCGCCTGGCAAGAGCATCGTCGAAACACCTGACGTTGCCATGTTCAAGGGAGCGGATTGGTCGAAGCTGCTGCGGACTGGGAACTACGCCAGCCCGCAACTCGCGATGCAGGATGCCCAGAGACACGGTGGGGCGACCTTCTTCTTCTATTGCAAGAGTGAGCTGAATCTAGGCCCCGGAAAGCAGTTCAAGGCAGGCGATGCGGCGTTCTTCGCCGGTCAGCCCTGGTGGGGTTCCGCCCCTCAGGGCGTCAGCTTCTCGCTGAGCGGCGGGTGTAAGAACATCTACAACAACACCGGTGCATGCCCATCCGACCTCGAAGCTCAGTACCGAATCTGGAGCAAGATCGAGGCGCCTGTCCAGGGTGGCTTCATCTGGCTCTACGACTCCGTTGTGGACTGTCTGCTGTCGGGGTGCTGCGGGGGCACCGAGAAGAACCCGGCAACCACTGCGCTGGCCTACCGCAACGCCATCGCGAACGGGCTAGGGGCAAGCGACTGACTCGAGCGCGTCGGGCCGCTTGCAGCGGAGCTCGAGCCATCACCAAGCGTCCTGCGTAGCGCGAAGCTCATGAAGCAGCGCGTCGCGTCAGAGCGAGGAGCTCTCCCGGGCCGAACTCCCACGTCTGCGCCGCCTGACCCTTCCGCCAAGCATCGGTCCGACTGGAACCGCCATGAGCAGGACGGCCACGACAAGCAACACAAGCCCGATGGTGCGCGTCGCACCGTGCCCGTAGATCGTCAACAGGAGCCCGACCGGCATCGCCGGAATCAAGAAGGCGTAGTACGAATAGAACAGGATCCGCTCTCGCACTGTCAGCACGGCAAGTTCTGCTTTCCGTCGCCACGCGGCGGCCCTACTGGACGTCTCTCAAAAACCTCGAAATATCGTCCGCCGATAAGGCGATCAGACGGAGTCGCTCTTGCGCCGATTGCAGTCGGCGCATAGGAGCTGGAGGTTCTGAAGCGTCGTAGCACCACCGTGGGCGACGGGCAGGATATGGTCGTACTGCAGATCGAAGCGGCCATCGCACTCTACGCAGCGGCCACCGTCGCGCTCAAAGACGGCGCGGCGCATCTCGGTCGGAATAGGGACGCGCGTAGGACGACCGTCTTCCTCGGCCCGCATCAGGCTGTGGGCTGACCGCACCTTCTGCTCCAGGCGGCGCTTGCGCTGCAAGACAAGCGCCTTGATGTCTTCTGCGTCCAAGCCGTCGTCATCCCAGTATAAGCAATCCAAGAATTGCCAGAGATTCCGCCGGCCGTCACGCGACACATGTCGGGCTCCGCTGCCTGAGCTTGTTGAGCAGATCCCATCTGAGCCTTCGACCAGCGCAACTCCGTGATCTTGCGCCCAGACTGCACTGCGTAGCGGCGACCCGAAAGCATCCGGCTCAATGTCCAAGGAAGCTTGACCAGCTGAGCTCTGTTGTCAGCGCGGAGCATCCGGAACCATATCGGCATGTTGACCACACGCTTTAGGCCCAGGCACGACAGCCCGAGGGGCTCCACCCGCTGGAGACGGCGGGAACGGCGGGTACGCTCCATACCGCCGTGAGTGCCCGGACCCATCACCCTCGCGTGACGTGTTGGAACGCGCGCGTGCGTACGTGCGCGTCGACGAACGGGTCGTGGCCGCACTGCCCGAGCTGGGTGAGGCGATCCGCTCGTTTCAGCCAGTGCCAGGTCTCGCCGGCGAGAGCGGCTGAATGGCTCATCGAGCGGGCGCTGAGCATGCCGCAGGAGGCAACTGTCCGTGTCCGACTCAGCCACGGCCGGGTCGCGGGTGTGTATGCGCTGTGCGCCGCGCTTGGCGGCGTGCACTACCGCACCCAGCCGGCAATTCTGCTCGCACAGTTCGCGAGCGCCGGCAGCTCGCCCGGCATCGGTGACCGTGCGGACGGAGCCGCTCAGCCTGGTGTAGAGCGGAGGCTGGTGGCCATGCCTGCGGGTGCTTCCGACCACCGCGCGTCGTGCGTCGCTCGCAACTCGTGCAGCATCGCGTCGCGACGACCCCGTCTGCGTTCGGCCTTCTTCGACGACGACAGCTTGTGCGGCTTGCACAGCAAGCAGCCGGCACGACGCTGCTTGGGTCGCCCTCGCTTGTGATTCGCCATACGACCACGATAGTAGACATCTGTCTGCGAGTCCTCGCTGGATGCGGCTGATTCCACTGGGCCATCCCAAGCGCCGGTCATGATGGCGAGATGCCCAGGATCAGCTTCTTCTACGGCATCGCGATCACGATGTACTTCTACGATCACGAACCACCCCATTTCCACGCCCAATACGCCGAGCACCACGCGGTGATCGCGATCGGGAGCGGCGAGCTGCTGGTCGGTGATTTGCCGTCTCGCGCGCTCAAACTCGTCGCAGAGTGGGCAGCGATGCACCGCGGCGAGCTCGAAGCGGACTGGGCGCGCGCAAAGGAGGGCGGCACTCCCGAGCCGATCGACCCGCTGCCGTAAAATGAGGCGATGGACTTCGTGAGGATCACATCCGCGCAAGTGCTGGGCCACTATCGGCTGAGGGTCGGCTTCAGCGACGGCAGCTCGCGTGATGTCGATCTCACAGGAGAGCTGCACGGCCCAGTGTTCGAGCCGCTCGCCGACGCCGACTACTTTGCGCAGGTTCGCGTAGACGACGAGCTGGGGACGGTCGTATGGCCCAACGGCGCGGACCTCGATCCCCTGGTGTTGCACGGTGACTTCGAGCCGGCCCCGCGCTTCGCTCATCGCTGATCGGTTTGCCGCGATCAGTCCGCGAGCGCGGCACTCGCAGACAACTGTCAGTGGAGAGGACCGTACGTTGCGCAAACCCGTGGTCGTGCGCGCACTGCCGCTGAGCTTGGTGTAGCCGGCAGGCGCTGACGGAGCGAAGCCGCCGATATCGTCCGCCAGACAAGCTATATTGTCTAGGTGCGGATCGGCGAGCCAGCGCTAAAGCACGGGATCACCGAGCCGGACATATGGCACGCAGTTCGCAATGCGATGAGACGAATACCTCTCGACGACGACCTGACGATGCTCATCGGCCCGGCGACGGACGGGGCGCTCCTTGAGATCGGCGTCCTCGATATCGAAGGCGACGACCCAGTCGTGATCCATGCCCAGCCCCTAAGACCAAAGTTCCACCGCTTTCTCGGATGAGGTGACAATGACCCGCCACACAGACAAGGAAATCGAGCAGGCCGCGAGCCGTTTCGAGCAACTCGCCGACTCGCTGGACCCGGACACGGCCCAGGTCGAAGGCACCGACGACCTCCGCGAGATCGCAACCGCCGCCGAGGCGGTGCGAGTCGATGACGCCCGCTTGCGCGAGGCCGTCGTCCTCGCTCGGGCACGCGGCCGGTCTTGGAACCACATCGCGCTGGCCCTCGGGGTATCCCGACAGGCAGCTCGGCAGCGGTTCGCCGACAAGGCAAACGCCTGACCGCCCTTGGCGGGTGGATCTAAACCGCAGACAGCTGTCAGTGGAGACGGTGGGAATCGAACCCACGTCCGTAATCGCGTGAGAATGGCTTCTACGAGCGTAGCCGGCGCTCTGATCTCGTCCCCGACTCGCCTCGCCGGCGGGGTTGCTGGGGACCAGCCTCCTGAGCTTTCCCCGGATTGGCGGAGGCGGACCGCACCGGGTGAGCCTGCTTTCTGATCCCGGCCTTCCCCGCCGCAGGCAAGCGGGGCCCGAGACCTCACGGCTTAGCTATTGACTAAGCGGCGAGGGCGTACTCGTGAGAGTCCGCACTTATGGTTTTCCCGGGTGTTTTACGAGGCCGCCCGGGACCTCGACTCGCCACCACCCCCACGAGCCGACCACGTCGAAGCCTGTCGTCCCCAGGGATGTACTGCCCCTCCAGTGTACTGCCTGGGGAGCGCGGGCTTGGACGCGGGGCGCACTCGGCGGGAGGCCGGCGAGGCGACGCACATCGGCCGCGCAAAGCTGCCAGACGCGACCCCCGCACAGGTGCGAACGCAACCCGCGCACAGACAAAAATAGACGCGGTCCCAAGCCACCTTGAGGAACCCGCTGGGTCCGGCCCGAAGACCTTTCCTTTTGGGTGGCGCGGCCTCACACCTCGGTGGCCTCGCTCTTTGCGGCTTGGTTCCGCGTCTGGATCCAAAGTAGCTCGCACCCGGACCGTTTGCAACCCCGCTGGACGCTTGATCCCGCACCTTCCGCAGAAATCTGCTGGCGTGCGCGGGCGGGTGCGCGCAGACCCGTCGGCGGGCACACGCAAACACCCCCATGCACCGAAGCGCAAAGCCGTTAGGAAGGGCTTAGAAGTGCTGCCACAATGGGAGGTATGGAGAATCCCGAGCTGTCGCTGCCGGTGCCCGCACCGCTGCCCTCACCGCCACTGTCGGTCACGCAGCTCGCGCCGGGCGCATACCCGAGCCACGCGTCGGCGCCGACGGGCAACCCGTTCGGCGAGACAGCGGGCGTGGGCGAGGACGACGGTCGCGCGCATCCGGTTCGCAACCTGCGCAAGCGCATCAGCAGCATCCTGGCGGCGATCGGCGCAGCGATCGCGAAGTTCTTCGCGGCGATCAAGAGCTTTTTGCTGCTGCTGCCGAAGTTCAAGCTGCTGACGACGTCGGGCACGGCGCTGGTGTCGGTGGCGGCGTACAGCCTGTTCTGGGGCTGGGAGTTCGCGGCGGGGTTCGTGGTGCTGATGTTCTTGCACGAGATGGGCCACGTGATCGCGCTGCGGCGCGAGGGGATCAAGGCGAGCACGCCGATGTTCATCCCGTTCCTGGGCGCGGCGATCTTCTCGAAGTCGCTGGGCGACAACGCGCTGGCGGAGGCGCGCGTGGGGCTGGCGGGCCCGATTCTGGGCAGCCTGGCGGCGGCGGTGGTGGCGATTGTCGGAGCGATCACGGGCAGCACGTTCCTGCTGGCGCTCGCATACGTGGGCTTCCTGCTGAACCTGTTCAACCTGCTGCCGGTGGTGCCGCTGGACGGAGGGCGAGCGATGGCGGCGATGGCGCCGTGGCTGTGGTTCCTGGGCTTTGGCGCGCTGGTGGCGCTGGTGTTCGTGTACCCGAACCCAATCCTGTTCATCATCATCCTGTTCGGCGGCATGGAGACGTGGCGGCGCTGGCAGCAGCGCAAAAGCCGTTCGCTGGAGCAGGCGGCGTACTACCGCGTGGCGCCGCGCGCACGGGTGCTGGTGGGGGCGGTGTACATCGGCCTGATCGTGGCGCTGGCGTTCGGGATGTACGAGACGCACATCCTCGTGTACGCGGGCCACAGCTTCCGCTCGATCTAGACGAACGACAGCCGGCGCGAGACGGCGTCCTCGGTCGCTCGCGTGCAAAGCACGCCACGCTCCCTGCGTCCTTGTCTCGCTTGACTCTCGTCCGTCTTCAGCGTCGCGCTTCGCGGATCCCGCGTTCGATGTCGCGCTTGGTCTCGCGCTCGCGGAGGGCGTGGCGCTTGTCGTAGACGTCCTTGCCGCGGGCGAGCGCGATCTCGACCTTGGCGTTGGCGCCTGAGAAGTAGATGCGGGTGGGCACGAGCGTGAGCCCGCGCTCCTGCACGCGCGCGGCGATGCGGTCGAGCTCGCGGCGGTGCAGCAGCAGCTTGCGCGGTCGCTCGGGGTCGTGGTTTTCGCGCGAGGCGGGGCCGTAGGGTGGGATGTGGACGGAGTGCAGCCAGAGCTCGCCGTCGCGGAAGGACGCGTAGCCGTCCTTGAGCTGCGCGCCGGAGGTGCGCAGCGCCTTGACCTCGGTGCCCTCGAGCACGATCCCGCACTCGAAGCGCTCGATCAGCTCGTAGCGGTAGGAGGCGTAGCGGTTGGACGCGACGTCCCCCGCCCCCACCTTGCGCTTGCCCTTGCCCTTTGCCATCCGGCGAGCGTAGATGGTCGGGCGCGAGCTCGCGGCCGAACGGCTGCCGATATTTATGGGCTCCGCCCTGTCGGGCTCCGCTGCGGCGTTCGCGGCGACCCTACGACGCGGGTGTCAGATCGACGCGGCCGCGGATGGAGTCGACGCGCGAGACGCGCACGTCGAGGACGTCGCCGAGGCGCAGCGTGGCGCGGGTGCGCTCGCCGTGCAGGATCGTGCCCTGCTCGTTCAGCTCCCACCACTCGCGCCCGCCGTCGGGCTCGCCGCGGCGGCCAGCATCGCGGCCCCGCCGGCCGTCCTCGCGCGAGCCCCGGCGGGCGCTGGCGGAGGCGCTGGCGCCCGTGGCGGCCGGAGCAGGCGCGCGCAGCAGCCTGACGGGGAGCATGCCCTGAAAGCGTGGCGCACCGTGCTCGCGCTGGTGCTCGTCGAAGGCGAGGAACGCGCCGGCGGAGATGAGCCCGGTGATCTCGCCGGCGAACGGCTGGCGGTAGTCGCGCTCGAGCAGCAGCCGCTCGAGGGCGAAGCAGCGCGCGACGTCGTCGGCGTCGCGCTCGACGACCATCGCGTCGCGCTCGCGTTCTGAGGTCCAGGCGCCAAGCTCGACGAGCTCGCCGGCGCGCGGCGCGGCCTCGCCGCCGCCGACGGCGGACAGCAGCGCGCGGTGGCAGACGATGTCGGGGTAGCGGCGGATGGGCGAGGTGAAGTGGCAGTAGGCGGTGGAGTGCAGGCCGGCGTGGCCGATGTTCTTGGGCGAGTAGTAGGCCTGCTTGAGCGAGCGCAGCACGAGCGAGCTGAGCGCCTGGCGCCCGTGGCCGGCGCGGCGCACGTGCTGCTCGACGCGCCGCGACATCTCCCCGAGCAGCTCGGCTGCCTGCGTGGAGGACATGTGCTCTGGCAGCGGCGGCGTGGGCACGTCCAGCGAGGCGAGCTGGTCGGCGAGGCGCTCGACGCGCTCGGGGTCGGGGCGCTCGTGGACCCGATAGAGGCACGGCACGCCGCGCTTCTCGAGCAGGCCGGCGACGGCCTCGTTGGCGGCGATCATGAGGTGCTCGATCAGGCGGTGGGACTCGGTCTGCGCGCGCGCGAGGATCTGGAGCACGTTGCCGTGCTCGTCGAAGGCGAACTCGGGCTCCTCGGAGTCGACGACAAGCGCGCCGCCGCGCTCGCGCTCGCGCTGTAGCGCGGCGGCGGCCTCGCGCGCGGCGCGCAGCGGCGCGACCCACGGCTCGGCGGCGGCCTCGCGCCCGGCGAAGATGCGGTCGACGCGCTCGTAGTCCAGGCGCGCGTCGGAGCGGATCAGCGAGCGGTAGAAGGCGGCACGCGCGAGCACGGGGCCGTGCAGCTCCATCTCGACGGTGACGGCGGCACGATCGACGCCGGGCATTAGCGAGCAGGCGTCGCTCGAGAGCGCGTGCGGCAGCATCGGCTCGACGGCGCCGGGCGCGTACACGCTGGTCGCCCGCCGGCGCGCCTCGCGGTCGAGCGGCGAGCCCTCGGGCACGTGCGCGGCAACGTCGGCGATGTGCACCCACACGCGGATCGCACCGGGCGTGCCGTGCCCGCAGCCGGTGCCACTCGCCCCGCCGGCGCCGCTCCCCGCGCTGGCGCCCTCCCCCCCGCCGGTTCCGTCCCCCCCGCCGGTTCCGTCGATCGGCTCGGCTGAGATCGCGTCGTCGAAGTCGCGTGCGCTGACGGGGTCGATCGTGAATGTGGGCAGCGCGCGCAGGTCGCGCCGCTCGCCGGGATCGCGTTTGACGCGCTCGCCGGCGGCCAGCGCTTCGCGCTCGAGGGCCGCGTCGAAGCCCCGCGCGAGGCCGCGGTCGAGCAGCAGCGCCTCGATCACGTCGCGTGCGACGTCGGGGCGCCCGAGCGCGCGCATGACGCGCGCGCCGGAGCGGCGCGCGTCGCTCTGCACGAGCACGAGGTCGCCCTCGGCGACGCGCATCCGCCCGGCGCCGGAGCGCGCGGGGCCGAGCGTCAGGCGCGCGGCGCCGCGCCCGTGCGGGCGCTCGCCGTCACGCTCGCGCTGGGGGAACAGCGGCTCGGCGGTGAAGAAGCGCCCGCGACGCTCGACGACGGCGACGAGCGCGCCGGCGGGCGCCGGGGCGGCGGAGCGACGCTCAGCGCCCGCGCCGTCGTCCGCATGTCGGCCGCTGCGCCCGCGCGGGCCGGGGCGGCTCACTTGACTTTGGCGGCGAGCGTGCTGAGCGCGACGTCGAGGCCGCGGTTGGTGTCGACGAGGTTGCTGGGCACGGGCACTTCCGGGATCACGCCGGCGCCCTGTTTGACGCCGCCTCCGCCGAGGTTGCGCCCGTTGGGCGTGAAGTACTCGCCGACGGTGATGTCGAGCGCGCCGCCGTTTGACAGCGGCTGCTCCTCCTGGAAGACGCCCTTGCCGAACGTGTGCGTGCCGACGACGGTCGCGCGATGGTGGTCCTGCAGCGCGGCGGTGACGATCTCAGACGAGGACGCGGTGTTGGCGTCGACGAGCACGACCATCGGGATCGACCCGGGGATGGCGCCGCCGGTCGCGTCGAGCACCTGCGTCGGCTGCGTGCGCCCGCGGGTGGTGACGATGACGCCCTTGGCGATGAAGATGCTGGCGATCAGCTGCGCTTCCTCGACGAGGCCGCCGCCGTTGCCGCGCAGGTCGAAGACGAGCCCGCGGGCGCCCGCGTGCAGCTCGTGTTCGACGGCTTCGCGCACTTCGGTATGCGACCCGGGGCTGAAGCTGGCGAGCGCGACGACGCCGAGCTTGACGCCGTGGACGGTCTTGGTGAGCGATTCGACGACGGGCTCGGAGACGACCGCGCGGGTGAGCTTGACGTCCTGGACGCTCGGATGGTGCGAGCCGCCGGCGGCCGTCGGTTCGATCCCGAGCTGGACGTCGGTGCCGGGCAGCCCCTTGATCAGCGAGACGGCCGTTTCGACGGAGCTGCCGGCGAGCTTGCGCCCGTTGACGGCGACGACCAGATCGCCGGCCTTCAGGCCCGCGCGGGCGGCGGGCGAGGAGTTGAAGACGCGCTCGATCAGCAGCCCGCGGTCGGCGGCCAGCTGCGTGGCGACGGAGACGCCGATGCCGGTGAAGTGCGGCGGCGAGCTGAATTCGCGGAATTCGCTTGGGCTGAGGTAGTGGGAGAAGCGGTCGCCGAGGCTCGCGACAAGGCCGCTGATCGAGGCGCTGTCGAGCTTGCTGGTGGGGATCGGCCGGTAGTAGTCGGCGGCGATCCGCTCGATCGCTTCGTCGACGACCTGCGTCTGCGGGCTGGCGACGAACGCGCTGCGCAGGAACCCGGGCAGGTCTTCGGGGTGCCCGCCCCACCACAGGCCGAGCGCCAGCAGCAGAATCGGCACCAGCAGCGAGAGCGCGACGGTCAGCGGCTGTCGTGGAGAACGGGGCATCGGCTGGGGGCTAGCGTAGCGAGGCGGCACGCGCGGCTGCGAACCTTCTAGGCTGGGGCGATGGCTGATGTGAGCACGACCACGGTCCCGGCGAACGGCCTCGCGATCCACCGCATCGGGCTGGCGGGCACGCGCGCGCTGACGGTGCTCGTGGCGTTCGACGCGGGCGCGCGCAACGAGCGCCCGGAGGAGAACGGGATGGCGCACTTCCTCGAGCACCTGGTGTTCAAGGGCGGGGAGAGCTACCCGACGTACACGGACGTCAACGAGACGGCCGAGCGGCTGGGCGGCGTGCTGAACGCGTACACGAGCCACGACCTGGTGGCGTTCCACATCACGGTGCGCGCGGAGAGCGCGGGGCCGGCGATCGATCTGCTGAGCGACTTCGTGGGGCGCCCGCGCCTTGACGCGGAGGAGCTCGACCGCGAGCGCGGCGTGGTGATCCAGGAGATCAACCGCGCGTATGACCAGCCGTCGATGGTCGCGGAGTACCTGATCGACCGCGCGGCGTTCGGCGATCACCCGCTGGGGCGCACGGTGCTCGGCCCGGAGGAGAACCTGCGCAGCTTCACGCGCGAGGGGATCGTGGCGTTCCGTGAGCGCCGCTGGGCGGGTGCGTGCGGCGGCGCGTTCCTGGTGGGCAACGTCGAGCACGTGCCGGCGGAGGCGGAGCTGCTCGAGCGCTTCGCGCGCTTCCCGGCGCTGCCGGAGCCGCCGCCGTACGTGCCGGCGCCGGCGTTCGCGCCGCAGAAGCTGGTCGAGCAGCGCGACACCAACCAGTCGCACCTGCGCATGATCTACCGCCCGGACGTTGCCGTCGCGGACCCGCGCGCACGCGCGGCGCTATCGATCTACACGACGCTGCTGGGCGGCTCGATGGGCTCGCGGCTGTTCGACGAGATTCGCGAGAAACGCGGGCTGTGCTACTCGGTGAGCGCGATCAACCACGCGTTCGCGGACGTGCCGATCCTGCAGCTGAGCTCGGGCCTCGACTCGGCGAAGACCGTCGAGGCGTACACGCGCATGCGCGAGATCGTCGACGAGCTGCGCGCGGACGGCCCGACCGAGGAGGAGGTCGCGCGAGCGCGAGCGTACGCGGCCGGGCGGCTGGTGCTGGCGTTCGAGAACTCGGGCGCGGTCGCCCGCTACGCGGCCAACCAGCAGATCGTGTTCGGCGAGGAGATCGACCCGGACGCGGCGATCGCGGCGCTCGACGCGGTCACCTACGACGAGGTCCGCGAGGTCGCCGCGGGCGTCGCCGACAACCTCGCGGTGGCGTGCGTCGGCCCGCACACGGCCGACGAGTTCTGACGCTCGGCGTCGAGCGCCCACTCGCCTTCGACTCGGACCGGCCGCGAGCCGCCGACACACGGCCCACGCTGCGCCCGGCTCACTTGATCGAGCTGGGTTCGGAGGGTTTCTGGCCCTGCCGCGTCGGCACTTCCTCCGTGTGGAACGTGCGACTGCCGCCATCGTAGGAGCTACCTTCGACCGTGGCGAGCAGCTGATAATCGTAGAGCTGATCGGGCACCAGGTTTGAGAGCTCCGCCGTGACGGCGGCCCCGCTAGTCCCCGCGCCAGAGCGAAAGTCACTGCATTCGACGCTCGCTGTGCGGGGTCCGGTGAAGTTGGTTTCTCCTGCGATCGTGTAGAGGAACTCGCACTTTTCCGCGCCGCTGCCGCTCGGGCTCACGCTGCCCATCACTTTCACGCTGCTGGAGGTCAGTTCGGTGAAGCCTTCGGTGCTGACGGTGGGCTTCGCAGGTGCTTCGGGCGCCGTGAACGTTTCAGGTTCGCCCTCGCCGGGGCCCGCGGCGCTGCGCGCGTCGAGCCGGAAGCGGTAGAGCGTGTTCGCTGCCAGACCCACGACCGCCGCGGAGACGTCCTCTGGGCTCGAGCCCGATGATTCGTAGGTGGCGCAGGGCGCGGTGTGTTCGTAGGAGGTGCCCGCGCCGTATTCGAAGTAGCAGCTCGTGACGATGGCGTCGTTGGGATTGAGCGTGCCGTTGAGGGTAGCGCCGGTGGACGTGATTTCGCTGGGCGCACGGGTGGCGGCGATTGGGGTCGAGCGCGCTTGCCAGCGAACGCGCACCGTGCCGCACACGTGCGTCATCGCGCAGGCTTCGACGGTGTCTTCGACAGCGGCGCTCCGCGCGCCGGTGAAAGTCAGCTTCGTCTGGACGTAACCGTCGGCGTTGGTGCTCGCCGAGAGCGAGGAGAAGCTGCCGTCCTCTGGTTTGACGGCGAAGTTCACCGATTGGCCGGCTATCAGCTCGCCATGGGCGTTGAGCGTTCTCGCCGTGATCAGGGAAACAGCTGTGCCTCCGGGCACCGACTTCGGCGCGGCGAGCACTTCAACGTTCGCCGGCACGGTGGATGCCTTGGGCGCATGTCCCTTCACGAGCACCTTACGAGATCTGTGGCCACGCTTAGCCCCGTGCGCGGCGCTGACGGTCACCACTCGAACGCGACCACCGGCTCCGTGCACGACCGCGCCGGCGACGCCTCCCAGCACCAGCAGCAGCATCGTGAAGACCAGCGCCTGCGGCGGTCGGAGCGGGAACCACTCGCGCGGTGGTCGTGGCTGTGGCGGGTGCAGACCAGCCCGGAGCGTCTTGCACAGCACCTGCAGGTTGTGTTCGGTCATCCGCAGGCCGGATCGGTCGTGGATCTCCTCGCGCAGTTCGTGTGCTTTGCCCAACAGGCGGTCGGCTTTGGCGTGGTTTCCGGCGGCGAGCTGCAGGGTGCCCTGTTCGTGGAGCGCCCACGCGCGTCCGCTGATGTCCTTCGCCTTCTCGGCGCCCCGTAGAGCCGTCTGCAGCGACTGCAAGATCTCCATCCAGCGCTCCAGCAGCGCCAGCAGCATCGCCAGATCGCGTGCCAGTCGCACAGCTTGTTCCCAGTGTTCGTCGAGATCGAGTCGCTGCAGCAGGCCGAGCAGCATTTCGACCGTGCCATCGATCGTCGCCAGATCGGGAGGGCGACCTTGCGCGATCTGGACGAACAGCTTGCGTGCGAGTTCGATCGCGGTCGTCACCTGGTCGGCGACGCCAAGCTCACTGTCGAGCTCCGCGGCGGGCGGCGTTGGCGTGCCTTGCCCTGCCTCGACCTTTGCGATCGCCTGCGCGAGCACGGCCGAATCCTTGCCGCCGTCCAGCGCTTCGAGCTTCGCGCCGTCGCGATCGCCGAGCTTGACTATGTAGCTGTAGCGCCCGACCGTGATGCGCCCGGGCACACCCTCGGGTCCGGTCGGCGGATCGGGGGCGTCTGACGGCACGCCGGCTACCTGAGCCGCACGACGGCGAGGAGCGGAATGCCGATCATGATGCGAATGCTAACGAACGGAATCCTCGCCGATCCGGCACGATCGCATGAATCGGGGCGCTCAACCGGCATGCGAGGCCCCGCGCGTGACTTAGACTTGCACCCATGACCCTTCCGCCCGGCCCGCGCGCACCGGCGGCGGTGAACTCGGTGCGCTTCGCCCGCCGGCCGCTCGATGCACTGCGGCGCTGGCACGCTCGCTACGGCGACCTGTTCACCTTGAGCCTGGTCGGCTTCGGCACCGGCGTGTATGTCGTCGATCCGGACGCCATCCGTGAGCTGTTCACGGGCGATCAGTCCGATCTGCGCGCGGGTGAGGCGAACTCGTTCATGGAGCCGGTGCTGGGTTCGCACTCGGTGTTGATCCTCGACGGGCCCGAGCATCTGCGCCAGCGAAAGCTCCTGCTCGCGCCGCTACAGGGCTCGCGCGTGGCCACGTATCGCGAGGTCATTCGCGAGGTCGCCGAGCGGGAGCTCGCCGGCTGGCGCCCGGGTATGGAGCTCGTGCTACGCGAGCGCATGCGTGCGCTTACGTTCGAGGTGATCTGCCGCGTGGTGTTCGGCGTGACCCAGCCCGAGCGCGTCGAGCGCCTGCGCGAGCGGCTGGTAGCTGTGATCGACAGCAGCCCGATCTTCCTGCTCGCGCCCGCGCGCGCGGACCTCGGACCGCTGAGCCCCGGCCGACGGTTCACGCAGCGTCTGCGCGCAGCCGACGCGGTGCTGTACGAGGAAATCGCCCGGCGCCGGCGCGAGCCCGACCTCGAGACGCGCTCGGACGTGCTCTCGTTGCTGATGCGTGCGCGTGACGAGCAGGGACAGGGGATGACCGACACGGAGCTGCGCGACGAGCTGTTCACGATGCTGGGCGCCGGCCACGAGACGACCGCGACCGGCCTCGCGTTCGCGTTCGAGCTGCTGCTGCGCAACCCGCGCGTGCTCGCCCGCCTGCGCGAGGAGCTCGACGGCGGCGATGGTGACGCCTACCTGGACGCGGTCGTCAAGGAGACCCTGCGCCTGCGGCCGGTGATCGACGCGGCCGAGCGCACGCTCACGGTCCCGCGCACGGTCGCCGGCTGGGAGCTCCCGGCCGGTGTCAAGGTGTACCCCGGAATCGCGCTCGTGCACCTGCGCGAGGACCTGTATCCGCGCGCGCACGAGTTCCGCCCGGAGCGGTTCCTCGAGGACCGCGCCGAGTCCTACGCGTGGCTGCCTTTCGGCGGCGGCATTCGGCGCTGCATCGGCGCGGCGCTCGCGCACGCCGAGATGGCCGAGGTGCTGCGCGTCGCGGTTGCGGCCGTCGAGCTGCGAGCGCTGCGCGAGCGGCCCGACCCGATCGTCCTACGCGGGATCACGCTCGCGCCCAAGCACGGCGTGGAGGTGATCGTCGAGCGCGTCAACCGCCTCTCCCCGGTGCTCCGGCCGGCGCCGGAAGCGGTGGGCGCATAATCGAGCGCACCCCGGGACGCGGGCTCAGATCGGTGCGTCGGCGACGCGCGCTCGAGTGCAGCCGGCATCCGCGAGCAGGCACGCAAGGCGATCAACCGTGTCGAGACCTTCGGCCTGTTCGGTGGCCGGGGATGCTCCGGAGCGCGGTGCTCGCACGTCGGCGACGCGGTACACGAGCTTGCCGCGCTGCAGGAACGCGTCCTGCTGGGTGAAGCCGTCGGGGTTGAGCCAGATCAGGTTGCGGGTGAGCGGCGGATCTCCAACGGCTGAAGACCGTCCGTGCAGGTGGCAGCGAGCGCTTGACGCCTGCGCGAAGAAGCGGTGGGCGCTAGCGGGTGAGCCGAGCGCGAACACGTCGGCGACGACGTCATCGCCGTCGAGCGCGAACCTGCGTATCTCGTAGCTCGCGGGCCAGGTGCCGCCGGCCTGCGTACTCAGTTCGAGCCGTTGCGGGGCGCTGTCGCTCCACACCGCCTGCGGCGCGACAGTGCCAGCTTCGTATGTGCGCCCGCTCACCCTGTCTGTGATTCCGCGGATATCCGCGCGAAGCTGCTCGATCCCGGCGAGATCGACGCTGGCGAGCGACGCTTTGGCCGCGTCTTCGCACCGGGCATAGTGTCCTTCGTCCGCGCTGGCGCTCGTGGGCCGTCCCGGGAGCACGTCGGTGCGCGCATCCAGAAGAGCCACGAGCGCGAGGGCCAGACCGGCAAGCAGGACCGCCATCCGCGCCGGCGCTCCCGGCCGCCAGCGCTCGTCGTCGGGCAGGGCGAACGGGTTGTCCGGACGATGGTCGACCACCGGCAGGCGCACCTGCGGGTCCGCGCTGAAGTCCCGAAACGCCGGCTTGCCCGCCAGCCTGCGCGAGAGCGCTCGCAGCGGTGGCCGGGCGAGCAGGACGAGCGCGAGCAGCACGAACAGCGTCGCGACGACCCGCTCGTTGCCGGTGAGCGCGCTCTCGAAGCCGCCCGCGTCGACGATGCAGTGCAGCGCGATCCCGGGCAGCAGCGAGCCGGTGCGCTCGTAGAGCAGGCACGCGATGACGCCGAAGAAGACGAGGATCGGGCGCACCGCGAGCGGATACTGCGTGTGCAGGAGCCCGAACATCGTCGCCGACAACAGACACGCGGGCAGGATCGAGAGCCGGTTGCGCAGGCTGCGGTAGAGGAAGCCGCGGAAGAAGACCTCCTCCGCCACGGGCGCGCCGACGGACGCGACGAAGCCGGCGACGAGGATCGCGCCAAGGCTCTGGTGGGAGATACCCGAGAAGTTGCTCGTCGTGTGAGGCAGGTTCAGCCCAGAGACCCAGAGGACAGAGAACCAGCCGTAGGCGAGCAGGCCGACGAGCACGAGTCCCGTCGAGCGGGCCCCCGGGACCGGGCGCAGGCCGAGATCTCTGATGCCGAGACGTCCGCTGCGCCACAGCGGCACGAGCGTCAGCAGGAACGCGATCTCGAACAGCAGCGCGCCGTCGGCGATCTCGAGCGGCAACCCGGCGAGTGCCAGCGCGACCTCGAGCACGAACAGAATCACGAGCGCGGCCACGTACGCGGCGATCGCGTAGCGCACCGTCCATTGTCGTGAGCGGGCCGTCGGCTTGGGCCACGGAGCGAGCCGCCGGATTCCGGTGTCGGCGCTTGCTGCTGCAGTCACAGTCGCTGTATCGACCGACGCCGCACAGCGCTGAACCGTTCGCCTCCGCGGTCACCACGTCGGGTAGATCAGGTTGTGGAAGTGGGCGATCTCCCAGCGGCCTCGCCAGCTGGGGCGCTCGAGACGAGCAGCGCCGCCTCGCCGGTGGAGAGCGCGATCGCCACGAGCTGCGCGCGTGTGCGTGCGCCGAGCTTCGACATCGCGTTGCGAACGTGAGTGCGAACCGTCTCGGGCGAGACGAGCAGGCCGTCGGCGATCTGGCTGGTGTCGTGGCCGAGGGCAATCAGCGTGACCACCTCTCGCTCGCGGCCGGTCAGTGACCCCCGGCGCGCCCTGGCGGGCGTCGGGGGAGCGTGCGGATCGCTCGTGGCGAGCGTCACCGAGACCGCGAGCCGGCGCCCGCCCACCCGTAGGAAGCGCGCGGCGACTTCGATCCGAACCTCAGAGCCATCCGCGCGAACGACGTTGCGCGTTCCCGCGTGTTCGCCGGAGCGCATGAAGGCCTGCCATTCCCGCGCCGAGCGCTCGCGTTCGGACGGCCTGATCGTGTCGGCGACCGGCATGCCGATCAGATCCTCACGCTCGCAACCGAGCAGCCGCAGGGCGGCATCGTTGGCGTCGACGAAACGTCGCTGCTCGTCCGCCAGCACCATCGCATTGGCCGAGCGCCGGAATACGAACGACAGCAGGCCCTCCAGACCCGATTCGGCGCCATCCATACACGAAGCTTATGGCACCGCGAGGACGGCAACCATTCGAACTGGGGTAGCCATCGGCGCCGCCAATGCTCGTCTGAGCGAGTTAGGCGGCTAGCGCCTTCATCCGCGCGGCCGCTGGAGCCCGTGCACCGCCGATCTCGCTGATCCACGCGAGCGCGTCCGCAACGTCCAGCTCGCCCATCGCGACCATCTCCTCGATATCCGCCCAATCCTTGGTGCGGCCGATCAGCGCCTTGAACACCGCGAGCGCGGTGCAACCGACCACGGGGATGAGGCGACCCGAGAACGGCACCTCGCGCACCCCCCTTGCGACCTCGTCGTGGAACGGGTGCACGTTGAGGAAGATGTCGATCGGCGTGTCCTGCCACCACAGCCGGATCTGGCCCTCCGCTTCGGCCCGCGCAAGCTCCTCGTCGCTTCTCGCGACCCCGTCGGGAAGCGCCGCGAACACGTCCTTGGCGAGCTTCGGGCGGACGAACACGTTGACGTCGAGGTCGCGCGTGCCGCGCGGCTCTTCGGTGCAGTACGCCAGGGCGATCGCGCCGCCGAACGCGTGCCGAAGCCCGGCCGCCGAGAGCGCGTCGTCGATCTCGAGCAGGCGGCTGGCGAGCATGCTCATGAGGCGCTCACAGTGGACGCACGGTCATCCGACGGGGACGGTCATGCATCGAAGCGAATCAGCGCCGGGTAGGCCAGCTCGCCGCGCCGGCGCTGCGGAAGCTGCTCGGCCAGGTCCAGTACCTGCGCGAGGATCTCCCCCGCCCGAGTCACGTCCAGGCGGGCTGCCGGCGGCAACCCAACGCTGACCTCCATACCCACCGCCTCCGCGATTCGCGCGAGGGCCGCGACAGCCGGCTGGCGGTGACCGTGCTCGTAAGCGCTCAGCACCGAGCGAGGCATGCCCGCTCGACGGGCGAGCTCCGCCTGGCTCAGGCCACTCTCCTCGCGAACTTTGCGAATCAACTCACCGGCGACCCTGCCGTTGGCGTCCACCGCAATGGCGCTCATAGAGCCGATGTTAGCGAATGCGCGAACGATCGCGCACATGTTCGCGTATACGCTACCCGAGCGCGACCATGCGGTCGATGGGTACGCGCGCCTTCACCGCGATCTCCTCGGGCACGCGCACCTCGAACTGCATCTCGCGCAGCGCGTCGCGGAGCTTTGGCAGCGTGATCATCTTCATGTACTTGCACGACGCCTCGGCGTTCGCCGGGATGAAGTCGACGTCCGGGGCCGCCATCCGCAGGGGGTAGAGCATCCCGACCTCCGTCGCCACGACCGCCTCGCGCCGCGCCGGCGCTGCCGATGCCGCGTCCTCGGCGTATTTGAGCATCCCGCCCGTCGAGAGCATGTGCACGCCCTCGGCCGACACGTCGCCCGCGGCGACGTACTCCATGATGCTCGTCGTGCAGCCGCACTCGGGGTGGATCAGGAAGTCCGCGCCCGGGTGTGCCGCGCGCGTGGCTGCGATGTCCGCGGGACGGATGCCCGCGTGCACGTGGCACTCGCCGTCCCACACGTGCATGCGCCTGCCGAGCTGCTTCTCGACGTACGCGCCCAGCCACATGTCCGGGCCGAACAGGATCTCCGTGTCGGGGCCGTGCGTGTCGTAGATGTGGCGCACGACGTCCACGGCGTTGGCCGACGTGCAGCAATAGTCGGTCAGCGCCTTGACCTCCGCCGTCGTGTTGACGTACATCACGACCACGCCCTCCGGATATGTCGCCTTCCACGCCGCCAGCTGGTCGAAGTCGATCGAGTCCGCCAGCGAGCAGCCGGCGTCGAGATCGGGGATCAGCACCGTCTTCTCCGGACACAGGATCGACGCCGTCTCCGCCATGAAGTGCACGCCGCAGAACACAATCGTCTCCGCGTCGAGCGCCGCCGCCGCGCGGCGCGAGAGGCCGAGCGAGTCGCCGACGTAGTCGGCCACGTCCTGGATCTCCGGCACCTGGTAGTTGTGCGCGAGGATCACCGCGCGCCGCTCGCCCGCCAGCGCCCGCACCTCGTCCTTCAGCTCCGCGATCTCCGCGTCCGACAGGGCACCCGCGTTCGGGGCCATCGGCAACGTGAGGGCCATCGGCAGGTTCATGACTGGAAAGCCGTCCGCAGGGTTGGGGCTAGTGACAGGTTCATGGCAGGGGATCCACGATCAGCGAGAGGTCCAGGGCCGGCGCCGAGTGAGTCAGGGCGCCCATCGAGATCCATTCTATCCCCGTCTCCGCCAGCGGCCGGAGCGTCTCGAGGGTCACGCCGCCGCTCGCCTCGAGCTCCGCGCGGCCAGCCACCTGCGCGACCGCCGCGCGCAGCTGCGACGCGTCCATGTTGTCCAGCAGCAGCCGCGGCGCGCCCGCCGCGAGCGCCTGCTCGATCTCATCCGGGTCGCGCACCTCGACCTCCAGCGTGCCCGCGAGCTCGGGCGCCCGCTCGCGGGCACGCCGTACCGCCTCCCCGATCCCGCCCGCCGCCGCGATGTGGTTCTCCTTGATCAGGATCGCGTCGTACAGGCCAGCGCGGTGGTTGCTCGCCCCGCCGGCCGCCACCGCCGCCTTCTCGAGCGCCCGCAGGCCGGGCGTCGTCTTGCGCGTGTCGAGCACGCGCGCGCCCGTCCCCCCCACCTCGCGCGCCGCGCGAGCCGAGAGCGTCGCCACGCCCGACAGGTGCGCGAGGAAGTTCAGCGCCGTGCGCTCGCCCGTCAACAGCGCCCGTGCGCGCGCGGAGATCGACAGTACGGGCCCGCCCTGCTCGCGCCACACGCCCTCCGCCACCAGGCGCTCGAAGCTCGCGTCTGGGTCGAGCAGCGCGAACGTCGCCTGCGCCGCGTCCAGGCCGTAGACCACGCCCGGCGCCTTCTGCGTGATCAGCGCGCTCGCCTGTGCATCTGGTGCGACCGTCGCGAGCGTCGTCACGTCGCCCGTGCCCACGTCCTCCGCGAGCGCCGCGCGCACCAGCGCGAGCATATCGGGGGGCAGGGCGGGGCTCACTGCGCTTCAGCATAGGATCACGGGGATGGATCCGCGCTCCGCCACGGACTCGCAGGCCACGCTCGCACACTGGATGGGGCCGCTCGACGCCAACGGCGCCGGCTTCGTGCACGGCGGCACCGTCATGAAGCTCTGCGACGAGGCCGCCGGGCTCGCCGCCGTCAAGCACTCGCGCGCCAGGGTAGTCACCGCCGGCATGGACCGCATGACCTTCAGGGTCCCCATCCACGTCGGCGAACTCGTCACCTTCCAGGCCAGCGTCAACGCCGTCTGGCAGACCTCGATGGAGGTCGGCGTGCGCGTCGACACCGAGAACCCGCGCACCGGCGAGCGCCGCCACAGCAACAGCGCCTACCTGACGATGGTCGCCGTCGACGAGCAGGGCAACCCGATGCCCGTGCCGCCGCTGCTCACGAGCACCGACGAGCAGCGCCGCCGCGAGTCAGAGGCGCAGCTGCGCCGCAGCAACCGGCTCGCCGAGCGCGAACAGCTCCGCGCCGCTCGCTGAACTCCTACGACGACGCGCTCTGGAGCAGATACGCGCGCACGAACCCATCGAGATCGCCGTCGAGCACGCGCTGGACGTCGCCCATCTCAAAGCCCGTGCGCGTGTCCTTCACGAGCGTGTAGGGGTGCATCACGTACGAGCGAATCTGCGAGCCGAAGTTCACGTCCTGCGCCTCGCCCTTCTCGCGCGCGATCTCTTCCTGGCGTTCGCGCTCCTTGCGCTCGAGCAGCTTCGCGTGCAGCATCGCCATCGCCGTCGCGCGGTTGGATGACTGCGAGCGCTCGTTCTGGCACTGCACGACGATGCCCGTCGGACGGTGTGTGATGCGCACCGCCGAGTCCGTCTTGTTGACGTGCTGGCCACCCGCGCCCGACGCGCGGTAGGTGTCCACCTGCAGGTCGTCGTCGTTGATCTCGACCTCGCCCGTGTCCTTTACCACCGGCGCCACCTCCACCCCCGCGAAGCTCGTGTGGCGCCGGTGCGCCGAGTCAAACGGCGACAGCCGCACCAGCCGGTGCACGCCGCGCTCGGCGCCGAACAGGCCGTACGCGTTCTCGCCCGATGCGCGGAACGTCGCCGACTTGACCCCCGCTTCCTCGCCCTCGCTCACCTCCAGCAGCTCGATCGCAAAGCCCCTGCGCTCCGCCCAGCGCATCAGCATCCGCAGCACGATCTCCGCCCAGTCCTGCGCGTCCGTCCCCCCCGCCCCCGCGTTCACCGTCACCAGCGCGTCGCCCGCGTCATACGGGCCCGAGAACAGCCGCTGCTCCTCGAGCTCCATCAGCCGCTCCTCCACCGACGCGATCTGCTCGTCCACCTCCGCCTCGAGCGTCGCGTCCTCCGCGGCCATCTCCGCCAGCCCCTCGAGGTCGTCCACGTCCGCCTGCAGCGTTACGAACATCTCCACGCGCTTGGACGCGCGCGCGTGCTCCGCCGATACCGCCGCCGCGTGCTCGGAGTCATCCCAGAAGCCACCCGCGCCCATCTCGCCCTCGAGCGCCGCCACACGCTCGGCCAGCTCAGCCGGGTCAAAGATAATCCGAGAGCAGTTTCATCTGCTCACGGATCGCAGCCAAGCGCTGAGGGGTCGGGGTCGACTCGCTGGGGGCGGCTGTGGCCATGTGGTCACGGTATCAGCGCGGCGGGCTCGCGCCCGGCGACGTCGCGCGTGGTGGGGTGAGGGCGGGGCCCGGTTGTCTTCGCGCGTGTGCCGTATAGCGATCGTCTTGCAGGGATGTCGTGCTGGGGCTCACCAAAGCACCGGCACGTCGTAGGCGGCGATGCGCGCGTCGTTCGTGACGAGTGTGAGCTTCTCGCTCTGTGCCTGCGCAACGAGCATTCGGTCGAACGGGTCGCCGTGGTGCGGTGGCAGCGCGCCTGCGATCAAACCCTGCCGTGAGCTCATTCGCAGTTCTGTGAAGCCTCGCTGCTCAAACGTATCGAGAACGTCAGCCGGCATCTTCAGTTTGCCCGCCGCGTGCTTGATCGCCATCTCCCAAATCGACGCCGCACTGAAGAACAGCACGTGGCCAGGGTCAGCGATGGCCTCGCGGGCACGGACGCTGATCCGCCGGTAATCGCCCCGCCACCAGAGAAGCACATGCGTATCGAGCAGCAACGCGCTCAATCGCGTGTCCCGAAGAGACGCTCCAGCTCCTCGTCAGGCTCGTTGAAGTCCTCGCTCATCCAGATCTGTCCCGCGAGATCGCCCGGTATGCGCCGCTTACCGACAGGCGAATACGCGACGATCTTTGCCACCGGGCGCTGCCCACGGCGAATCACGATCTCCTCGCCACCGATCACGCGCTCGAGCAGGCTCGAGAGCTGCGTTTTGGCCTCGGTGACGGTCACGGCCGCCGACGTGCGCATCTCTGACATAGTCGAAAGCATATCAGACCTGGTTGACCTGGTCCGATCTGATCCAGGTCGCCGGCTTTCGGATCACGCACACGTAGTAGAGATCGAGCATGAAGCGCTCTGTCGTGACAGGTCCGTAGGAGGAAAGATCGTTCCATGGCTGCGAGTAGGCATCACCAGGGGCGAGCTTGTCCAGCAGGCTGGCAATCGGTGTGAGCAGGCCGCGAAACGCGGTGTCCGTGAGTCCGAGATCCATCACGACGAGGCGGCCGGACGGCTGCAGGTGCTCCCACGCGGCGGCGAGCGCGGGCCGCGGGTCGGGGATGACCGAGTAGCTGAGGCTGAACAGCACCGCGTCGACCTCGTCGTCGAGCTCCAGCGCGGCAGCGTCTTGTTGAAGCAGCTCGACGTTCTGCCAGCCGCGATCGTGCACCAGCCGTCGCGCCTGTCCGAGCATGCCCGGCGAGGCATCGATCGCGATCACCCGCCCGGTGGATCCCACGACGTCGAGGAGGTATCTCAAGTTGCGCCCGGTCCCCGCGCCGATCTCGAGAACCACGTTGCCGGGTCGCAGATCGAGGGCCGACACCGCCTTGCGCCGCGCGCGTGGCGTGATGAGGAACAGGAACTCCAGCCTCCGATAGAACCGAGCGAGGCGGTCATATCGAGCCACGATGTGCTCGAGCGGCTTGCGGTACTCATACGCAGACGAGCCGTCCATCAGGTTGAACTAGCTCGATGCGCCGGCGGCAGCCCATATCGCCGTAGGCACCAGTCGTGCCGATAGTACGAATCATTACAGCATCGGGACATGGTGTTTACAGTATGACGTCGAGCGTGGTACGGTGCCGTCAGCGCGCCAGCCCTTGGACTTCGGCATCGTCGAAGCATCTCGCATACGCAGGGACGCGGGCACCTCTTCAAGAGGGAATGGACGACGCAGCACTCAGCCCGACAGGGCAAGGAGAATGAACATGGATCGTAGATCACTCGTGCTCGCACTCGCAGTCGCGGCACTCGTCACGCTGGGGATTTTCTCGGCGACAGCGTCGGCGAAGGAACCGCCGGAAAAGACCCGCGTGACATTCACGGCCGAATACGCAGGCGGTGAATATTTCGGAGAAAGCAACACCCTGCACTGCAAAGGTGTTCACAAGACGAATTCGGTCAAGTACCCCGGCAGCGGCAGAAAAGGCGGCGAGGACATAGAGCACTGCAAGCTCTCCAAAGGGGAGACGTTCCCTGCGCGCTGGCAGACCCCCGGACAACCGATCAACATCGACGATAACTTCTGGGGCTCAGACTACGACGGGCAGGAAGTGCCGTTCAACGAAGATCTGCCCGCCTATGGCGTCTTCTTCAGCAAGGTGTCCGCTGGCGACAACGCCTTCACCGTCAAGGTTCTCTTTCCGAACACGTAGTCGTTTCCGCCCGTGCGTGCGTGCGCCGGGGTCAAACCGGCGCGCGCACGGCGGAGACGTTCAGGCGCACATAGTCCAGCGGCACACGCACCCCCGCCACCACCGCGGCCGCGAACGGCTCCCGGCGCTCCTGCGGCAGTCGCTCGAGATGCGCGGCGAGGATCGACGTGCGCACGAATGCATCCACGTCCTGGGGATACGTGGGGCGCTCCTCCAACCAGCAGCGGCTTACGGTGAGACAAGCGTCGCGCAGGCGCCGTTCGGTCTCCTTTGGCCCCGCGAAGACCCACGGCGACCAGCCGACCAGTTCGGGTGCGATGTCGCTGGCGACGGCGTCGATCACCTCGCGGACGCCGTCGATGTTGCCATCTCCCCCACACTGGATCTCGAGCACGCCCCCTGGCCGTAGCGCCTGGGCGAGTCGCGCCCACAGGCGATCGTGGTCGGGGACCCAGTGCAGCGCCGCCGTCGAGACGATCGCGTCGACCTGCTCGTCGAGACCGAGCTCGAGCACGTTCTGGCACCAGACCTCCGCGCGGTCGCCCAGACGCGTGCGCGCGAGCGCCACCATATCCGCGGACGCGTCCAGGGCGAGCACGCGCCCTTCCGGCACGAGCGCCAGCAGCGCCTCGGTGACGCGTCCCGTGCCGCAGCCGACGTCCAGCACCGTCGCGTCGGGCGCGATGCCCTCCAGCCGCGCGAGAACCTCGGCCGCCCATGCCTGCTGCGGCTCGCTCGAGCGGTCATAAGTGTGCGCGTCCCACGGGGTGCCGGCCACGATCACGACAGGCTAGCGACCGGCGAAGCGCCGGCTCACGGCGCGCGTCGCCGCGCCGCCGGGTACCTAGCTGCTGGCGTACCGCGGTCCGACTGGTTGACAGTACGTGCGTCTCACGATTATGGTGGTCGAGTTCGGGAATGACTCCCGGCACTGAGAGCCGTCTTGGGGTGGGGCGGCGGCGAGGGAGAGGGGATCTACATGAGACCTGCACATCTGGCGATCGCGGCGACGCTGGCGACGGTCATGGCGGTGGCGTGCGCCGTCGTCAGCGCGTCGGCGTTCGCCCCGCCCGAATTCGGGCGCTGCATCAAGAACGCAAAGCACGAAGGCGGCGGCGGCTACTCCAATTCGGGCTGCACCGCACACGTCGAAGAAGGCGCGAAGTACCACTGGGTGTCAGGGCCGGGAGCCAAACGCGGCTTCACAGCTTCAGGAGGCGCAGTGGCGCTGTACCTCTACAGCGGGAGCTACCACGTCAAGGCCAATCCGACGGTCGAATGCTCCGCGGCGAGCACGCTCGGCGAATACACGAGCAGCAACACCGAGAGCCTCGAGGTGACGCTGACCGGTTGCAAGATGGCGTCAGCCACCTGCCAAACCGAAGCGGCACCCGCGGGTGAGGTTCTGATGACTCCGCTCGAAGGGCTGCTCGTCGTCTCCAAGCACGAATACTGGGGCGAAGCGCTGATCCGCTGGTCGCCGGCGATTGGCGAGACCATCGCCAACTTCGAATGCGGCGGCACGAGCGTCGTCGTGTCGGACTCGATCCTCCACGAGATCAAGCGCAACAAAATGGTGAGCAGCGAAGCGGAGGGCCTGAAGGTGAGCAAGGAAGGCACCCAGAAACCCGGCTGCTACGAAACGAGCGGACCATCCTGTGAAGGCGAGTACCCGCTGACCTCGGTCGGCGGCGCCCCCGGCGAGATCTCCGGCCTGAGCATCTCCGGCACGCAGACCGACGAAGAAAAGCTCGAGGCGAACACCCTCCTGCCCTGAGCTGTTGTCCTCCCGGCGCGCGGCGGAGACGCTGCGCGCCGGGCCGGCAGGGTGTCGCCCCCGCCGGCAGGGTCCCGCCCGCCCAGGGCTAGCCGCCGGACGGTGGCCCGAACAGCCCAGGCCCTTCACTCGGAGGGCCGCCAAAGCCGCCGCCCCGTGCAGCTTCCAGGCGCCCCTGCCACACGGCCTTCGCGCCGAGATCGCCCGTTCTGAAGCACATGTAGCCGGCGCCGATCGCCAGCAGCACGAGCACGACCCGCAACGCGGTGACGATCGCCTTCGAGGACAGCAGCTCATCGACGATCGCCAGGCCGGTCGGCATGCCCCCGGAGATCCGCTGCGCGGCGAACGTCACGATCAGCGTCGCTGTGAACACCACGTAGACGATCGCCAGGATATGCGCGGCGTGCGAGTGTTCGGAGATCAGCGTCGCCGCCCGCCCCTGCAGGTGCAGCGCGCCGCGCAACGCCGCGCCGGCCTGCATCGTCAGGAAGATCGAGCTCATCGCCACGATCGACACCACCGCCAGCGCGATCCCGTAACGCGACAGCCACTCGCGCTTGAACACGAACACGATCGCCGTCACGATCGTCGTCGGGATCAGCACCACCGGCACGTGCACGAACAGTGGATGCGCCGGCAGGCCGCTGTAGATCGTCGTGATCCGAATCGGCAGCGTCACGAAGCCCAGGAACGCAAGCAGCGTCAGCACGAACTCCGCGCGCCGCCAGTCGACTCCTCGGCGGCCTCCTGCCGCGATGCTCTCGCTGCTCATTCGAGCCGAGGCTATTGGGGGAGGTAAGGGGGCTCTAAAAAACACGTGCGAAACCTGTGAGAAGGTTCTTAGTGATGTTCGAGAGCGGCTCGACCTCGCGACGGTCACGCCTCGCGGCGAACCGCGAGTGGCGCCCGTCGACGGCCTGTTCTTCCGCGGCCAGTTCTGGTTCGGGTCGGCCGAGCACTCAAACCGGTTTCGCAACATCCGCGCGAACCCCGCCGTCAGCGGCGCCGTCACGCGAGGGCTCGAGACGTTCCTCGTGATCGTGCACGGACGCGCCGTCGAGACCGACCCGGGCGGGCCGGAGGCTGGCGGGTTTGCTGAGTATCCGCGGGCGGTCTATGACTTCGATTGGGATGCTGCGCATCCCCGAGTCGCCGTAGGCGCGGATCGAGGCGAGTAGGCTGCTTGCGTTCAGGCGGCCCTAGCCGAAGCCCGTTCGCCGAGTGGAAGGTCTGGAGGCATGCGACGCCTGGGCGTAGCATGCCTCGAACGCCGTCGCCGCGTGCCATGCCCGCTGCTGCGACTAAACGCTCCCCTCCACATGTCCGCAGTCCTTGACGTCATATTCCGACGCGCAGTAAGTCTGCGGTTCCCACTTGGCTTTGAAGGCTTTGACGAACTGCGATAGCGCGCGCTCCTGGCTGGCTGAGCCGTGGTGGCCGGCGACGACACGCTTCTGGATCCGCTCCGAGAGCATGTTCAATTCCACCCGATACAGCAGATCCTCGACCGTCTGCCCCGACTTGCGCAGGAACGCACGGAATTCTCGGGGCTTGTGGAACTGCGTAGCGCGGATGCGGTCGAAGTTCTTCTTGACCTCCGCCGGCGTCACGCTGATGCCCATGTCCGCGGCTTCTCCCTGCACCCAATCGGAGGAGATCAGGAACGGCATGACCTCGTCCAGCAGAACCGTCGCGGGGGGCGCGTGTCCCTTCGTAGGTGTCAGCGCCTTCGCTGCGATCGCCAGCCAGTGCGAGTACGTCCCGCCGGTGATCGCGACCGAACCGACGCACGCGAGCGTCTGTTCGGGTGCCGGTTGAACGCCGGCGGCTGGGCCAGAGGTGGTTGGCGGGACGCTCGTCGACGTGGACGTCACCGGCGGCGGACATGCGGGCGCCCGAACTTCAGCGCCGCTGGACCCAACGTTCGCGACGAGCACCAGCGCCATAACCACCAGCACCATCGACGCCTGCAGGCCGCCCAGCCGCAGGGCTATGCGCCGTGGCACTTCTTGAACTTCTTACCCGACCCGCACCAGCACGGGTCGTTGCGCCCGACCTGATGCTCATCGTCGAGCACGCGCTGCTCGACCACCGGCAGCGCTTCCATTTCTCCGCCGTTTTCGCCGAACGCCGATTCCGCGCTCGCGTTGGAACCAAGCCCGGCGGCTGCCGCCGCGGCCGCCAGCGCGCCTGAGCCGGCGGCGCTGTGGCCGCCCGAGTAGGACACGCGGCCCGCGCGCGTCGAGCTGCCGGCGGCTGAGAACGGCGCGATCGGCGCGCCACCCTGGGCGCCGCCGTTCTGGGTGGGCGGGCCATCAACACTGACCTGGACGTTGTAGATCATCCGCGCGTAGTCCGACCACACGCTGTTCATCAGGTCGCCGAACAGCACGAACGCTTCGTTCTTGTACGCCACCAGCGGGTCGATCTGGGCGAAGCCGCGCAGGTGGATGCCCTCGCGCAGGTAGTCCATGTCGAACAGGTGCTCGCGCCAGCGTTCGTCGATCGTCTGCAGCAGCAGGAAGCGCTCGAGCGCTTCCATCAACTCGGTGCCGAGCGACTCCTCGCGGGCTTGGTAGCGCGTGAGCGCCTCCTCGATGATGCGCTCGGTGAGCACGTTGCGGTCGACGGTGTCGCGGTCGAGATCTTCGTCGCCGAGGTCGAGCGGGAAGAACTGGCCGATCGCCATGAACAAGCCGTCCATGTCCCAGTCCTCGATGTAGTCCGCCTGCGTGTACTGGTCGACGGTGCGCTCGATCACCTTCGCGACCTCTTCGCGCGCCTCCTCGCCGATGCTCTTGCCTTCGAGCACCTCGTCGCGGTACTTGTAGATCACGCGGCGCTGCTCGTTCATCACGTCGTCGTACTCGAGCACGCGTTTGCGGATCAGGAAGTTCTGCTCCTCGACCTTCTTCTGCGCTTTCTCGATCTGTTTGGAGAGCATCCCCGCCTCGATCGGTTCCTCGTTGCCCTCCTCGTCGACGCCGCCGAGTTTGTCGAGGATGCGGTAGATGCGATCGCCCGCGAACAGCCGCACGAGGTCGTCCTCCGCGGACAGGAAGAAGCGCGACTCGCCCGGGTCGCCCTGGCGTCCGGCGCGCCCGCGCAGCTGGTTGTCGATGCGTCGCGACTCGTGGCGCTCGGTGCCGCAGATGAACAGGCCGCCCGCCGCCACCACCAGCTCGCGGCTCTCGGCCAGCTTGCGCTCGACCTCCGGCAGGATCTCCTTCATGCGCCGCTCGTAGGCCTCGGCATCCGCGGGCTCGGCGCCTTCCTTCGCAAGCTGCTGTGCCGCCAGGTGCTCGGGGTTGCCGCCGAGCTTGATGTCGACGCCGCGCCCGGCCATGTTCGTCGCGATCGTCACCGCGCCAGGCTGGCCCGCCTCGGCGACGATGTCGGCCTCGCGCGCTGCGTGCTCGGGTTTCGCGTTCAGCACGGTGTGCTTGACGCCGCGCTTGGTCAGCCGCTCGGAGAGCAGCTCGGAGACCTCAACCGAGATCGTCCCCACGAGCACCGGCTGGCCGGCCTCGTGGCGCGCCGCGATCTCCCTGACAACCGCGCTCCACTTGCCCTCCTTGGTCTTGTAGACCTGATCGTTGCGATCGTCGCGGACCATCTCCCTGTTCGTCGGGATCTGCACGACCGGCAGCTCGTAGATCTTCATGAACTCCGTCGCCTCGGTCAGCGCCGTGCCGGTCATGCCCGCGAGCTTGTCGTACAGGCGGAAGTAGTTCTGGTAGGTGATCGTCGCGAGCGTCTGGTTCTCCTCCTGGACCGACACCCCCTCCTTCGCCTCGACCGCCTGGTGCAGCCCCTCCGACCAGCGCCTGCCGTCGAGGATGCGCCCCGTGAACTCGTCGATGATCTTGACCTCGCCGTCGATCACCGCGTAGTCCACGTTCAGCTTGTACAGCGCCTCCGCGCGCAGCGACTGGATCAGGTGGTTGACCAGGTGGCCGTTCTCGGCGCGGTACAGGTGGTCGATGCCCAGGAAGCGCTCCGCCTTGGCGACGCCCTGCTCGGTCACCGCGACCGTCTTCTGCTTCTCGTCGATCTCGAAGTCGAAGTCCGCCACGAACTGCTTCTTCATGCGCGGGTCCATGCCTTCCGGCGTCGTGCCCAGCACCATTTTCGGCGCCAGGCGCGCGAACTTCACGTACAGGTCGGCGGCCTGTTCGGGCGCTCCGGAGATGATCAGCGGCGTGCGCGCCTCGTCGATCAGGATGTTGTCGACCTCATCCACGATCCCGAAGTAGTGCCCGCGCTGGACCTTTTCGGCGAGGTCCTTGGCCATGTTGTCGCGCAGGTAGTCGAAGCCGAACTCCGAGTTGGTGCCGTACACCACGTCGCACGCGTACGCGCGCTGCTTCTCCTCGTAGGGCTGCATGCTCTGCAGCACCCCCACGGAGACCCCGAGCGCGTCGTAGATCGGGCTCATCCATTCCGCGTCGCGCCGCGCCAGGTAGTCGTTGACCGTGACCACATGCACGCCCCTGCGCTCCCGCGGGCTGCCCTCGGGCGTGTCGGACGCGTCGGGGGCGTCGGGAGCGGCCTCGCGCACCGCCAGCGAGTTCAGCACGACCGCCAGCGTCGCCGTCAGCGTCTTGCCCTCGCCCGTCTTCATCTCGGAGATCTGGCCCTCGTGCAGGGCCATGCCGCCGATCATCTGCACGTCGAAGTGGCGCATCCCCATCGTGCGCTTGCCCGTCTCGCGCACGACCGCGAAGCACTCCGGGAGCAGATCGTCCAGCGACTCGCCCTCGCTCGCGCGCTCGCGCAGCGCGTCCATCCGCTCGCGCAGCTCAGCGTCGGTGTCGTGCTCGAGCTCTCCCTCGAACGCCTCGATCAGCGCGACGCGCTTCTCGTATTCCTTGCGCTTCTTTGCCTCGCCGACATTGAGCGCGCGATCGAGCAGGGATGGCATGCGCCAAGGATAGCCCCCGACGCTAAAGCCCAGGTTGCGAACCCGCGCTCGGCGGCGACCCTCAGGGCGAGGGCAGCGTCAGGCCGCCGGGTGCGATGCCCGCCGTGACCGGCTGCTGGACGAGCTTCGCCGGTCGGTCGCGGCGGTGGCGCAGTTTGTCGCGGTGGCGCTTGACCTGGCGCGCGAGCTCGTCGACGACCAGGTTCAGCGAGTGCAGCATCTCCGGGGAGGCGTCGCGCGCGCGCAGCGTCACGCCCTTCAGATACAGCGTGCACTCGGCCACCTGGCTGTCGGCGACGCGCGGGTTGCGCTCCTTGAAGATCTCGATCTCCAGGCGTGCGAGGTCCGAGACCTGCCGCGCGACCTTGCCGAGACGGCGCTCCGCGTGCATGCGCAGCTCGTCGGTGACCGGGACGTTGCGACCCTTGATGTCGATCTGCATCACAGGCTCCTTCGGTCGTGTCTAGTCGTGTCTCCGATGCTACGCCCGAGCGCGGCGGATGTAAATGGGCTCTCAACAGAATGTTGAAGACGCAAATTGCGACAATTGAGAGCCATCTCGCTATGCATGTTGCGACCAGCGACAGCCATTTCGTCATCGGAACGTGCTACGATGACTCTTGTCATAGTCTCACTTTCCGTGAAGGGGCTCGCTTCGGCGGGCCTCTTCGCGTTAAGCGACCGGGGACCCGTCGTGCACCGTGGACGCTCGACCGTGGCTCAGCTGGGGCGGCGCAGGCTCTGCACGATGCCGCCGTGGCCCGCGATCGCGCCGATCAGGATCGAGTCGGCCGCGACGTCGGTGCCTGGGAAGACGATGCTGTCGCGCAGCTGCGCGCCCGCGCCAACGCTGACGCCGTCGCCGAGCACGATCGGGCCCATCAGGCGCACGCCCGGCCCGATGCGCACGTCGCGCCCGATCCACGCCGGCGCATCGACGTCCGTGTCCGGGCGCAGCGGCGACTCGCCCGCGACCACGACACCCGGGCTGACTTCCTCGCCCTCGACCTGCAGGCGCAGCTCGCCGCGCAGCGCATCGAAGGTCCCGTGGCGCAGCTCGCTCAGCGAGCCCACGTCGTTCCAGTACTCGCCCATCTCGTGGATGTAGAACGGCACGTCGTTCTCGAGCAGCACCGGAAACACGTCCTGCGCCCAGTCGACGAACGGCCGCTCGGGGAAGTAGTCGAAGATCCGCGGGCTGAACGCGTAGATGCCGCAGTTGCCGAGGTTCGACAGCGCCTCCTCGGGCGCCGGCTTCTCCTGGAAGCCCGTGATCCTGCCCTCCCGATCGTGCAGCACGACGCCGTACTCGCGCGTGTCCGCCACGCGCTTGACCGCCAGCGTCGCGACCGCGCCCGTCTCGCGGTGCCTGGCCGCGAACGCGCTCAGGTCGATGTCCGTGAGCGCGTCGCCCGAGATCACCAGGAACGACTCCTCGCCAAAGAAGCTCGCGCACGCGCGCACGCCGCCCGCGGTTCCAAGCAGCTCCCGCTCGAGGTTGTAGGACAGGCGATCGCCGAAATACTCGCGGATCGAGTCGGGGAAGTAGTGCAGATTGGCGATCACCTCGTCGAAGCCGTGCCTGGCCAGCAGCTCGACGATGTGCTCCATCACCGGCCGATCCAGCACCGGCACCATCGGCTTCGTGATCTCGTAGGTCAGCGGGCGCAGGCGCGTGCCCAGGCCCGCTGCCAACACCATCGCCTTCATGCGTCGATCAATACCTGTAGTGGTCGGGCTTGTACGGACCCTCGACGGGCACGCCGATGTACGCCGCCTGCTCGTCGGTCAGCCGCGTGAGCTTGACGCCGAGCGCGTCCAGGTGCAGGCGCGCGACCTTCTCGTCGAGGTGCTTCGGCAGCACGTACACCCGCTTCTCGTACTCGTCGTTCTTCGTGAACAGCTCGATCTGCGCGATCGTCTGGTTGGAGAACGAGTTGCTCATCACGAAGCTCGGGTGCCCGGTCGCGTTGCCGAGGTTCAGCAGGCGGCCCTCCGAGAGCAGGATGATCGCGTGGCCGTCGGGGAACACCCACTTGTCGACCTGGGGCTTGATGTTCACGCGCTCGATGCCCTCGATCCGCGCCAGCCCCGCGATGTCGATCTCGTTGTCGAAGTGCCCGATGTTGCCGACGACCGCCTGGTGCTTCATGCGCGCCATGTCCTGCGCCTTGATGATGTCCTTGTTGCCGGTCGTCGTGATGAAGATGTCGGCGCTGTCGATCACGTCCTGCAGCGTCTTGACCTCATAGCCCTGCATCGCCGCCTGCAGCGCACAGATCGGGTCGATCTCGGTGATGATCACGCGCGCGCCCTGGCCGCGCAGCGATTCCGCGCAGCCCTTGCCGACGTCGCCGAAGCCGCACACCACCGCCACCTTGCCGCCGATCATCACGTCGGTGGCACGGTTGATGCCGTCGATCAGCGAGTGCCGGCAGCCGTACAGGTTGTCGAACTTCGACTTCGTCACCGAGTCGTTGACGTTGATCGCCGGGAACAGCAGCTCGCCGCGCTCGACCATCTCATACAGCCGGTGCACGCCCGTCGTCGTCTCCTCGGTCACGCCTTTGATGCCCTCGCCCACGCGCGTCCAGCGCTGCGGGTCCTCCACCAGCGAGCGCGTCAACAGCCCGAGGATCACCGCCAGCTCCTCAGACTCGTTTTTCTCGGGCCCGCCCACCCCTGGCACTGCACCCGCGGCCTCGTATTCGGTCCCCTTGTGCACGAGCAAGGTCGCGTCGCCGCCGTCGTCCAGGATCATGTTCGGGCCCACCGAGCCGTCCTCTCCGGCATTTGGCCAGAGCAGCACCTGTTCCGTGCACCACCAGTACTCCTCGAGCGTCTCGCCCTTCCACGCATACACCGGCACCCCGCGCGGCTCCTCCGCCGTGCCGTCCGGGCCGACCGCCACGGCCGCCGCCGCGTGGTCCTGCGTGGAGAAGATGTTGCAGCTGCACCAGCGGACCTCCGCGCCGAGCGACGTCAGCGTCTCGATCAGCACGGCAGTCTGAATGGTCATGTGCAGTGAGCCGGTGATGCGCGCGCCGGCCAGCGGCTGCGCGTCGGCGTACTCGCGGCGGATCGACATCAGGCCGGGCATCTCGTGCTCGGCCAGCGTGATCTCCTTGCGCCCGAACTCCGCGAGCGAGAGATCGGCGACCTTGAAGTCGGTGGTGCGCGTTGCTGTGGGGGTCATTGCTGACATGACGAAGCCTCCTGTCCGGTCAGATGAGCGCCCTTGCTTCAGGGAGAGAAGGCCGAGCGTGGCGGACCCTGGGCCCGTCGCAGCGCTCCTCGGCCACGCCCTGAAGCTATCACACAACCAGTGCCAGCTCAGCGCTCGGCCAGCGCCGCCTTCAGCTCGTCGAGGACCTTCACCGGGCCGGGATCGACCCCGCGCAGCGCCGCCAGGTATATGGACACGAGGTCTCCAAGCAGCATCAGCGAGATCACCCGCTCGATCGCCGTCTGCCCCCGTGTCTCCAGGTGGAAGCTCGCCGCCGCGTTGTCCGCGATCAGGCGCTCCGTCAGCTCCATGCGCTCCTTCACGCGGGGGTGCGCGTCGGAGTCGTCCAGGAACACCGCGGAGAAGCGCCCGAGCTCACGCGCCCCTTCCCAACCGACGATCTCGTTGTGGTCGAGCTCCGGCAGTTCGCTGGAGAACGCCGGCTGCTTCGCGTTCTCGTTGAACTGCGTCTTCCAGCGGTAGGCGATCGGGTTGGTCAGCCCGGCGCCGGCGATCACCGGCGTCGTGCCGAGCAGGCCACGCGCGATCGTCTTGGCGAGCGAGTCCTCCGGGGCATCGGGGCCCCACTCGGCCACCAAGTGCTCGGTATGAGACGCGGCCACGTCGATCTCCGAGGTCAGCCGCGGGCCGGCGCCGCACAGCGCCGCAACCTCGAGCGAGGCGACGATCCCGTACGCGACCGCCGCCCGCGGCTGGAAACCGCCCGGCAGCGGGATCACCGGCACGCCATCCTCGCGCGCCATCTCCGCCAGACGACCGCCCGTGGTCACGACCGTGCGCTTAGCGCCCAGCGCACCCGCCGACTCGTAGCACGCGAGCGTCTCCTCGGTCTCGCCCGAGTAGCTCGAGCACAGCACCATCGTGTCCGGAGTCGTCCACGGCGGCAAGCCGTACGCGCGCGTCACGAAGATCGGGCGTGAGGCGTGGTCGCCCATCGCCGCCCGCGCCAGCGCGCCGCCGATCGCCGAGCCGCCCATCCCCGCCACGACCAGGCCGGCGGGCGTGTCCCAGTCCTGCATGATCGCCGACTCCACGCGCCACAGCGCATCGCGCAGGTGCTCCGGCAGCGCCAGCACGTCGCCCAGTTGGTTCGACGGATCGACCCGAGCGATGCTCGCGCGTGTGAGCTCCTCTGCGGTGGGTGTCGCGGTCGCGCCGCCGTCGCTCATCTAGTGCTCGCCTCCTGTGGTGCTGGGGGGATTGTCGCCGTGGACACGTGGGAGCCTAGAACTCGATCGCGCCGTCGGGCAACTCGACACCAGGGAAGATACGCGCCCCGCGCGTGATCACGTTGTGCGCCCCCACGCGCACGCCGTCCCCGAGCACAGCTCCACCGGTGATCTTCGTGCCCGCACCCACGCGACAGCCGGCCGCGATGATGCAGTCGCGCAGCTCACAGCCCTCGCCGATCTGGGTTCCCTCGAGCACGACCGCGCGCTCGACCGTCGAGCCCGCCGCGATCGACACATCCTCGGCAAGCACCACCAGGCTGCCCACGTGCGCGCCGTGCGCCACCTCCACGCCGCGCTCGAGCACCGCTGGCGGGATCACCCGGCCGTGCACCCGCGCGCTCTCCTCGATCACCAGCCAATCGGAGCCGAGCCGCTCGCGTACGGCGGTCTGCACATTGCCCGCGAGGATGTCGAACGTCCCCTGCAGGTAGCGCCCTGGCGTACCGATGTCCAGCCAGTAGCTGTCGGAGGGAAATCCGTAGAGGCCGTCGCCGATCAGCGCCGGCCACACCTCGCGCTCGATCGACACGTTGCGATCGGGCGCCACCAGCTCGAGGATCTCGCGCTGGAGCACGTACGCGCCCGCGCTGATCAGGTTGCTTTCGACGCTGTCGGAGCTCGGCTTCTCCACGAAGTCCCGCACCGAGCGGTCCTCACGCAGGATCACCAGGCCATACGCCGTCGGGTCGGCCACCGGCACCAGCGCGAGCGTCGCCCGCGCCCCCGTCGCCTCGTGCTGTGCGATCTGGGCCGTCAGGTCGATGTCCGTCAGCACGTCGCCGTTGAGCATCAGAAAGCGCTCGTCCAGCATCGGCTCGGCCAGCTTCAGCGCGCCCGCCGTGCCGCGCGGGTCGGGCTCCTCTACGAAGCGCAGGCGGATGCCCAGCTGCGAGCCGTCGCCCAGCACCTTGCGCACTCCGTCGGCCAGGAACCCGCACGACATGATCACGTCGTCGATCCCGTGCCCACGCAGCCACTCGAGCATGTACGCGATGAACGGCCGGTCCACGAGCCGCACCACCGGCTTCGGCACCGTCGAGGTCAGCGGACGCAGGCGCGTGCCCTGCCCCCCGACCAGAATCACCGCCTGCATCAGCGTCTGGCCCTAGACGCGCGACGCGGGCGCCCTGCGGGCCTCATCGCCTGCCGATGCCCTCGTAGGTCAGGCCGGCCGCGCGGATCGCCTCCGGGTCCAGCGCGTTGCGCCCGTCGACGACCACCTTGCCCTTCATCCTCGCCGCCACCTCGCTCCAGTCGAGCTCCAGGAACTCTGGCCACTCGGTCACCAGCACCACCGCGTCCGCCTGCTCGACCGCGTCCAGCGGCGAGTCGGCGAACTCGATCCCCGAAACCAGCGTGCGCGCCTGGTCCTCGGCGACCGGGTCATACGCGCTCACGCTCGCCCCATCCGCATGCAGGCGCGCCGAGAGCACCAGCGACGAGGCCTCGCGCATGTCGTCGGTGTTCGGCTTGAACGCCAGGCCCAGCAACGCCACGCGCTTGCGCGCCAGCCCGCCCAGATGCTTGTGCAGCTTGCCGATCACGCGCCGCTTCTGCAGCTCGTTGACCTCGATCACAGCCGTCAGCAGCTGGAAGTGGTAGCCGGAGTTGCCGGCGAGCTGCTTCAGAGCATCGACGTCCTTGGGGAAACAGCTCCCGCCAAAGCCAATCCCCGCCTGCAGGAACTTCGCCCCGATGCGGTCGTCGAGGCCCATGCCGCGGGCGACCTCGACGACGTCGGCGCCGGTCTCCTCGCAGACGTTGGCGATCTCGTTGATGAACGAGATCTTGGTCGCGAGGAAGGCGTTGGAGGCGAGCTTGACCATCTCGGCGCTCGCGATGTCGGTGCGCACGAGCGGCGCGTTCAGCGGCGCGTACAGCTCGACGACGGCGTCGCCCGCCCAGCTGCCGACATCGCCGACGACGACGCGGTCGGGGTGCAGGAAGTCGGCGACGGCGGAGCCCTCCTTGAGGAACTCCGGGCAGGAGACGTAGCCGAGCGCGTCCTTGCCCTGCTCGCTGAACACGCGCTGCAGCGACGCTCCCGTGCCACACGGGACCGTCGACTTCATCACCAGCGCGTGGTCTTTGGAGGCGGGCACGGAGTTGACGACGGCGTGCACGGCCGACAGGTCAGCGTCGCCGGAGTAGGTCGGGGGCGTCCCCACGGCGACGAACAGCAACCGCGCGTGCTCCAGCGCATCGGCGAGCTCGGTGGAGAAGTGCATCCGCTCGGCGTTGCGCGCGATCAGCTCTTCGAGGCCGGGCTCGTAGATCGGCACCTCGCCTCGGCGCAGGCGCTCGATCTTGGCGGCGTCGATGTCCACGCACCAGACGTCGCTGCCCAGCTCGGCGAAGCCCGCCGCCGTGACCAGCCCGACGTAGCCGGTGCCGATCACTCCGATTGGCTCGCGTGTGGCGCTCATGAAGCGGGGAAGGCTAGCTGCTGCGCCGGATCGGGCCTTGCGTGGGCGGCGACGGACTACTGCTCAACGGCGAGGAACGCTTCATAGCGCTTGGCGTCGCGCAGCGCGCGCGCCTGCTCCTCGCTGCCCTCCGCGGCGCGCTCGGCGCTCGCACGCGCTTCGGAGAGCTTGGTCTCGAAGGTGGGCCGGTCGATCTGCTCGGGCGCGATCGCCTCCTCCACGAGCACCAGCGCCCGGTTCTCGGCGAACTGCAGGTAGCCCTCCGCCTGGGCGAAGCGAACGATCTCGCCCTCCGAGCGGTACAGCCGCAGCTCGGTCGGCTCGAGCCTGGCGAGCACCGGCTCGTGGTTGGCGAGGATCCCGATCGAGCCGACGGTCGTGTACGTCGAGAGCATTTCGACCTCGTCTGAGAAGACCTCGCCCTCCGGCGTGAGCACTTCCACTGGGAACTTCGAGTTCGCCATCTACTTCTTGGCCGCCTCGACGACCTCGTCGATCGTGCCCTTCAGGAAGAACGCGCTCTCGGGCACCTCGTCGTGCTTGCCGTCGATGATCTCCTGGAAGCCCCTGACGGTCTCGGCGATCGGCACGTACGCGCCGGGCGTTCCCGTGAACTCTTCGGCCACGAAGAACGGCTGCGAGAGGAAGCGCTCGATCCGGCGCGCGCGCGAGACCGTCAGCTTGTCCTCGTCGGAGAGCTCGTCGATGCCGAGGATCGCGATGATGTCCTGAAGCTCCTTGTAGCGCTGCAGGATCTCCTTGACGTTGTTGGCGACGCGGAAGTGGTCATCGCCGAGGACGTCCGCCTTGAGGATCGTCGAGGTCGAGTCCAGCGGGTCGACCGCCGGGTAGATGCCTTTCTCGGAGATCGCGCGCGAGAGCACCGTGGTGGCGTTCAGGTGCGCGAACACAGACGCGGGCGCGGGGTCGGTGAGGTCGTCGGCGGGGACGTAGATCGCCTGCACGGAGGTCACCGAGCCCTCGCGCGTCGAGGTGATGCGCTCCTGCAGCTGGCCCATCTCGGTCTCCAGCGTCGGCTGATAGCCGACCTGCGAGGGCATGCGCCCGAGCAGCGCGGAGACCTCGGAGCCGGCCTGCACGAAGCGGAAGATGTTGTCGATGAACAGCAGCACGTCCTGGCCCTGGTCGCGGAAGTATTCGGCCATCGTCAGCCCCGACAGCGCCACGCGCATACGCGCTCCGGGCGGCTCGTTCATCTGCCCGAACACGAGCATCGTCTTGTCGAGCACGCCCGACTCCTTCATCTCCAGCCACAGGTCGTTGCCCTCGCGCGAGCGCTCGCCCACGCCGCAGAACGCCGACAGCCCGCCGTGTTCCTTGGCGAGGTTGTGGATCAGCTCCTGGATCAGCACGGTCTTGCCGACGCCCGCTCCACCGAACAGCCCTGTCTTGCCGCCCTTCGCATATGGCGCAAGCAGGTCGATGACCTTGATGCCCGTCTCGAACATCTCGGTCGTCGGCGTCAGGTCCTCGGCGCGCGGGGCCTCCTGATGGATGCCGCGGCGCTCGACGTCCTTGGGCAGCGGCTCGCCGAGGTCGATCGGCTGGCCGAGCAGGTTGAAGATCCGCCCGAGCGTCGCCTCTCCGACCGGGACCGTGATCGGGCCGCCCGTATCGAGCACCTCCGCGCCTCGCGCCAAACCGTCGGTGGTGTCCATCGCGACCGCGCGCACGCGGTCATCGCCCAGGTGCTGCTGCACCTCGCACACGAGCAGCGTCTCCTCCGCGCCCGCGCTGATCCCCGGTGCCTCCTCCTCGGTGTTCGCCGCCGAGCGGACGATCGTGATCGCGTGGTTGATCTCCGGCAGCCTGTCGGGGAACACGGCCTCGATCACGACGCCCTGGATCTCCTCGATGCGACCGACGTTGCGCTTGGCCGAGTCGCCGTTGGCGGCGCCTGAGCCCGTGGGTGTTGCCTCTGTGGCGATGCTGGCCTCCATTGTTCTCTAAGTCTCCTCTGGTTCTCGTGCAGTCTCGTTGTAGCGCGCTCTAAGAAAGTCCCTCTGCTCCGGCGACTACCTCCATGATCTCCTGCGTGATCTCGGCCTGGCGCGCGCGGTTCATCTGCAGTGTGTATTCGGTGATGATTTCGCCGGCGTTGTCGGACGCGCTGCGCATCGCCGTCATCTGGGCGCCGAAGAAGCCCGCGGCGGACTCGACGAGCGCCCGGTAGATCGAGATCTCGATGTAGTCGGGCACCAGGCGCCTGAGGATCCTCTCGGGGTCGGGCTCGTACTCGACGGCCGCGTGCGAGCTGGCGCTCGCCGCCGTGGCATCCTCGCTCTGCTCGCCGCCGATCGCGGTGCCGGTCAGCGGCAGCAGCGTCTGGCGCGTGACGGTCTGGGTCAGCGGTGAGACATAGCGGTTGTAGATCATCTCGACGCGATCGACCTGACCGTCGACGTACGCCTGGATCAGGTCGTCGGCGATCGTGCGCGCGTCCGCGTAGGAGGGCCGGTCGGAGAAACCGGTGTAGGCGCCCTTCAGCTCGTTGCCACGGAAGCTCAGCGAGGAGACGCCGCGGCGCCCGGTCGCAAACCAGTTGATGGTCAGTCCCTGCTCGGAGAGCTCGCTCGAGAGGCGTGTGCCGGCGCGCACGATCTGTGAGTTGAAGCCGCCCGCCAGGCCACGGTCGCCCGTCACCAGCAGCAGCCCGACATCCGTTCCGCTCTCGTGTGCGCGCAGCAGCGGCAGGCGTTGGGCCTCCGCGCCGGCCGCCGCGGCCGCCTGACGCGTCATGCGCGCAATCGCATCCGCATACGGGCGCAGCACGACGATCCGCTGCTCGGCGCGGCGCAGGCGCGCGGCGGCCACCGCCTCCATCGCCCGCGTGATCTTCTGGATGTTCTTGACCGAGGCGATCTTGTTCTTGACGTCGCGCTGAGAAGCCATGGCTATGCCCCGCGGGCGGCGCTAGGCCGCCTGCGCCTCCTTCTCCTGGGCGGGCGCGTCGCTGCCGGCGCTCTGCGGGCGCGGCTCGTCGTCGTCCATCGGGTGGCCCTCCTCGTCGAGGTCGTAGCCGAAGTCCTGCGCGAAGGCGGCGACGGTGTCGCGAACCTCCTGCTGGACCTCATCCGACCAGTCGCCGCCGTTGATCTTCGCGCGCAGCTCCGGGTGCTGGGAGTGCAGGCGCTCGGTGAGGCCGAGCAGGAACTCCTGCACGCGCTCGACGTGCAGGCGGTCGAGGAAGCCGTTGGTGGCGGCGAAGATCTGCACCGTCTGATCCTCCACCGCCAGCGGCTCGCGCTCGTGCTGGTTGAGCGTCGCCACGAGGCGCTCGCCGCGTGCGAGCGTGGCCTGCGTGTCGGCGTCGAGGTCCGAGCCGAACTGCGCGAACGCCTCCAGGTCGCGGTACTGGGAGAGCTCGAGCTTGATCCTCCCGGCGACCTTCTTCATCGGGCCGATCTGCGCGTTGCCGCCGACGCGCGAGACCGAGATGCCGACGTTGATCGCGGGGCGTACGCCCGAGTTGAACAGCTTGGACTCGAGGAAGATCTGCCCGTCGGTGATCGAGATCACGTTCGTGGGGATGTACGCGGACACGTCGCCGGCCTGCGTCTCGATGATCGGCAGCGCCGTCAGCGAGCCGCCGCCGAGGTCGTCGTTGAGCTTGACCGCGCGCTCGAGCAACCGCGAGTGCAGGTAGAAGACGTCTCCGGGGTAGGCCTCGCGGCCGGGCGGGCGGCGCAGCAGCAGCGACATCTGGCGGTAGGCGTAGGCGTGCTTGGTCAGGTCGTCGTACACGCACAGCGCGTGCTTGCCTTCGTAGAGGAAGTGCTCGGCCATCGCGCAGCCCGCGTACGGAGCCATGAACTTGATCGGCGCCGCCTCGTCGGCGGGCGCGGCCACGATGATCGTGTTTTCCAGAGCGCCGTATTCCTCGAGCGTCTGCGCGAGCGCGACGACCGTCGACATGCGCTGACCGATGGCCACGTACACCGACAGCACGCCGGTGTCCTTGTTGTTGATGATCGTGTCGATCGCGATCGCCGTCTTGCCCGTCTGGCGGTCGCCGATGATCAGCTCGCGCTGGCCGCGGCCGATCGGGATCATCGCGTCGATCGCCTTCAGGCCGGTCTGCATCGGCTGCTTGACCGGCTGGCGCTGAACGACGCCGGGCGCCTTGAACTCGGCGGGGCGCGTCTGGTCGAGCGAGATCGAGCCCTTGCCGTCGAGCGGGCGCCCAAGCGGGTCGACGATACGCCCGAGCATCTGCTCGCCGACGGGGATCTCGAGCAGTTTGCCCGTGCGCTTGACGGTGTCGCCCTCGGATATGTGCTCCCACTCGCCGAACAGCACAGCGCCGACGTTGTCGGACTCGAGGTTCAGCGCCAGGCCGGTGACGCCGTGGGGCAGGTCGAGCATCTCGAACGACATGCAGTTCTCGAGGCCGTGCAGGCGCGCGATGCCGTCGGCGACCGACAGCACGGTGCCCACCTCGGTCAGCTCGGCCGTACCGCTGTCGAGTCCCTCGATGCGGCTCTTGAGGATGCTCGTGATCTCATCCGGATTGATCTGCATGTCTAAGAGGCTCCTTGGGCAACATGCCTGCGCAGCTGCTCCAGTCGATTGCGAATAGAGGCGTCGAGGATCGAGTTGCCGACCCTGATGATGATGCCACCCAGGATGTCTGGGTCCACGCGCGCGGCGAGCGTGACCTTGCGTCCGGCGCGCTCGCCGATCGTCTTGCCGAGGCTCTCGGTGGTGGCGTCGTCGAGCGCGATCGCGCTCGTGATCTCCACCGGCAGCGTCCTGTTCTCCTCGTCCCACAGCCGCTCGTACTCGTCGCGGATGCGGAAGATCACGGGCATGCGGTGGTTTTCGATGAGCAGCGCGAGGAAGTTGATGAACAGCTCGTCGGCGCCGTCGAGCAGCGTGTCGAGCGCTTGGCGCTTCTCGGCGGTGGAGAAGTACGGTGAGAAGAAGAACACGGCGAGCTCGCGGTTCTGGTTCAGGGCGTCCGCGAACTGGCCGAGCTGCTCGCGCAGCTCGTCGAGCTTGCCGTGCTCGAGCGCCGCCTGAAGCAGCGAGCGCGCGTATACCTGAGCGAGCTCCTCCATTAGTTGGTGTGTGCCTCCGAGGACAGGCTGGAGAAGTCGAGTTCGCCCAGCGCCTCCTCGACCAAGCGCCGCTGGTCGGCGTCGTTGAGCGTCTTGCGCGTGACCTTCTCGGTGGCCATGATCGTCAGGTCGGCGACCTCGCGGCGGATGTCGTCGAGCGCACGCTTGGTCGCGGCGTCGATGTCGCGCTCTGCCTTTTTAGCCGCCTCGGCGAGGATCTCCTGGCCGCGCTCGCGGGCCTCGTGCTCGTGCGAGTCGGCGGTCTGGCGCGCCCGCTGGAGGATCTCCTCGGACTGCGTCCTGGCCTCCTTCAGGCGCTCGCGGTATTCGGCGAGGATCTTGTCGGCCTCACTGCGCAGATCGGCGGCGGCGTCGATGTCGCCCGCGATCGTCTTGGCGCGCGAGTCGAGCGCCTGAGCGATGAGCGGGAACACCCATTTACGCAGGACGACCAGCGAGATCGCGAACACCACGATCGTCCAGACCATCAGCCCCACGTTGGGGGTGATCAGGAACGAGCCGCTGGAGGCAAGTGGGATGTGCGTGACGGCGAGCATCGCGGCCTAGAGGAAGAAGGCGATGAAGCCGCCGACGAGCCCGTAGAAGAAGCAGGCCTCCGTGAGCGCGAACCCGAGCCACTGGTCGCGTTCGATCTCTTTGGCGAGCTCGGGCTGACGGGTCTTGGCCTGGATCGAAGCGTTGAATACGGCTCCGATGCCCGCGCCCGCGCCGGCGGCGCCGCCGCCCGCGCCGACGCCGAGCGCGATCGCGCGGCCGGCGTCCTGGCTCTGCTTGATGATCGGTTCCGCCACGCCGAACAGCGGGTGAAACAGACTGAAGATGTGTACAAACAGCATTGCTCGATAGCTCCCTTGTGTGATTGCTAGTGGCTCGAGACCGCGCTACCGAGATAGATGGCGGTCAGGATGGAAAAGATGAAGGCTTGCAGGCCCGCGATCAGGAGGGCCTCGAACAGGAAGATCGCAATCCCCGCCGGCAGCAGGAACCATTGGACCCACTGATCCCCGACGAGCACGCCCAGCTCGCCGCCCATGAACGCGATCAGCATGTGCCCCGCGAGCAGGTTCGCCCACAGGCGGACGGTCAGCGAGATCAGGCGCAGGAAGTTCGACAGGAGCTCGATCCCGAAGATCAGCGGCACGATCGGGCCGTTGACGCCACCCGGCATCAGGCTTTTCAGGTAACCGATCGGCCCGTGGTGCCTGATCCCCTCGTAGGTGAAGAGCACGAACACGCTCAGCGCGAGGACCAGCGGGAACGCGACGTTCGTGTCGGCCGCGTAGATCTGCAGCGAGGGGATGTGCGCGCCGAAGACGTTGAAGGTCTCGCCCGAGTCGACCGGCAACGGGATGTAGCCGATCAGGTTCGACACGAGGATGAAGACGAAGATCGTCGCGATCAACGGGAAGTACTTCCGTTCCATCTGCGGGTCGAGGTTTTCTTGCGACATGCGGCGGGTGAAGTCGTAGAACGCCTCCACCGCGACCTGCAGGCGGCCTGGACGCTGCTGTAGCCGTTTGGCGACGTAGAGCATCACCCCGAGCGTGATCCCGACCGTGATCAGCAGGTAGAGCACGCCCTTGTTGAAGGCGATCGGCCCGAGCTTGAACCAGGTATCGAGTTTGAACTCGTTGGTTGGCGAGAAGACGCCACTGGCGACGGACGGCGCCTTGTGCGACTTGAAGCCGAACAGGATGATGAACAGGACGATCCCGCCGAGCCAGGCGCCGCCGAGGCTGAGGACGAGCTTCTTGGTCGGGCTCATTCCCTGCTTCTCGGGCGCCTCGGGCGAGCGGGGCGGGCTGGCGGGCGGGTGGGTTCCCACTCCTGGAGCGATCGGTGGCGCTCCTGCGACCGCGCTCATCGCTCCGGCGCTCCCGGTCGTCCGTCGATCAGACGCCTCATGAAGTCGATCGAATAGGCGGCGAAGATCGTCAGCGACGCAGCCAGACCGTCCGTGCGCCCGCCGGCGACCGCGGCGATGACGATCGCCCCCGCGAGCAGCCAGATCCGTCCAAACGCCTCCACCAGATTGAGGCCGAATCGCGCCTGTAGCCGCGTGGCGCTCTGGATCAGGCGCCGGTCGAACTGCGCGAGCACCCGCTGGCAGATCCACGCCGCCGCACCTATCGCACAGCCCAGCACGGGTGCCCCGAGCACGATCGCGATCGGTGCGGCGATGACGACGAACAGGACGTCCGGGTAGCGCAGGACGGCGGCGTAGCTGAGCGCGGGCAAAAGTCGTCGACCCGGAGCGGGGCCGGGCAAGCGCGCGAGGCCGTCGTTGGCATCGAAGTCTGACATTTTTTTCAGAGCTACCCTACAGACGAGACCCGCCCTCGCGCACTGTGCCGCGAAGGCCGTCTCCAGCGTCCCTCAACGCAATGCGGAGCAGCGGGCTGGAGTGTATCTGGTCTTTGACTTCGTAACAACTTTGTGACAGTCGGTACGCGCTCGTTTAGGACCTCTTTGGCGCCACCGCCCGCACGAGCGCATCGAATCGCAGCTCGCTCGGGCGCCGCGCCAGCAACGCGACGAGCGCGGCCGACAGCGCGATCGTGGCGAGCCCGCCGAGGATGTCGAGCACGTAGTGGTTGCCCGTGGACAGCACCGCGAATCCGGTGATGAACGGGTAGATCACGGCGAGCGCGCGCACCCAGCGACGCGCGGAGATCCGCCACACGACGAGCGTGCACCACACCGCCCAGGCGATGTGCAGCGATGGCATCGCGGCGAGCTGGTTGGCGGCGGAGGCCAGCGAGCCCGTGTGCCAGGAGCCGACGGTGTGGCTAGCCGCCACGACGTCGACGAACCCGGGCAGCATGCGCGGGGGGGCCACCGGGAACAGCCAGAAGACGACGAACGCGAGCACGTTCGCCAACACGAGCGTGTTGCGCAGCGGCGCGTAGATGTCCGCCCGCCGCCACCACAAGAAGCCGAGCAGCCCCAGCGTGACGATGAAATGGGCGTTGTCGTAGTAGTAGGACAGCAGCACCCCGAGCGTGTGGTGCCCCGCGAGCCAGCGGTCGAGCGCGCGCTCGGGATCGATGCCGAGCGACTGCTCGATGTTCAGCACCTCGCGGCCGTGCGCCAGCCCCGCCTGCAGTCGCAGCGGCGCCAGGTTCGTGATCGCGTCGTAGACCCAGCAGAGCCACGCGATCGTCAGCGCCTCGAGCCACCAGCGCGTGCGCGTGCTGGGGGGCGCCTGTGGCGGCGCCTCGATGGAGGGAGCCGTGGCGGCGGAGCCGCGAGCGTCGATCTGTACCGCGGTCGACAAGCTGTCGATGTTATCCGCCGGCTCAGCGGGTCACGGCGCGACGGCCTGCAGCCCGCGCTCGGCGAGCGCCTCGAGCACGCGCGGCAGCGCGGCTGCGGTGCGCCGCCAGGAGTCCGGCGCGGAGTAGTCGTCGGCGTCGTGCAGCAGCAGCACCGCGCCCGGACCGGCGGCGGCGGTGACGCGCTCGGTGATCGACGCGGGCGTCGCGCCCGCCTCCCAGTCTCGGCCCCAGTGGCTCCACAGCAGCGTGCGCCATCCGCGCGCACGCGCGAGGCGCAGCGCGGAGGCGTTGAGCACGCCGTACGGCGGGCGGTAGAGATCCGGCGAGCAGCCTGTGTGCTCGGCGATCGCGGCGTGGGCGCGCGCGATGTCCTCGTGGACCTGGCGCGGCGTCAGGCGCAGCAGGTTGCGATGGCGGTGGCAGTGCAGCGCGATGCCATGCCCGGCATCGCTGATCTCGCGGGCGAGCGCGGGGCTGCGCAGCACCTGCTCGCCGACGAGGAAGAACGTCGCGTGCACGCGCTCGCGGGCGAGCGTCTCGAGCACCGCCGGCGTGCCCTGCGGGTGCGGCCCGTCGTCGAACGTCAGCGCGTAGCCGCGGCCGTCGGCGGTGCGATCCTCGATGCCGAGCGGCCGGCGCAGCGCCGGCCATGCGCCGGCGAGCGCCGGCAGCGCGTAGCCGGCGAGCGCGGCGGCGCCGAGCGCGCCCGCGATACGCGTCCCGTGAGTGCGATGATCGTTGGCGAACATGGTCGATCTGGTGCTGGGAATCGGTGCGGCGGTGGGGGCGTCGGCCTTCTACAGCCTAGGGATCGCTCTGCAGGCGGTCGACGCGAAGGAGGCGCCGCACGAGGAGCACCTGCGCGTGGCGCTCGTCCGCGGCCTGCTCAAACGCGCGCGCTGGCTGATGGGCACGGGCCTATCGATCCTCGGCTGGCCGCTGCAGGTCGTGGCGCTGCTGCTGGCGCCGCTGGTCGTGGTCCAGCCGGCGCTCGCGACGGGCCTGCTCGTGCTGCTGTACTTCGGCCGGCGCCTGCTCGGCGAGCACGCCGGGCGCAGCGAGCACCTGGCGACGCTCGCGATCGTGCTCGGCGTGGTCGGCGCCGGCCTGTGCGCGCCGTCGCGCACCGCCAGCGAAACCGGCGGGCACCTGACGATCACGCTGGTGCTGCTAGCGCTCGCGCTGGCAAGCCTGTTGCCATATCTGCTGCGCGCGTTCGGACGTTCGCGCGCGGAGCTGACGATGGTCTGCGCGGGCCTCGCGGGCGGTTGGAGCGGCGTGGCGACGAAGCTCGCCTCCGACGATCTCTCCAAGCACCATCTGATCGTGGCGGCGCTGTGGGGCCTGTCGACCGCCGCCGCCTCGGCGGTGGGCGTGCTCAGCGAGATGAGCGCGCTGCAGTCGCGACCGGCGATCCAGGTGGCGCCGGTGGTGTTCGTGACTCAGACGGTCGTGCCGGTGGCGCTCGCGCCGGTGCTGTTCGGCGAGCGCTTTGGCGCCACGCCGCTCGGCGGGGTGCCGCTGGGCGTGTCGCTGGCGGTGCTGATCGCCGGTGCGGCGATGCTCGCGCGCTCGCCTTTGCTGCTGGCTCTGATGGAAGGCGAGCGCACGAGCCGCGCCAGCGGCTCGGCGCCCAGCCCCGAGGATCGAAGCCAGGCGACGATGCGTTCGAGCCCGAGCTCCGAGGCGGGCGATCCGTCGAGCTCGACCACGAGCACGTCCCCTGCGCGCATCGGGCGCTGAGGCAGCGGGCCGGTGGCGCTCAGGTGCAGCTTGCCCTTGACCGGGATCGCTCCGTCGGTGCGCGCGAGCACCATCTGACCGACGGACAGCCCACCGAGCGGACGCAGGAAGTAGAAGTGGTGGTGCAGCCCCAGCGCGCGCGCCTGCGAGCCCAGCACGCCGCGGGTGCGCACCCAGTGGAAGAGCGCACCGCTGGAGACTTCCGGGAGCAGCTCGTCGCCGAGCGCATGCAGCGCGAGGACGCGTTCGCGCGATGGCACGCCCGAGTCGTCGGCGAAGGAGACATGGATGCCCTTGGCCGCCAGCTTGGACGCGACGGAGACGATGTCGCTGGCGGGAGCGTGCACGATCACGCCGACGTCCCGCTGCGTGGTCGCGACGTGGACGAGTTCGTGCACGTGCAGCAGCTTGTCGGCGACCGCGGTCACCTCGTCGGTCGACATCATCCACGAGCCCAGCAGCGCCAGCAGCGTCAGCTGCGTGGCGAGCGCCACCAGGCGCAGCCGCCAGCGCGGGATCGGCCGCACCCGCCGCGGCGCCTGCAGGACGACGTCGACGGCCGAGGGCTCATTGGCGGGCTCGACGACATCCTCGCCCGGCTGCTGCGCGCTCGCAGTCGCCGCGCGCTCGTCGGCGAAGCTCGCCTGGACGTGCGTGCGCAGCTCGTCGGTGTCGTTGGCCAGGCGCAGGAGGTCGAGCGCCGCCATCGCGCGCGTGTTCAGGCGGGCGTGGCCGACGGGCAGGCCGTAGGAGACGACCGGGGTGCCCGCGGCGCGCGCCTCCAAGCAGGTGACGCCGCCGGTCGAGTGCACGAGCACGTCGGCCGCCGCGAGGATCTCTGGCATCTTGTCGGTGAAGCCGTACACGCGCACGCGCGGTTCCTTTGCGAACGCGCCGCGCAGCTTCGCCGCCAGTTGATCGTTGCGCCCGGCCAGGCAGACGATGCTGCTGACCTCGGGCACCTTCGTGAACTCGCGCACGGCGCCGGCGATGTCTCCGACACCCCAGCCGCCGCCCGAGACGACGACCGTGCGGCCCTCCTCGGAGAGGCCGAGCGCGCGACGCGCCTCGACCGGGCAGCGCGGCTGCAGGAACTCGGCTGAGATCAGCGGGCGCACGAGCCGCACGCTGCCGCGCCCGGCGATGCGCTCGACCGACGACATCGACTCGCCGTACATAACGAGGTGCACGTCGATGCCGGGCTGCGCCCAGAAGAACAGCCCGGTCAGGTCGGTGATCGTGGCGACCGTCGAGCAGCGGACCTCGCCGATGCGCCGCAGTCGCGCAAGCACGACCGTGACCGCGGGGTAGGTGGAGACGACCACATCGGGATCGTGCGCGGCGATCGCGCGCGCCAGCGGGCGCGAGCCGACCAGGCACAGCAGCCGCCGCGCGACCGCGCGCACGGGCATGACCCGCTCGAGCAGCCAGTAGACGAGCGTGTAGGTCCACGGAAAGAAGCGCAGCTGGACGCGGTAGCCATCCTCGACGATCGGGCGCACCAGTGGGCCCATCGCGGCGAGGCCGTCGATCACGGTGACCTCCGCGTGCTGCTCGGATGCTTCGATCTGCTCGGCCAGGGCGCGCGCGGCCGCGGCATGACCCTCGCCGACGTCGGCGGACAGGATCAGAACGCGGTGCGGACGGTTGGCGTCCGTAGCCGGGCGCGCGTTGCGTGTGCGGTTGCGACGTCGCATAAGGATGAAGGCCCACCCACCCCACCCGCCCGACCACCGCCCGCGGCGGGCCGGTCTGACTGCAGGTGTATGCACACGGGCGATCCCGAGTGGCATGGCCTGCTCTGCAGGTTACCGCCCCCAGGGGACGCTCGCAGGGCGGCGAGAGGTAACAATGGCGCGATGCAGGCCGCGACGACCCCCGTTTCGCCTGCTGCGCTCGCCGAGAGCTCGGACGCAGACACGGAGGGTGCGGCTGGCTCACAGGCGCCGTTTGACCTCGTGCGCGCGCTCGGCGTGCTCGGGCTGGTGAGCCTCGTCGTGTGTGTCTTCCTGATGTGCGCGGGCGCCGCTTCGGGTCCCTCCCAGTTCGTCCCCGCCCGCTCCGGCGGCTGGCCGGCATGGATGGCGGGGCCGCTGCGAGGTCTGGGCATCGGCCTGTCGAGCGCCGGCTTCCAGGCGCTGTTGCTGACGATCTGCGTCGGCTACGCGCTGGTGCTGGTGGCCGCGCGCAGGCTGCCGCTCGCGTGGATCGCGGCGGCGATCGTGGTCGCGAACGTGGTCCTGCTGCTGGGGCCGCCGCTGATCTCCCAGGACGTGTTCGGCTACCTGGCGTTCGCGCGCATGGGCGCGCTGCACGGGCTCGACCCGTACACGCACTTCGCCGCCGAAGCGCCGAGCGACCCGGTGTACCCGTTCGTCGGCTGGCCGTTCCAGCACTCGCCGTACGGCCCTCTGTTCACGCTGCTGAGCTACGCGTTCGTGCCGCTGGGGCTGGCCGGCGGGCTGTGGGCGTTCAAGGCGCTTGCCGTCCTGTCGAGCCTCGGCGCGGTCGCGCTGATCGCGCGTGCGGCCGGGCGCATGGGCCACTCCCCGGTTTGGGCGGCGGCGTTCGTCGGCCTGAACCCGGTGATGCTGGTGCTGGCGGAGGGCGGAGCGCACAACGACTCGCTGCTGCTGCTGGCGCTGGCGGCGGCGCTCGTGCTGACCGCCGGCGCGGCGCGGGCGGGCTCGCATCCGCGCACCGCCGCCGCGGCGCTCGCCGCCGGCGTCGGGCTGAAGCTCACCGCGGGCCTGGTGCTGCCGTTCCTGGTGCTCGCCTCGCCGCGTACGAGCGAGCGCGTGCGCGTGGCGCTGGGCGCGTGCGCCGCGCTGCTGGCGGTGGCGCTTGTCGGCCTGCTCGGCTTCGGCGCGCACGCGCTTGGCTTCCTCAGCGCCGTCGGCGAGCAGCAGCAACTGGTCGCCACGCACAGCGTGCCGGCGGAGACCGCGCGGCTCGTGGGCCTGAGCGGGACGCCGCACTGGTGGCGCAACCTGTACGTCGCCGGCTTCCTCGCGGTGCTCGTGTACGCGCTATGGCGCACCGCGCGCGGCGCGGACTGGCGCGTGGCGGCCGGCTGGAGCACGATCGCGCTGCTGATCTCGACCGCGTGGTTGCTGCCGTGGTATGCGATCTGGGTACTGCCGCTAGCGGCCGTCAGCGGCAATCGGCGCCTGCTGGCCGGCACGCTCCTGCTGTGCGCCTACGCGGTCCTCATCCACCTGTCGCTTGCCAACCCGCTGCTCAACGCCAGCGGTCACCGCGTCATCGAGCACGTGCACGTCGCGATCCCCCACCTCCGACACCGCCTCGAACTCACCGGTTTCCAGGTGCTTCGCGACGTCCAGCTCGATCTCCGCTGGTGAGGCCTCCGGGCGCAGCCGCCGCAGGCGGATCGCGTCCAGGCGCCTGAACTTGAGGATCTCGAGCACGTACACGAGGTACACGCTGGCGGCGACGACGAGCAGCCCGATCGCGAGCATCACGAGCGTCCAGCCGGTGTTGTAGTGGCCTTTGTGGTCGCTGTAGGGGACGAAGCGCAGCGCCAGCGCCGTGCCGGCGAGCAGCAGCGTCCACGCGTACAGGTAGGCGATCGTGCGGCGGCTGGAGAAGCCGATGCGGGCCATGCGGTGGTGGAAGTGCTCGCTGTCGGGCCGGTAGATCGGCTGGCGGTACTTCAGGCGCTTGAGCATGACGAAGGTCGTGTCCAGGAACGGCACGGCGAGCAGGATCAGCGGCAGCACGAGCGAGACGACCGTCTCGGTCTTGACGGCGGCCTCGACCGCGATCACCCCCATCAGCAGCCCGAGCAGGTTCGCCCCGCAGTCGCCCATGAAGCTCTTCGCCGGCGGGAAGTTGTAGAGCAGGAAGCCGAGCGCCGCGCCGGCCGTCAGCGCGGCGAGCACCCCCGGTTCCTGGCAGCCCAGGTCGAAGGCGATGACCGCCAACGCGGCGGCGATGATCGCGCATACGCCAGCCGCGAGGCCGTCGACGCCGTCGGAGAAGTTGACGACGTTCATCATCACCACGAGGCCGATCACCGTCAGCACCGGCCCGGCGTCCGCGGGCCCGGTATTGGGGAACGAGAGGTGGCCGACGAACGGCAGCGTGATCTCCTTCACGGCGACGCCGTAGTGCACGACGATCACCGCCGCGAATACCTGGCCGAGGAGCTTCAGCGCGGGGTGCAGCTCGAAGCGGTCGTCGAGCGCGCCGACGAGCGTGATCACCGCGGCGGCGAGCAGCACGCCGTGCCACAGCTGCGGCTGCCCTTCGCGGGCGTAGCCGGCGGGCAGCCAGATCAGGCCCGCGACGAGCGCCCCGGCGAAGATCGCAAGGCCCCCGAGCAGCGGCGTCGGGCGCTCGGACAGCCCGCGCTCGCGAGGCTCGTCGATCGCGCCGATCGCCCTCGCGAAGCGCATCGTGAGCGGCGTCAGCAGCGCGGTGATGACCGCGGCGGCGAGGAAGGCGTAAAGCGCGTCGAGCTCGGTTGGATGCGCCATCGGCTCGTGTAAAGCATCGCAGGCCCGGAGGTCGGCGGGGGCAGCGGTCAGACGGGGGCGGTCGCGGCCAGGCTCTCGTACAGCGGGTAGCGCTCGACGATCGCGCCGACGCGCTCGGCGAGCTCACCGGCGCGCGACTCGTATTCGGGGGTCAGAGCGACCGCGAGGATGCGTCCGATCTCCTCGAAGTCCTCTTCCTGCAGCCCGCGGGTGGCGAGCGCGGGGGTGCCGATGCGCAGTCCCGAGGCCTCCATCGGCGGGAGCGGGTCGAACGGGATCGCGTTGCGGTTGACGGTGATCTGGACGTCGTGCAGCCGGTCCTCCGCCTGCCTGCCGGTGAGCGCCGGCTCGGTCTCGCGCAGGTCGACGAGGATCAGGTGCACGTCGGTGCCGCCGGTGAGCACGTTGACGCCGTGACCGGCCTTCAGCAGCTCCCGTGCGAGCGCGCGCGCGCCGTCGACGGTGCGTTGCTGGCGCTCGGCGAACAGCTCGCTCGCGGCGATCCTGAAGGCGACGGCCTTGGCGGCGATGACGTGCTCGAGCGGACCGCCCTGCTGGCCGGGGAAGACGGCTGAGTCGATCTTCTTGGCGAGCTCCTGCTTGCAGAGGATGACCCCGGCGCGGGGTCCGCCGAGCGTCTTGTGGGTGGTCGTCGTGACGACGTCGGCGCCGAGCTCGACGGGGTTGGGGTGCAGGCCGGCGGCGACGAGACCGGCGAAGTGCGCCATGTCGACCATCAGCAGCGCGCCGACCTCGTCGGCGATCTCGCGAAAGCGCGCGAAATCGAGCTGGCGCGGGTACGCCGACCAGCCGGCCAGCAACAGCTTCGGCCGGCGCTCGCGGGCGATGCGGGCGACCTCGTCCATGTCGATCACGCTGCTCTCGCGGTCGACCTCGTAGGCGGCGATGTCGTACAGCCGCCCGGACACGTTGATCTTCATGCCGTGGGTGAGGTGGCCGCCGTGCGCGAGCGACAGTCCCATGATCGTCTCGCCCGGCGCCAGCAGCGCGTGGTAGACGGCGGTGTTGGCCTGGGCGCCGGAGTGCGGCTGCACGTTGGCGTGCTCGGCGCCGAACAGCGCCTTGGCGCGGTCGATCGCGAGCTGCTCGGAGACGTCGACCCACTCGCAGCCGCCATAGTAGCGCCGGCCGGGATAGCCCTCGGCGTACTTGTTCGTCATCACCGAGCCCTGGCATTCGAGCACCGCCCGCGGCACGAAGTTCTCCGAGGCGATCATCTCCAGCGTGCCCTGCTCGCGCTCGAGCTCACCGCGCAAAGCGTCGGCGATCTCGGGATCGACCTCGGCGAGCGGGCGGTTGAAGTAGTCGGGGCTCAGCTCTGACACTGACGCCTAGGCTAGCGAGGTGAGCGTCTCGCGCACGTCCGCGCGCGCGAGCGCGCCCTCGCGCAGCACGTGCCAGCGGCGCTGCTCGCGGTAGTCGCGCAGGTCGATGACCGTGGACGGCTTGCCCGGGAGCTCGCCGCCGTCGAGCACCAGGTCGGCGCCGTCGCGCATGCTCTTTGGCACCTGCGCGAGCGTGCGCGCGTCGGGTTCGCCGGAGAGGTTGGCGCTCGACTGCATCACCGGCCTGGCGACCGTCGCCAGCGCCTGCAGCGATTGCGGCAGATCGGGGACGCGCAGCCCGAGCGTGGCGGGGTCGGTCCTGCAGGCGGGCGCGAAGCGCAGCGCCGGGTTGGCCAGCAGCAGCGTCACCGGCCCGGGCAGCAGCGCCGACAGCGCGACACGCTCGTCGGGCGCCAGCTCGGAGAGCGCCTGCAGCGCGGGCTCCAGCGAGAAGAACATGATCGCGGCGGGACGCGCCGCGGGGCGGCCCTTGAGCGCGTACAGGCGTCGCGCCGCCTGCTCGTCGTCGGGGTCGCAGCACACGCCGTAGACGGTGTCGGTGGGGAACACCGCGACGCCGCCGCCCGCGATGCACTCCTCCAGGGCTCTGGCGTCCTGCTTGCTGATCATCTGCTGCTCGCCGATCTTCGCAGTCATCACGTGCTCCGTTCCGCGACCACGACCCTCTGTACCCGTGCGAGGTCGCGCTCGAACCGTATCGCGTCGAAGCCGGCCGCGCGAGCCAGCTCGGCGACCGTCGGCGCCTGGCCGACCCCGATCTCCAGGGCGAGCAAGCGCACGTCCGGGCGCTCGGCGAGCTGCGCGAGCAGCGCGCGGATCGTGTCCAGCCCATCGGGGCCCGCGAACAGCGCCTGGGGCGGCTCGTGGCGCAGGATCTCCGGCTGTAGCGACGCGCGTTCGGAGTCGGCCACATATGGCGGGTTGCTGAGGATCGCGTCGAGCTCCCCGACGCCGTCGAGCAGGTCGGCGTGCAGCCACTGCACGTCGAGCGCCAGGCGTTCGGCGTTGGCGCGGGCGAGCTCCAGCGCGCGCTCGCTGGAGTCGCTGCCGCTGACGTTCAGGTCGGGGCGCTCGTCCTTCAGCGCGAGCGCCACGGCGCCGCTGCCGGTGCCCAGATCGAGCACGCGTGCGCCCGAGCCGAGCCCGAGCGCGACCTCGACCAGCAGCTCGCTCTCCGGACGCGGGATCAGGGCGCGGGGGTCGACGGCCAGCTCCAGGCGGCGAAAGCCGCGGCGCCCGAGGATATAGGCGACGGGCTCGCGCTCGACCGCGCGCCGGCGCACGGCGTCCTGGAAGGCGCGCACCGCGGGGCCGGCGACGAGCAGGTCGCGGTCGGTGCTGAGCCGCTCGCGCCGGACGCCGAGCACGTCGGCGAGCAGCAGTTCGGCGTCCAGACGGGGGGTTTCGCAGCCGGCGGCGGCGATCGCGGTGATCGCGCCGTCGAGCGCGTCGCGGGCTGGGGTGCCGGTGGTCAAGGGCGCGTGCATCGCGGCTGCAGAGGATCGCAGGCGCGCCGGGCGTACAGGCGCCCGTGTGCTCGCATCTACTCGAGCGCCTGCGTCTCCAGGCGCCGGCGCTTCTCGTCGGACTGCAGCGCCTCGGTGAGCTCGTCGAGCTCGCCTTCGAGGACCTGGTCGAGGTTGTGCACGGTGAGCTTGATGCGGTGGTCGGTCACGCGCCGCTCGCCGTAGTTGTACGTGCGGATCTTCTCCGCGCGATCGCCTGTGCCGACCTGCGAGCGCCGGTCGGCGGCGAGCTCGGCCTGCTGCTCGGCGAGCGCCCGCTCGTACAAGCGCGCGCGCAGCACGCGCAACGCCTTCTCGCGGTTCTGCAGCTGTGACTTCTCGTCCTGCATCGAGACGACGATCCCCGACGGCTTGTGCGTGACGCGCACCGCCGAGTCGGTCGTGTTGACCGACTGCCCGCCCGGCCCCGAGGAGCGATAGACGTCGATCTGCAGGTCGTTCGGGTCGATCTGCACGTCCACGTCCTCGGCCTCCGGGAGCACGGCGACGGTCGCCGTGGAGGTGTGGATCCGCCCCTGGGACTCGGTCTGTGGCACGCGCTGGACGCGGTGCGTGCCGCCCTCGTACTTGAACACCGAGTAGGCCCCATCGGGCCGGTCGGGGGTGGTCGGCGGGGACTTGATCGCGAGCGTGTACTTGCCGTCGCCGACATCGAGCGGCTCCGACTGAAAGCCGCGGCGTTCGGCGTAGCGCACGAGCATCCGGTAGACGTCCCCCGCCCACAGGCTCGCCTCGTCGCCACCGGCACCGCCCTGGATTTCGATGATCACGCTCTTGTCGTCGTTGGGGTCGCGCTCGACCATCGCCAGGCGGATCTCCTCCTCGAGCTCCTCGATCCGCCGGCGCGCCTCGCCCAGTTCCTCGCGCATCTCCGCGTCCTCGCCCATCTCCGACAACAGCTCCTCGGCGCCGGCGGCGTCATCCTGTGCGCGGCGCCACTGGGCGGCGAGCTTCGCGGCGGGCTCGAGCTGGCTGTAGGCGCGGCCGACCTCCGCGTAGCGCTCGCGGTCGGAGATCACCGCGGGGTCGGTGATCTGCTTGCCGAGCTCGGCGAAGCGCGTCTCGATCTGGTTGACGAGCCCTTCGATCATCGGTCGAGCGTACAATGCGCGCGTGATTCGCCGGGGGGGCCGCATGATCCGTCGGGGCGCGATCGCGGCCGCGATCTGTGCGTTGATGGGCGCGCCCGTGTGCGCGCAGGCGGGCGGCGCGCCCGTGCACCTGCTCTACGAATGGATGCCGGGCGGCGTTGAAAACGGCCCGCAGCTGGTGCTCGAGGAGAAGCAGGACCTGTCGGGCAAATTCGGCGTGCAGTGCGGCAAGGACTGGTACTTCGCGATCTTCGGCGGCGGCGGCGAACGCGATCCGTGGACCATCGGCTCGAGCGGCGCGCTCTCCGGGACCGGGGAATTTCCCGGCGGCTCGGTCGGCAAGGGCTCCACCTACACGAGCTCCGAAATCGACTTCTTCGACTTCAAAAGCGCGGGGCCGGTGGTGCTGACGCTGAGCGGCGCCGCCAACGACGCAGCCGCGGTCGGCACGCTCGCCTTGAAGGTCTACTCGTATACGAAGGCGCGCAAGCGCCACGGACGCAAGATCAAGCGCAAGAAGGTCCTCAGCGCTAGCTGCGCGATCCGGTTCGACGCCCCCAACCACTACGCGCCGGGGGCGCCGGTCACCGAAGAACCGACACCCCCGCCCGCGGAATAGGCGCCCGCTCAGGCGGCGGCGCGAATCGGCTGGGCGAACTCGAGCAGCTCGTCGAGCGTCGCCGAGAGCTCCTGCACGGCGGCGGGCTCGAGCGGCAGCCCATCGGGTCCAAGCGCGTCCTCGGCCTGGCTGATCGGCAGCTCGCGGTCGACCACGCGCGCACCGATCGTGCTGAGCACCTTGCGCAGCTCCGCCTGCGCCCAGACGGCCCCGAACAGGCCTGTGCTGGCGCCCACGACCGCCGCGGGCTTGCCGCGCAGCGGCGTCGTCGCGACCGGTCGCGAGACCCAGTCGAGCGCGTTCTTGAGCGTCCCGGGGATCGATGCGTTGTACTCGGGCGTCGCCACAAGCAGCGCGTCCGCGCGCGCGATCGCGGCCGTCAGAGCGGCGACCGCGTCAGGCGCCTCGTGCTCGTCGTCCTCGCTGTAGGGCGGGATCTCGCCGAGCCGCTCGAACAGCACGAGCTCGACCCCGGACGGCAGCAGCGTGCGCGCTCCCCGCAACAGGCGGGTGTTGTGGGAGTCGGCACGCAGGCTGCCGGATATTCCGAGGATCTCCATCGCTCCTACGCCTCCCGCACGAGCTCCAGCGAGACCTGCAGCTGGACGTCGTTGTCGAGCGCGAACCCGCCCTTGGGGAGCGTGGCGTTGTACTCGAGCCCGTACTCGCGACGGTCGATGACCGCCTCCAGCTCGACGCCAACCCGCTCGCCGTCCGCGAGGTCCGCGTGCGGGCCCGAGAGGCTTCCGCGCGCGGTCACGCGGTGCGTGTTGCCCTTGATCGTGAGCTCGCCCTCGACCTCGAGCTCGCCGGCGTCGCCGACGTTTACCGCGGAGGAGACGAAGCTGATCTCGGGGTAGCGCTCGCTGTCGAAGAAGTCGGGCGCTTTGAGGTGCGCGGCGAGGTTCTCGTCCTTGACGGCGATCGAGTCGACGCGGACCGTGCCGTGCAGGCGCGGGGCGCCATCGCCGTCGGCCGTCAACGACCCGTCGTAGTCCCCGAACTGTCCGCGGAAGGTCGAGACGACCATGTGCTTGACCGCGAAGCCGACGTGGGAGTGGATCCTGTCGATCTTCCAGGTCCCGGCGGCGAGCGGCTGTGTGGCGACTGTGCTCATTGGAGCTCCTTCTCGATGGTGATTACGGACCGCAGTCCGCTTACTTTCGAGGAGCATAGCACAACCGGACCGCGGTCCATTTAGTATCCTTGCGCACATGGACACACGCACACGAGCGCCGCTGGCGCATCCCGACGAGTCGCTCCCGCTGAGCGCGGAGCAGCCGGCGCTCGCCGAGCTGCCGCTGCTGGATACGAGCGTCGGCGAGCGCGCGGACGCCGCGCGCAACCGCGCGCGGATCCTGTGCGCGGCCGAGCGCCTGTTCTCCGAGCACGGCGCGGGGTGCGTGTCGATGGACGAGGTCGCGGAGGCCGCGGGCGTCGGCAAGGGCACGCTGTTTCGCCGCTTCGGCTCGCGCGCGGCGCTCGCCCGCGCGGTCCTCAGCGAGCGCGAGCGCGCGTTTCAGGAAGACATCATCCGCGGCGCGCCGCCGCTCGGCCCTGGCGCGCCCCCGCGCGAGCGGCTGATCGCGTTCGGCCACGCGGTGCTCGAGCTGCTCGACGGCCACGCGGAGCTGCTCGTGGCGGCGGAGGGCGGCGCGGCGCGCTTCGCCTCCCCCCCATACGCCGTCTACCGGCTGCACATGACGCTGCTGCTGCGCGAGGCAGACCCGGGCTGCGACGCGGAGTTCCTCGCCGAGACGCTGCTCGCGTGCCTCGGCGCCGACTTCTTCCTGTACCTGCGCGAGGTGCGCGAAATGCCGCTGCAGCGGCTGAAGGACGGCTGGGAGGACCTCGTCCGCAGGACCGTCCCGCCTGCGCCCGCTGAAAGCTAGGCGACGACCTCGACGCCAACGAGGTCGGCGGCCGACAGCTCGCCGGGCGTCTCGCGCTCGAGCACGGCCTTGAGCGCCGCGATCGCCACCTCGAGCTGGTGCAGGTCGGGCTCGCGCGTGGTCAGCAGCTGCAGCTTGAGCCCCGGCCACATCACCGCCCGCACCCAGCCGCGGCTGCGGTTGCGCCCGGCGAACTTGATCAGCTCGAAGGAGATCCCGGCGATCACGGGCACGCCGAGGATGCGCGTGGCCACCAGCCAGTACCACGCCGGCAGCCCGATCGGCGCGAACACGAAGATCGCGACGATCATCACCACCAGCAGGAAGCTCGTGCCGCAGCGCGGATGCAGCCGCGAGAAGCGCTGGGCGTTGACGGGCGTGAGCGGCAGCCCCGCCTCGAAGCACGAGATCGTCTTGTGCTCGGCGCCGTGGTACTCGAACACGCGGCGCAGGTCGCGCACGCGCGAGAGCAGCGTCATGTAGCCGAGGAACAGCGTCGTGCGGATCAATCCCTCGACCACCCAGAACAGCACAGAGGAGCCGAGCTGGTTCTTGATCAGGCTGGTCAGGCCGACGGGGATCAGGAAGAACAGCACGATCGCGAGCACGACCGCGACCACGACCGTGCCCGCCCAAACCGCGCGCGGGATCTCCTGCGTCTCCCCCGAACCCTCTGCGCTCTCAGCGTCGGACTCCTCTGCCTGCTCCTCCGGCGGCAGCTGCGCGTTGGCCGAGACCTCCAGCGCGCGAAAGCCGATCGCCATCGAGCCACCGAGCGCGACGACCCCGCGCAAGATCGGCAGCCGCAGGATGCGGTGACGCCTCATCGCCGAGTCCAGCGGCAGCGTCGTCACCTCGATCTCGCCCTGCGCCGCCTCCTCCGGCCCGAGCTCGCCCTCGGCCAGCTGCTCGGCGCTCGGCTTGCGCACCGCCACCGCCCAGTTGGAGACGCCGCGCATCATCACGCCCTCGAGCACCGCCTGACCGCCGACCGGCGCGTCGCGCTGGGCGCTCAGCTCGCCGTCGGCCTCGACCAGCGTCGAAGGCGCCGCGGGGTCAGCCACGGCGCTAGCCATCGGACTACTGCGCGGACCGAGATTGCGCCGAGTGCAGCCGGCCCTTGGCGACCCTGCGCTGGAAGCGCTCGACGCGCCCACCGGTGTCCATCAGCTTCTGGCGACCGGTGTAGAACGGGTGGCAGTTGGAGCACACCTCGACGTGCAGCTCATCCTGGGTGGCGCGGGTGATGAACTCGTTGCCGCAGGTGCAGCGCACGTGGGCGCGACCGTAGTTGGGGTGGATCTCAGCCTTCATCGTCGCTCGATTCTAGCGGGCTGCGACGCGCACGCGGCGATCAGCCTGCCCCGGTGCCCGTCGTGGTGCTCGCGGTGGTGCTGGTCTGGCCGGCACCGGCGCTGGGAGACGGCGCCGCCGGCTGTTCGCAGCGCGCCGTGCGCAGTTCCTGTGTCTTGATCGGGCGGCCCTTGGCGTTCAGCCAGCGGAAACGCAGCGCGCCTCGATAGACGGCCGGTGCCGACAGGTTGGTCACCTGCTCGATGTGCGCGAAGATCTTCACGCCCGGGGTCGAGCTGTGCCACACGCCGAGACCGGTCGCGTTGACGGTGCGGAAGCTCGTTTCGCCAAGAGCGCGCTCTTCGAGGTCGATCCGGATCTGCATGCGCGCGCTGCCCGCGATTGCGGCCATTTCGCCGGCAAAAGTGGCCGAGCGTTCGGTCTGGGGGACGGTCGCGGTCGCGCACTGCTGCAGCGTCGCCGACGCGCTCGTCTTGCCACCCAAGGGGGGGCTCTGGCCGCTGCCGGCGCCGGCGGTGGCGCCCGCGTGGGCGACGATCTGGCTCACGCCGATCGACGACGCCGTCGCCGTGCCTCCCATCGCGGCGGGCGCGAGCGCCAGCCACGGCACGGCGACGGCGCACGCGAGCGCCGCGATCGGGCGACCGCCGGGCACGCGCAATGTGCGTACGTTCGAGTACACGTCGTTCATCACATCCTCGTAACACCAGAAACGGGCGGGGGTTTCGCCCGGCCTCCCGCGGCTGGCGTCTCCGACTCGGGTGTGCGGCGTGCTCAGGTGATCTGGTAGAGCGGCCCGTCGCCGCCCTCGGGGGTCGTCAGGCGACCGCCCTTGGCGGTGATCGCGCCGCACTGCACGCAGTTGGTGTAGTTGACGATCACGTCGACCAGGCCGTGCTCCGGCGCGTCCTCGGGGATCTCATAGACGCCGGCGGGACACATCCAGCGCCAGGTCTCGGCGATCTCGCGCGGCACGTGTTTGCGCACGCGGATGTGGTTGGGGGCATCGTCGCGGGTGGCGTTGCCGGTGATGAACACCGAGGAGAGCTTGTCGAAGGTGTATTTGCCGTCGGGCTTCGGGTAGCGGTCCTTGGTGTTGCCGATGAACATCGGCTCGGCGTCATCGCGATGCCAAGCCTGCTGACCAGGGGGCACCTTGCCCTTCGACATGATCGACGGGCCCGCGAGCAGGCTGCCGAGGAGGAACCCTTTCTGGAATGCCTGTCGCGTGTTGCGCACCTGGTAGAGCTCGGTGCCGATTGCGGATTTCTCGACCATGTCCTCGTAATCGGACAGGTCGTTGCCACCGCGCTTGAGCGCCGCGTAGATCGACTCGGCCGCGAGCATCCCCGACTTGATGCAGTGGTGCACGCCCTTCAGCGCCGCCGTGTCCACCATCCCACCGGAGTCGCCGACGAGCAGCGCGCCCGGCATCGACAGCTTCGGCATCGACCAGTAGCCGCCGCCGGGAAGCGCCTTCGCACCCCACGCGACGCGTTCGCCGCCCTCGAGGATGCCCTTGACGAGCGGGTGCGTCTTGAACGTCTGCAGCAGGTCGTGGGCGGAGGTGGTCGCGTCGCGGTAGTTGAGGTCGACGACGAACCCGATCGAGACGAGATCCTCGCCGGTCTTCTCGTCCTTCATCGGATACAGCCAGGTACCGCCGAGCTGCCCGTACTTGGCCGCGACCTTCAGCGGCCACGGCTGCACGAACGTGTGGATCACGCGGTCGAGCGGCTTGGGGACCTTCCAGACCTCCTTGACGCCGAGCTCCCACACCTGCGGCTCGCGCCCTTTGGCGAGGTCGAACTCCTGGATCGCGGCGCCCGTCAGGTGCCCCCAGCAGCCCTCGGCGAGCACCGTGGCATGTGCCCTGATGTCGGTGCCAGGCTCGAAGTTGCCGAGCGGCTCGCCGTCCTTTCCGCGCCCCTTGTCGCCCGAGCGGACGCCGACGACCTTGCCGTCCTCGACGATCAGCTGCGTGGCGGCGGTCTCGGTGAGGATGTACGCGCCAGCGTCCTCGGCCTGGCGTTGCTGGTAGCGAGCCATCGCGGAGACGGAGATGACCTCGTTGCCGTGGTTCTTGAAGTTCGGCACCGCTGGAATCGGCACCGGAAGCTTGGTCTTTGGGCCGGTGAGCATGTACACCGACTCCTTCGTGACCTCGCCGAACGCGAACCCCTCCTTGCGCCAGTCCTCGCGGCTCATCTCCGGAAACAGCTCTTCGAGCGGCCCCGGGCGCATGACCGCGCCGGAGAGGTTGTGCCCGCCGCAGGTCTTGGCCTTCTCGACGACCGCCACGGGCACTTCGCCGAGGCGCTCCATCGTCTCCGGATCGTCGGCGAGCAGCTGCAGCAGGCGGTTGGCGCACGCCAGGCCCGCGGTGCCGCCGCCGACGATCACGACGCCGACCTCGATCAGCTCGTCCTCGGCGTCGAGGCCGCGCTTGATGAACTCCTTGCGCGAGTCGACGGGCGGCGGGTAGGCCGCCGGTACGACCTTGCCGTCGCTCGAGCCATGTCCGGACACGATCAGACCTCCCTCTGGGAGCGCGGCGTCGCGATGCCCACGTCAGCTGCCCTTCTTGGCCTTCACCGCTTCGGTGAGCTTGGGCAGGATCTTGTTGAGGTCGCCGACGATGCCGAGGTCGGAGAATTCGAAGATCGGCGCGTTTGAGTCCTTGTTGATCGCGACGATGTTCTCAGAGCCCTGCATCCCGACCTTGTGCTGGATCGCGCCGGAGATGCCCGCCGCGAGGTACAGCTTCGGCGCGACGGTCTTGCCCGTCTGCCCGATCTGGGCGGCATAGGGGTACCAGCCGGCGTCCACGACCGCGCGCGTGGCGGCGACCGCGGCGTTGCCACCGAACGCCGCCGCGAGGTCCTCGGCGAGCTGGAAGCCCTCGGCCTTGCCGAGGCCGCGACCGCCGGCGATGAGGATGCTCGCACCCTCGATGTCGACGTCGGCGCCGCGCTGTTCGCCGCGGGTGAGCATCGTCGCCTGCTGCGCCTGCGAGCTCAGCTCGAAGCTGAGCTGCTCGACGGGCGCGTCGGCACCGCCGACGTCCCTGATCTCGAACGCGTTCAGGCGCCCGATGATGATGCCGACGTCAGAGCGGTATTTGACTTCGGAGATCGACGAGTCGCCGAGAATCGGCCTCTCTGCGATCAGCTCGCCGTTCTCGGCGCGCACGGCGGTGACCTCCATGACGACGCCCGCGCCGAGTCGTGCGGCCAGGCCGGCGCCGATCTCGAAGCCGAGCAGGCCGCCGCCGAACAGCGCGTACTTGTAGCCGCCGTCGGTGATCGCCTTGGCCATCGCGTCGACGAGCGGCTGTGCAAGCCCCTCGGGCCCCTCGGCCACGAGCGCCTTCTTGGCCCCGTATTTGCCGAGCGACGCGGCGAGGTCCTGCGGGACGTTCTCGCCGAGCAGGATCGCGTGCGCCTCGCCGCCGAGCTCGGCGGCAAGCTTGGCGCCCTCCGAGACGGCGCCGAGCGAGTTCTTGTTGATCGCGCCGTCGTAGTGCAGCGCGTAAACCAGGATGTTCGACATATCGATCTCAGGTTCCCTTCGAAAGATTGAGAATGAGGGGCCCGGCTTGCCGGACTTCGTCCGTCCGCGCCACCCTCACAGGAGCTTCCTCTCGTCGAGCCAGGCGACGATTTTCTCGACGGTTTCACCGGTGTCCTCGTCCTCGATGATCTCGCCCGCGGCCTTCGCCGGCGGTGCCTTCGCGGCGACCCATTGGGCGGCGGAGTTATCGCCGCCGACTTTCGAGGCGTCGATGTCGACGTCGGCGGCGGTGACGGTGTCGAGCGGCTTCTTCTTGGCGCCCATGATCGCCTTCAGCGACGGATAGCGCGGCTCGTTGATCGCGTCGCCGACGGAGATCACCGCCGGCAGCTTGATCTGCACCGTGTCGTAGCCATACTCGGCCTGGCGCTCGCAGCGCAGGCTCTCCGGGTCGACGTCCATCTTGATCACCTGCGTCAGCGACGGCATCCCGAGGTGCTCGGCGACGACCGCGCCGATCGTGTAGCACTCGCCGTCGTCGGACTGCTGTCCGAGCAGCACCAGGTCGGGGCTCTCGCGCTGCAGCGTCTTGGCGAGCGCGTAGCCGGTCGCGGCCACGTCCGAGCCCGCCACCGCCGGGTCGCTCAGGTGCACCGAGCGGTCGGCGCCGAGCGAGACCGCCTTGTGCAGCGCGCGGACGGCGCTGTCCGGGCCCATCGTCACGGCCACGACCTCCTCGACGGGGACCGCGCCACCCTCCTTGATCTGCATCGCCGCCTCGATGGCGTGCGTGTCATACGGGTTGAGGTTCTTCTCGCCGCTGCGGTCCATGCGCCCCGTCGAGGGGTCGATCCTCTTCTCGACGGCGGCGTCCGGGACCTCCTTCACGAGGACGCATATCTTCATTGGGTCGGCTTCTCCTTGGGTCTAAGTGGCTGAATCGTAGCTCTTCACGCGGTTGACTGATGAGTCAATCGGTTTGCTAGCGCGCGACGACGGCCCCGCGGATGAAATCGACGATCGCCTGCGTGGGCGCCCCCGGTGTGAACACCTCGGCGACGCCCAGGCTCTTGAGCTCGGGGATGTCTTCCGCGGGGATCGTGCCGCCGACGGTGATCACGACGTCCTCGACGCCCTGCTCGCGCAGCAGCTCGACGACGCGCGGCACGAGCGTCATGTGCGCGCCGGACAGGATCGACAGGCCGACCGCGTCGGCATCCTCCTGGATGACCGTCTCGACGATCTGCTCGGGCGTCTGGTGCAGCCCCGTGTAGATCACCTCCATGCCGGCGTCGCGCAGCGCGCGCGCGATGATCTTGGCGCCGCGATCGTGGCCATCCAGGCCGGGCTTGGCGACGACCACGCGGATCTTGCTCTGGACTGGGGTGGAGCTCATGCGCAGCGCAGATTATGCCCGCGGACCGATTCGCGCTCCCACCCGCTCCCACGCGGCGGTGCCGAGCCCGCCGATCGCGGCCGCGGTGCCGAGCGCGCCGAGCACCTTCAGGCGCCTGCCAAGGCGGTCGAGCTCGATCACCTCCCAGCCCTCTTCCAGGGCGATCTGCCTTAGCACGGCGTCGGGGTTGACGACGACCGCGTAACGCACCGCGCGCAGCATCGGCAGGTCGGACTCCGAATCCGAGTAGGCGTAGGACGCGGCCAGGTCCAGCCCGTCGCGCTCGGCCAGCGCGCGCATCGAGACGACCTTGCCCTCGCGGTAGTTGAAGGGACCGCCCGGACGGCCGGTGTAGCGGCCATCGACGACCTCCGAGCGCGACCCCAGGCCGCCGTCGAAGGCGAGCACACGCGCGAGCAGGTCGGCCATCTCCTGGGAGGCGGCGGTGAGGATGTAGACGGGCACGCCCGCGTCCTGGTGGGCGTACGCGCGCTCGAGCATCTGCGGGTACAGCCGCGGCAGCACTCCGGAGAGCACCCGCGCGGAGAGGCGTTCGAGGTCGCGCACGCGCACACCGGCGATCATCTTGCCGACGCGTTCGCGCACGTCGTCGGCGCGTTCGTCGGTGGAGCCGCGCAGACGAAAGCGCAGGTTCTCGTAGACGTCGCGGGCCAGACGCCGGCGCGAGATCATCCCGCTCTCATACGCGGCGCGGGCGAAGTGGATGCCCGACGACCCCGCCATCAGCGTCTTGTCGAGGTCGAAGAACGCGGCAGCGCCGGCACGTAGCTGACCGTTGGGCGATCCGGTTACGTCGTGCCCGCCGGCGATCACCGCTATTAGAGACTCAGACCTTGAGGATCAAAGCGTCGCCCTGCCCGCCGCCCGAGCAGATCGCGGCGCAGCCGAGCCCGCCGCCGCGACGGCGCAGCTCGTGCACGAGGGCGCCGAGGATGCGTGCGCCGGAGGCGCCGATCGGGTGGCCGAGGGCGACGGCGCCGCCGTTGACGTTGACCCTGTCCTCGTCGATGCCGAGCATGCGGATCGAGTTGAGGGTGACCGAAGCGAACGCCTCGTTGATCTCCCACAGGTCGATGTCGCCCGGCTGCAGCCCGGCCTTCTCGAGCGCCTTCTTGGCGGCGCTCGCGGGCGTCCGCGCAAGGTAGGCGAAGTCATCGGCGCTCTGCGCGTGCGCGACGATCTCGGCGAGCGCCTCCTTGCCGTTGGCCTGCGCCCACTCGTCCGAGGCGAGCACCAGCGCACCGCCGCCGTCGTTGACGCCGGGCGAGTTGCCGGCCGTGTGCGAGCCCTCCTTGCCGACGAGGCCGGGTAGCGCGGCCAGCTTCTCGAGCGACGTGTCCCTGCGCGGGCCCTCGTCGATCTCCACGAGCGTGCTCTGCTTGCGCCCGTTGACGGTCACCGGCACGATCTCCTCTGACAGGCGACCCTCGTCGATCGCCTTCAGCGCCAGTTCGTGGGAGCGCAGCGCCCAGCGGTCCATGTCCGCGCGCGTGAGCTCGAGCTCGTCTCCGACCTCGGTCGCCTCGACGAACATCTGCTTGCCCGAGAACGGGTTGGTGAGCCCGTCGTGCACCATCGCGTCGAGCATCTTCGCGTCGCCCATGCGGTAGCCGAAACGCGCCTGCGGCAGCAGGTAGGGGGCCTTGGACATCGACTCCATGCCACCGCCGACACCAACGCTCATGTCGCCCGCGCGGATCGCCTGATCGATGATCACAGACGCGCGCATGCCGGATGCGCAGACCTTGTTGATCGTCTCCGAGGAGACGTCCTTGGGGATGCCGGCTTTGATCTGCGCCTGGCGCGAGGGGATCTGCCCCTGGCCGGCCTGCAGCACCTGGCCCATGACGACGTGCTCGACCTGCTCGGGCTCGACGCCGGCCCGCTCGAGCGCCGCGCCGATGGCCACCGCGCCGAGCTCGGTGGCTTCCAGCGTGGACAGGCTGCCGCCCATCTTGCCGACGGGGGTGCGCGCGCTGGCGAGGATCACGGTCTTGGGCATGGAGGTCGATCGGCTCCTATAAAGGTCGGGGCTGGAGATGGGGGAGCGAGAATGGTACCGACGAGCCGCTGGTGAGCTGGATATCGTGCCGGCGCATGCAGATATCCGCAATCGCCCAAACAGCAGGCACTCCTGACGCCGACACGGTCGCGCTCGGCATATTCGACGGCGAGGGGCCCCCGCCGGACGCTCCGGTCGAGGTCGGCGAGCTGCTCGCCTCGGGCGAGGCGCGCAGCTCGTTCAAGTCGCTCGCGCTGACCCATGCCGAGGGCAGGCGCTGGCTGGTGGTGGGGCTCGGCGAGCAGGCAGACTTCGGCGCCGAGCGGGCACGTGTGGCCGCTTCGGTCGCGGGCGCACGCGCCCGCGAGACGGCGACGCGCACGCTCTGCTGGGTGCTCCCCGGAGGCGCGACGGCAGCCGCCGGTCCACAGGAGATCGCCGCGGCGCTCGTCGAGGGCACGATCCTCAGCGATTACAGCTTCGAGAGCCACAAGTCGGCACCCGCCGGCGACGATGTCGACGGACCCCCGAAGCGCCTGGAGCGCCTGATCGTCAGCGGTCCCGATGGGATCGAGGCCGCGGTTGCCGAGGCGGCGGTGGTCGGCGAGGCGACCAATCGTGCGCGCGACCTGCAGAACCGGCCCGGCAACGACCTCACGCCGACGGCGCTGGGCGAGTACGCGAAGTCGCTCGAGCGCGATCTCGAGGGCGTGTCGGTGAAGGTCGAGGGACGCGACGGGCTCGTCGCCCGCGGCATGGGCGCGTTCGCGGCGGTCGCCCAGGGCTCTGAGGAGGAGCCGGCGCTGATCACGATCGCATACGACGGGGCGGGCGGGATCCAATCACCCGGTCCGCTGCTCGGCTTCGTCGGCAAGGCGGTGACGTTCGACAGCGGCGGCATCTCGCTGAAGCCGGGGGCGAAGATGGCGGAGATGAAGTTCGACATGTCCGGCGGCGCCGCGGTCATCGAGGCGGTGTCGGCGATTGCGCGCCTGCGGCTGCCGGTCAGGCTGGTGGCCGTGGTCGGCGCGACGGAGAACCTCCCGAGCGGGCGCGCGATCAAGCCCGGCGACATCGTCACTGCGGCCAACGGCAAGACGATCGAGGTCAACAACACCGACGCGGAGGGCCGGCTCGTGCTGGCCGACTGCCTGTGGCACGCCGTCGGCGAGGGCGCCGAGCGGATCGTCGACCTGGCGACGCTGACGGGCGCGGTGATCATCGCGCTCGGCTCGACGTACGCGGGGCTGATGAGCAACGACGACGAGTGGGCGGGGCGGATATCGGCGGCGGGAGATCGCAGCGGCGAGATCGTGTGGCGCCTACCGCTGCACGAGGAGTACGACGAGCTGATCAAGGGCACCTACGGCGACCTCGACAACGCGCCCGAAGGACGTAAAGCGGGCACGATCGTGGGCGGCGCGTTCCTGTCGAACTTCGTCGGCGATACGCCGTGGGCGCACCTGGACATCGCCGGCTCGGCGTGGGAGCTAGACCGCGCGTACGTCGGCAAGGGCGCGTCGGGCTACGGCGTGCGCCTGCTGGTCGAGCTCGCGAAGTCCTATCTCGGCTAACGGCGAGCGCGCTAGGACCAGCGCCCGCGCTTGCGCCCGAACGGCGCCTGCAGATCGCTCTGCGAGAACGGTCCGCCCGTAGTGTCCAGGCCGACGGCGCTGCGGTACACGAAGACCCTGAAGATCTGGTCCATCGCGGCCTGCACGGCGATCGCGGCGAACAGGCCTGCGCCGCCGAGCACCGTCAGCAGCGCACCGGCGGTGCCCCCGCTCCCAATGCCGATGACGAGCAGCGCGATGAACGGCAGGTAGATGAAGATGCTGGCGACGCCGATCCCGACGATCCCGCCGAGCTGCATTCCCCAGCGCTGCTTGAAGATCCGCGAGGAGCGCCGCAGCACCTCCCACGGTCCGAGATTCTCGTAGGCGAGCACCGGCACGGCGAACATCGTGGCGAGCGTCCACGACAGGTCGGCGAGCGCAGCTACGATCTTTCCGCCCAGCGGCACGTAGCGCTCGATCAGGCGCAGGGCGGCGCCGACCGTGCACACCAACAGCGTCCACGCGGCGATGATCCCGACCCGTTCCCTGGCGGCCATCCAGCCGTCGTGCGGCGTCAGCGGCCGGCCGTCCAGACGGCCAGCGAGCACCGCCGCGAGCGCCACACCGCAATACAGCGACACGAACGTAATCGGATAGGCGGACACGAGGCTCGCGAAGAAGATCACGCTGCGCGCACTGCGCGACCCGCCGGCACTCGAGACCGAGAGCACGAACGCGAGCACGCCCAGCATCAGCGTGAGCGTCATCGCCACGGCGGGGAACACCAGCAGCTGCGGATCGGATCGCAGGACGCTGAAGCTCGCGCGCAGCAACCGCGACGTGCGCACGCTGCGACGTTCGCCGAGCACGCCGCTGACGGGGAAGGGCTCGAGCACCTGCGTGGGGGCGGGTTCACGTGTGGCGGGCGCACCAACGTCCGCGCCCGACTCCGTCTGAGCCGGATGGTCGTCGATGACAGCCAGGTCTCGTTCGCGCGCGCAGCTCGGACAGAACGTCTGCCCGTGCTCGAGCGCCCAGCCGGCCGCCTGCAGGCCGCCAGCCATGTCGCCTTCCTCGACCGGAACCGTGCGATCGCAGCCGTAGCAGTGGATCCGTACAAGACTCACGCCACCCGCATCGAGCCCATCGCACACGATCTTGAGAGTCCAGGTAGCGAAATCGGCGAATCTGCTGCGCGGCTATGCCAGGGCGTCGTCCAGCTTGCGACGAAAGGTGGCCGGGTCGATATGCGGGTAGCGGTACAGCTGAGGCTCGATCGTCTCGAACAGCTCCCTCAGCCGTCGCGGGTCCACCAGCCCCCGCTCGAGCATGCTGTCAACGTCCGCCAGATCCTGCGAAAAGCCGCGCTCGATCTTCGCGAGCGCCTGCGAGTACAGATCGAAGTGGCGGATCTCGACATTGCCCTCCTCGAAGACGACTGGGCTACGGTCCCGCCACCCCGGCAGCTCGGGGATGAAGTCAGGCGGGGAGGCGAGCTCGATGTTGATCGAAAGCTCCTCCTTGAGACCCGGAAGCTCCCTCAGCAACTCGTCACGGTCTGGCTCAAAACGAATGTCGACATCCACCGTCGAGGGCCGCCACCCTTCGATGACTGCCGTGGCACCACCGGTGAGATAGAGCGTAGTTGGCGCGGAGGCCGTCTTGCCAAGGCGGCGCGCGAGCTCGCGCAGCCGTTCCCCGTCAACGGGAGGCCGCATGCTCGGCAGCGCTCGCAAAGCTGGCGACCCGCCCGAGCAGCGCGTTGTAGCGACTGTGAGCGCCATCCCCCAACCGATCCGAGAGCATGCCGTAGAGCCGATGCTCTGCAGACTCACCGTCTGTCGACTCGGGCATCGCCTGGATCTCGAGGCCGAGGGGACGCAGCCGCGGGGCGGCAAGCTCAACGAGCAGCGAGGACTCGGTCACGCGACCTGCCCGAAGGTCGTCAAGCCCCAGTTGCAGCAACTCGCTCCCCGGCAGCTCTCTCGGCAGATCTCTCATTTGCTGCTGATCGTAGACGTACCAGCAAGCGCTGGAGGAGATCACGCCCAGCCGCGACTGATCAAGGCAAGTACAGCGCGCCCGAAAGCGCGAGCGGGTGAGCTACGCTCGGCACCCAAATGGGCAAACCCCGGCACTACAGCGAGAAGGAGTTCGAGGCGCTCGTCAGCTCAGCGCTAGACGAACTCCCGAGCGAATTCCAGAAGGCGCTGGAGCACGTGGCGGTCGTGGTCTCCGATCGCGGCGCCGAGAACCACGCCTACGGTATGTATGTCGGCTCGAGGCTCGGTGGCAACCCCTACTTCGGGGGCGGTGGCCTGCCTGATGAGATCCTGATCTTCCGCGACACGCTCGTGCGGGACTTCGGCGACGATCCCAAGCGCCTGCGGGCACACGTCGTCCAGACGGTCCGTCACGAGGTCGGCCACCACCTCGGCTTCAACGAGGAGGGCGTTCGCAAGCTCGGGCTCTGATGCCTTCACGTCCCGCGCGTCACGCGCCCAAGCGAGGTAGCGCGGTCGAGCAGGCGCGTGATCGTTCAGCGCCGGATGTTCGTCGGCGGCAGACAGCCTCTAACTAGGGCACGTCAAGAAAGACGTCCTGACGGACGGTCTGCCCCGGCAGGATCTGGACTGTCGTCAGGAACGATTCCCCCGGGTGTTCGTTGATGGTCGCGTCCCCGAACGTGCCCTGGATCGAGTATGCGCCCGGGGCCAGAGGGATTGTCGCCAGCTGTCCCCTGGTCACAGTTTGGGAAGCCACGACCGCGCCGTCGGCCGGATCACGGACCGTAACGATCCCCGCCCCAGGCTCCCCCGGCCGGGGCGTGCATCGGGGTTCGGACCACACGCGAAGCGGCCCTCCAACGACGTACAGCCCGCTTATCAACTCCGTTGGACCCGCGGTGATCAACGGCTCGCTTATCCCTGGCCCTTCCGCCGCCGAGCCGCTGCACACGGGATTCACCCACGCGGTGATGGATCGCCCATGCCAGCCTCCACGGGGAGCCTGTGTGCGGATCGTCTGGACCTCCGGAGCCTCGACACGAGCGCCCGCAAGTCGCAGGGCGCAGCCGGCTCTCGCCGCCCGTTTTCGCGCGACGGTGAGCACGAGGCCGGTCAACCGTGGGATTCGGCAGACGTGAGGTTGTCGAGAAGCGCGGACAGCGCCGACGGCTTGGGGCCACAGTCCGGGCACCAAGAGCATCGCGACTCCGAGCGCAAGATAGGCACTTCGTACGTGCCAAGAACGGAAGCCCGCAAGCTGATCCACACCCAGAGCTTCGCACGACGGCGCGCCATACGTCGGCCAACTCAGGCCGCTGACGGTGGCGTATGAGCTACGCCCCGAGGCGACCCTGTGATGCCTCGACGCTACGGCACGAGCGGCACGGGCGGCGGGGCAGGCAGTCGCGCGGTGACCGCCGCCCACGCCTCGCCGCGCGGGTCGATGTGCGCGCGGTGGCGCCCCGCCTCGCCGGGGATCTCGACGAGCTCGACCTCGCCGCCGGCGGCGCGGGCGACGCGCTCATAGCTGCGGCTGAGCTCCACCGAGACGGTCTCGTCGAGCGTGCCGTGGACGAGCAGCACGGGAATGCTCAGCGGGGTCGCCTGAATCGGGTCGGCCGCCGCATATCGCTCGGGGAGCTCCTCGGGCGAGCCGCCCATCAGCGCACGCACGGCGCCGCCGTGCCAGCGCTTGTAGGCGCCGGCGAGGTCGCACACGCCGGCCTGCGCGATCGCGCGCGCGAGGCGCACCGGCGGCTCGCCATCGAGGGAGCCGGGGGCACCCGCCGGCAGTCGCTCGCGACCAGCCGCCCACAGCGCCAGATGGCCGCCGGCCGAGTGTCCGAGGACGCTCACCCGCTCGAGATCCAGCGGCGCGTCGAGCTCGGGAAGCAGGTCGATCGCAGCAGCCACGTCCGCGAACGTCGCCGGCCAGCCGCCGCCGTTGCCAACGCGCCTGTACTCGATGTTCCACACCGCCCAGCCGCGCCTGACCAGGTCGCCGGCGATGCCGCGCATGACGATCCGCCCATAGCGCGCCGTCCACGAGCCACCGTGGATGAGCACCATCACCGGATACGGCCCCGCTGCGCGGCCACGCCCTGCTGGCAGGTGCAGGTCCGCTCGCTGCGAGCGGTCGCGGCCGTAGCTGACCGTTTGACCGCGCCTGAGGAAATCGATGATGAGACGCGGCGCAGGCACCTGGGCGCAATCGTGACAGAGCTGGGAGAATGCGCGCCGTGGACTTCGACCTGTCGCCCGACCACGAGCTGATCAGGCGCACGGTCAGGGAATTCGCCGAGGGCGAGGTCGCGCCGGTCGCGGAGGAGCTCGACCGCACGAAGGCGTTCCCGTACGAGATCGTCGCGAAGCTGGGCGCGCTGAACCTGATGGGCATCCCGTTCCCGGAGGAGTACGGCGGCGGCGGCGGCGACACGCTGGCGTATGCGCTGGCCGTGGAGGAGCTCACGCGCGTGGACTCGTCGGTGGCGATCACGCTGTGCGCGCACACGTCGCTGGGCACGCAGCCGATCTACGTGTTCGGCAGCGAGGAGCAGCGGCGCGAGTGGATGCCGCGGCTGTGCTCGGGCGAACGGCTGGGCGCGTTCGGGCTAACCGAGCCGGAGGCGGGCTCGGACGCGGGCAACACGCGCACGCGCGCACGGCTCGAGCACGGCGAATGGGTGATCGACGGCGCCAAGCAGTTCATTACGAACGCCGGCACTCATATATCCGGAATCGTGTGCATCACGGCCGTCACCGGTGAGGACGGCGACGGCTCGAAGGAGATCTCCAACATCATCGTCGCCAACGGCACCGACGGCTACGAGCAGGGAGAGCCGTATCGCAAGATGGGCTGGAACGCGTCGGACACGCGGCCGCTCACGTTCAGCGACTGCCGCGTGCCCGAGGCGAACCTCTTGGGGCCGCGCGGCGCCGGCTTCAAGCAGTTCCTGCACATCCTCGATATCGGGCGCATCGGCGTCGCCGCGATGGGCGTCGGGCTCGCGCAGGGCGCGCTCGACGAGGCGCTCTCCTACGCCAAGGAGCGCCGCGCGTTCGGCAAGCCGATCTCCAAGTTCCAGGCGATCCAGGGCAAGCTCGCGGACATGTCGACGGAGATCGCCGCCGCGCGGCTGCTCGTCTACAAGGCCGCGCGCGAGAAGGACGCCAAGCGCAACTTCACGCTGACCGCCGCGCAGGCCAAGCTCAAGACCGGCCGCCTGGCGGTGCGCTGCGCGGAGGAGGCCGTGCAGATACACGGCGGCTACGGCTTCATCGAGGAGTACCCCGTCTGCCGCTTCTACCGCGACGCGAAGATCCTCACGATCGGCGAGGGCACCGACGAGGTCCAGCAGATGGTGATCGCGCGGGCGCTCGGCGCGTAGCCGGACGGCGCGAGCTAACGCGAGCGGCGCCTCAGCGAACGCCACCCGGGCCGCCGCAGGGCCGCTTTCACGGCATCCGGCTCGCGGGTGGCGAGCACATTGGGTGGTCCCCACCCGACGTGGGGCGCGTCCGGATCGAGCGGCTTGACGCGCAGGCCGGCGAGCGACTCGTGAAGCGCGTACAGCTGGAAGCCGTACTCGAGCAGCAGCTGCGTGACCGGCGTCGGCGGCACCTCGTGCTCCTCGACGATCACCGTCGTCGTGCTCCCCAGCACTCCCTCCGCTCCCTCCAGAACGTCAAGCTCGTGGCGCTCGGCGTCGACCTTCAGCAGATCGATGCGCGCCGGCGCAGCCACGACTTCGTCCAGGCGCCGCACGTCCACCTCGACGGTCGCGCTCTGCTTCTTGAACGAGCGCAGCGACGCCCGCTCGTGGTTGCCGTCTCGATCCTCGGGAATGTTCAGCGCGGCGCGGCCAGCGGCGCTCGACAGCGCAAGTCGATGCGGCTCGATCTGGCCGAGCGCTCCCGGCCGCTGCTTCCAGCGAGCGATGTTCTGCTCGAGCAGCGAGAACACCGCGGGCTGAGGCTCGAAGCACACGACGCGGCCCTCCGAGCCGACACGGCGCGCCATGATGCTCGTCATGTAGCCGACGTTCGTGCCCACATCGACCGCCGTATCGCCGGGCCCGAGCAGCCTGAAGATGGCCTCCGTGATCGCGAGGTCGTAGATCCCGGTCCGGTCGACGGCGCTGCCCATCGGGCCGCTGGGCGCGTACTGGAGCGGAAGCCCCCACGGCAAGGTCGTCTGTCCGGCGTGCTTGCCCCGACCGACCAGCGCCGTCGGGTTGAAGATGAAGTGTGGTCTGTTCAGACGACCCGGGCGCTTGACCTGTCGCTCGCGGCGGCGTTCTGGTCCGTCAGACACGGCGTGAGCGTATCGGACCGATTCTCAACGAAGCACAGCTTACGCAAGCCTGCGTAACGCAAACTTGCGTAGCGCATCCGCGCGTGGCGTTGATCGCTCCGGCTACCACGTCGTAATCACTGCTTTTCGAATGATCCATCAGATCGAACGAGACCAGTCCGTTAGCATCGACCGGGCCATGTCCGCGCCCACGCAGACCCACAGCGACCCCCTGACCGCGTCCCCGGAGACGGTGCCGACAAGGAACGCGACGGGCCCGTCGCTGCTCGACTGCGCGCGCGTGTTCGCGCGCCAGCCCTCGCCGCCGTATCTGCTCGGCGCGGTCGCGCTGGCGCTCGCCGCGCGCGTCGTACAGGGCGATTTCAGCTGGCGCGATCTCGTGATGGTCGCCGGCCTGATCGCGCTGACGCCGTTCGTGGAGTGGGCGATCCACGTGTACCTGCTGCACGCGCGGCCGTTCACGCTGCTGGGGCGCAAGGTCGAGATCCTCAGCGCGCGCGAGCACCGCGCCCACCACGAAGCGCCCGCGGTGCTCGAGGGGGTGCTGCTCCCCGTCTACGCGGTGCTGATCTTCCTGGTGGCGATCGCAGCGGTGAACTGGGCGCTGTCGTTCCCGATCCACCTCGTGCTCGGCGGCCCGCGTCTGGCGTACGCGACGACGGGCGTCCTCACGAGCTTCGCGATCCTCGCCGCGTACGAGTGGACGCACTTCCTGATCCACACCCCCCACCGCGCGCGCTCGCGCTACTACAAGGCGATCTGGCGCAACCATCGCCTGCACCACTACAAGAACGAGCGCTACTGGTTCGGCGTGACCTCCACGGTCGGCGACCGCGTGATCGGCACACTGCCCGACCAGCGCGCGGTGGAGCGCTCGGCGACCGCGCGCTCGCTGCACGCCGGGGAGTGACCCGAAGGAGTGGAGCGTCGGGCTTGGCTGCTGCTCGTCGCGCAGTGCACGCGCAGACTTCTCCGCTCCGATCCGCCAAAGGAGCGCGATCGTGCGAACATTGGCCTCTGATGGGTTCGCAGGAGCTGCGTGCGTTGCAGACACCGCTCAAGGAGCGCTATCGCGCGGACCCCGAGTCGGCGGTCGTTACCTTGAGCGCGACCGGCGAGCTCGGGGACGGCATCAGCTGCTCGTTGAGAACCGGGGCCGCGCTGGCGAGCGCGGGGCTGCATCCGGCGAGCGGCGGCGACGGGAGCTTGCTGTGCTCGGGGGACATGCTGCTCGAGGCGCTGGTCGCGTGCGCTGGAGTCACCTTGCGCGCTGTGTGCACGTCGCTCGAGGTACCGGTGGAGCGCGGCACTGTGTCGGCCGAGGGCGATCTGGACTTCCGCGGCACCTTGGGCGTGAGCAAAGAGGCCCCGGTTGGGTTCCGTGAGATCCGGCTTCACTTCGACCTCGTGAGCGACGCGAGCGCAGCCGACATAGACACAGTCCTGCGCCTAACCGAGCGCTACTGCGTGGTTCTCCAGACGATCCAGCGCTCGCCTGAGACGACCGTGTCATGCCGCCAGCTCCGTGACGAGGCCTGACGGAGCGGGAGCTGCGCGGGCCGCCCCGGCTTCGCGCGCTGCGACTGCGCACGTCCGTACTTGTCCTACGGCGCATGCAGGCCATCGAGCAGGCGGGTGATCTCAGCCTCGATCCGTGCCAGCGCTTGCTCCGGCTTGGGGTCGGTGGCGGCTAGCAATCCCGCCTCGATCAACGCGGACAGCAGGAGGTGGGTCGTGATCGTGACGTCGTCGCTGGCTAGCTCGCCGGCGTCGACAGCCGCCTGGACACCGGCCCCCAGAGCCGCGATGCCCAGCGGCGCCGCAGCCTCGCGCCAGCTGTCCCATCCGAGCACCGCACGACTCTGGCGCAGGCCGATCCGCTGAAGCTCCCCCGGGCTCGCGCACTCGCGCACATAGGCGATGCATCCAGCCAGGAGCTGATCGAACGGACCAGCACCGGCTGCCTGCTGAGCGGCGACCGCGCCCAGGCGGAGCATCGCGTCCCGCTCGGAGGCCACGTAGGCGGCCTTGAAGAGATCGACCTTGCTGGCGAAGTGGTGATACATGCCGCCACGGCTGACGCCGGCGCGAGCGAGGATCTCCTCCGTCGCGATCTCGTCGAAGTCTCGTTCGAGGAGCAGATCGCGCATCGCGCGGACCAGCCGCTCGCGAGCTCCGGCGGGCGGGCGACCACGCTTGGGGGCGGACGTTGTCGCCGCGACTTCGGATGGGGAATTGACACCGGACAATCCCTGCGCTAGTTTACTAACCGACAGTCGGTCGGTAAATCGATAGGGTCTACCGGCCTGCACATCGGCGACACCAACTAAGGAGGGCACAATGGAGCTGTACGCAATCCTCAGGCGCGACGGCTGGCGATCGGGTGCCGAGCTCGAGGAGGCCGCTGCGCGCTCGACCAAGGTCGCAGACGAGCAGATGCCTGACGGCGTGCGCTGGATCCGCAGCTATGTCCTGCAGGAGGACGACGGCTCAGTCGGAACCGTGTGCATATATGAGGCGGCAAGCGTGGACGCGATCCACAAGCATGCGTCGCTCGCGGATCTCCCCGTAGACGAGATCGTGCCGATCGCCGACACGGTGGTCGTGCGACCCGACCCAGCCCCCGCGGGCGTGTAGGTAGATACTGGCCGGGCCCTAGCCGAGACTGTCGGCGCTGTCGCGCTCGAGCAGCGCTGAGGCGGCGCTCGCCGGGTCCAGCCGCCGCTGGACGACCTCCTCGAGCAGGCGCTGGAACTCGGGGTCGGCGTGCAGCTCCTCCTCCAGGCGCCGGCGCATGCGCGCGGTCGCGATCGCGATCACCTCGTTGCGCAGGTTGCGCCTGCGCCGCTCCTCCAGTTGACCGGCGGCGAGGATGTGCGCGCGGTGCTGCTGCAGGGCGCTGACGAGCTCCGCGATGCCCTCGCCGCGCGCGGCCTCGGTCTTGAGGATCGGCACCCGCCAGCGTTCGCGCGCTTCCTCTGGCGTGCGATCGAGGTTGGCGAGCGAGAGCACGCCGCGGATCTCGCGGACCATCGTGTCGGTGAGCGGATGGTCGGCCTTGTTGATGACGATCACGTCCGGGATCTCCATCACGCCCGCCTTGAGCGCCTGGATCGAATCGCCCGAGCCGGGCATCAGCACGAGCACGATCGTGTCGGCGTGGTCGATGATGTCGATCTCAGCCTGCCCGACGCCGACGGTCTCCACGAACACGTCCTGGCGTCCGGCCGCGTCGAGCAGCAGGGCGGCCTGCAGCGCAGCCTCGGAGAGGCCGCCCAACGCGCCGCGGTTGGCCATCGAGCGGATGAACACGCCCGGGTCGAGGAAGTGCTCGGACAGACGGATGCGGTCCCCCAGCAGCGCGCCCTGGGTGAACGGCGATGACGGGTCGATCGACAGCACCCCGACCGTCCTCCCGGCCTGCCTGCGCGCCTTGGTGAGCGCGCCGATGAGCGTCGACTTGCCGACGCCGGGCGGTCCGGTGAAGCCGACGACCTCGGCGTGGCCGGTGTGCGGGTACACCTCTTTGACGAGCTCCCAGCCCTCGGGACGGTTGTCCTCGACGAGCGTGATCGCGCGCGCGAGCGCACGGCGGTCGCCGTCGAGTAGGCGTTGGGCAAGCGTTTGCTCGGCCATCGAGCGCGCAATCATCGCAGGGGCCGTGCCCGGCTCAGCTCGCCGAGCGGCACGCAGGCTCCCTTGACGGCCGGCCTGTGCGACGGTCCCATACGATTCCAGCGCCATGGAGCTTGCCGCCGCCACCGACGATCCAGTCGCCGCCGAGGCCCGCGCGGAGCAGCTCGGCGAGGCGCTGCGCCGGGCGCCGGCGCCGCTGCACGGCGGACCGCTCGCGCTGCTGCGCTTCATGCGCGCACACCGCATGTTCAACCGCCACTACGCGCTGCTGCTCGGTCGCTACGCGCTCTTGAAGCTGCGCTTCGGCAGACGCCTGCAGACCGACGGGATCTGCTTCATCTGCCCGCGCGTGAAGCTCGAGATCGGCCCCGACGCGACGCTGCGCATCGGACGCTGGGCGTGGATCGGACATGCCTGCAAGATCCGCGTGCACGAGGGCGAGGTGAGCATCGGCGCGAAGACGGTGATCGGACAGGAGTGCACGATCTCCGCCTACCAGCACGTGTCGATCGGACGCGAGTGCATCATCGCCGACCGCGCGATGATGATCGACTTCGACCACGGCGTCACCGAGGTCGAGCGCCCGATCCGCGCGCAGGGCATCTACAAGCGCGACGTGCGCGTCGGGCACAACGTCTGGATCGGCTACGGCGCATGCATCCTGCGCGGCGTCAGCGTCGGCGAGAACAGCGTCATCGGCACCAGCGCTGTGGTCACCAAGGACGTACCCGCCAACGCCGTCGTCGCGGGCGTGCCCGCGAGCGTGATCCGCGTGCGCGAGGAACCGCGGGCGATGCGCTGGGAGTGACGGCCGTCGACCGTGGCTGCTGCTAACGTTCGATCCATCAGGTTGGGGGATCCACCCCGCCCCGGAGCATGGGCCTTCGTAGCTTTCGTCGTCGGCGATCTCCGCGTTCGCGTCGCCGGTCAACGTGAGCTGATCGCACCGGATGATGCCGGCGTGGACGCGCTCAAACTCCAACGACAAGGGATCGAAGCCAGATGGCCGGAAGCGGCAAGAAGAGGACCACGATGGCGAAGCTCACCCGTGAAAGCCGCCTGCGCGAGCGTCGGCTGGACAAGCGGGCCAAGAAGGACGCGCGCAAGCTCGCCCCCGCGGAGGATCCCTACTCGCCGGGCGATATCTCGAACGACACGACTGGTGAGTCAGACCGGACGGGATCCGCGCCAGCCGGTCTCGAACCTGTCGTTCAGACGCACCCGGATAGCTGATCCCACCACGACTGACTGACTGACCGACCCGGGCGCGGGCGGGCGCAGCGCGGGTGGCGGCGATCGCCGAGCATCAAGCAGGAGCCGAGCGTCGCCTGCAGGTCGCCTCGTGCACCTCTTCTGTCAGCGTGTGCAGCTTCTCGCTGAGCGAGTGGATCTGCTCGGTCAGGTCTGTGTTCTTCTGCAGCAGATCGCTCTGAAACTGCGCGAGCTCGTCTCTGTGCTTGGCAGCGGCTTCCTCGTTGGCCTTGTCGGTGCGGGTCTGCGCCTTCTGGGCGATGATCACCAGGGCGCCGGTGTAGAACGCGACCGCCGAGAAGACGAGGTTGAGCAGGATGAACGGCGCGGGGTCGAAGCCCTTGCCGTTGAGCAGCCCCGTCCACGAGTCGCTGAGGAAGTGGATGACGTGGTTTGAGAGGACCCACGCGATGATGATGCCCGAGCTGACGAGCAGAAAGCCGACGGTGCCCATGCCGCTCGCGACCGCCTCCGAGACGCGCTCCATGAAGCTGCTACCGCCGGCGTACGGCGATCCGCCGTCATCGGCGCCCTGGTAGTGCTTGTGGTGCCGCAGCGGATCCAGCGTGAGCGGACCGTGCGGCTGCTGCTGCTGAAGCTCCGTGGCTGCCATCTCTGGACTCCTCTGATCGGAACAGGTGTGAGGAGCAGATCATTGCGGACCGCTACGACGGGTCGAGCAGGCACGCGCGCTCGGCGTGAACGGCGAGGTTGCGCACGCCTGCGGCGTCGGCGTGCTCACCGGCGGCCAGCGCGTTTGCGAGCGCCTGGCGGTGGCCGGCGAAGCGCTCGCGGGCATAAGGCGCGGCGATCTCGCGCGAGACCATGAACGGCCAGTCGCTTGCCTGCAGCGCCAGCAGCTCGCGCACGGCCACCTCACCCGCGCGCGCTCCGCTGGCGAGGACCTCCAGCTCGCCGGCGCGCGCGGCGAACGCCATCTCCGCCACCGCCGGCCCCGACCATGTGGAGAGGTCCCCGTGCTCTCCCCACGTGCTCGCCTGCCACCCTTCCCCCTCAGTCTCGGCTGCGAGCGCCGTCGCTTGGCTACGCTCCAGCGCGTCGTCCAGGCGCACGAGCTCGAGCCCTTGGCGCGCGCACTCGTGGACCACCGCCCGCAGCCAGGCGATGCCCTCGTACCACCAGTGCCCGAGCAGCTCGGTGTCGAGCGCGCACACCACGAGGCCTCCACCCGGCAGCGGGGATCCGGACCCCCCCGCCCGCGCCGACTCGTTGGCCTCGCGCAGACGCGCGAGCGTGCGCGTGACGAAGTCGGCGGCGTGCTCGCGCGCAAGCGTCTGCGCCTCGGCGTGGTCATACGGGCGACCGTCGTTGTTCCACGGGTTGTGGTGGTGGATCGTGTGGTGGTGGTAGTCGCGATAGGCGCCGCTGGCCGGATAGCCCTGTTCGCTCCATACGAGCGACATCGTGCTGCGGTCGATCGGCACCAGCACGACGCCCGAGTCGGTGGCGATCGGTCGCAGGTGCTCGGGCGCGCCAAGGCCGAAGCGGTTGGTCAGCTCCACGCACACGGCGCCAACGCCGGCGTCCTCCAGCGCGCGCTGCAGCCACGGCGCATACGCGCACTCGGGCAGCCAGAAGCCGCCGCGCCAGTGCTCGCCAAAGCGCTCGCGGTGGGAGCTGACGCCGCTACGCACCTGCAGTCGCACGCCCGCGTCGGTCGCCAACAGCGGCAGGATCGCGTGAGTCGCCGACGAGGTCCACTGGGCGTGCCGCGCGAGCGATCCCAGCAGATCGCCGCCGCGCGCGCGCAGGCTCTCGAGCGCGCCCGCGTAGTCACGCCACGAGCGCTCGAGCGCGAGCGCGAGCGACTCGAGGCCGCCGGCCCGCAGCCCGGCCGTGTCCTCCTCGTGAGTTCCTCGGCGGACGCCTTCGACGAACGCCGCGAAGCGCTCGTACACACCAGGCGCTTCGAGCTGGTCGCAGAGGACGGGTGTCAGCGACAGCGTCAGCGCAGCGCCCTCGTCGAGCAGGTCGAGCAGCGGCAGGTAGCAGCTGGCGATCGCCTCCCACAGCCACTCCTCGCCGAACGGCCACGTGCCGAAGCCCTCGACGTAGGGCATGTGCGTGTGCAGGACGATCGCCAGCGCACCGCGATCGCGCGCGCGGCCTCGCTCGCGGGCACTGGGCCCTGAGGGCTCGGTCACGCCCGGCACACCGCGACGAAGTCCAGCGCCCTGTCGATGTCGGCGTCGCCGGCGGCACGCAGGGCGAAGTCCGACGCGGCGATCGCGGGCGTGAACCAGTCGTAGAAGCGACGCGTCACACCGAGCCGAGGGTGCACGCGATCCCATCCGATCCGCAACGCGAGCTCGTGCGCGCGCAGCTTTCGCGCGTGGAACAGCCCGTACATCTCGACGCTCTGGAAGTGAGCGCGGCAGAGCTGCTCGAACTCCTCGCTGCGGTACTCGTGGACGTGCCACGGGTTGTCCGAGCGCGAGGCGCCCTTCGGCGCAAGCGTGAGCACGTTCGGGGTCGACACGAACACCGCCCCCCGCTCCGCGACGAGCGAGCGGAAGTGATCGAGCACAGCGCCGGGCTCCTGCACGTGCTCGATCGTCTGCAGGAACACGACCGCGTCGGCGTCCTCGGAGAAGCTGCCGACGAGGTCGCGCACGAAGCGCAGGTTCGGGCGTTGGTAGCGCAGGCGCGCGTGCTCGTAGGCCTCGGGGTTGGCGTCGACGCCAACGACGCTCGAGGCGGTGCGCGCGAGCACGTCCGAGCCGTAGCCCTCGCCGCAGGCCATGTCGATCGCCCGCAGTCCGCCAACCTGCGCGGCGATCCACTCGTAGACGACCAGGTGGCGGCGGAACCAGTAGTTCTCCTCGGGCACGTCCGGGAGCGTGCGCTCGCCGGTCAGCGCCAGCGGCGGCACGCCGTGTGGCTGGTCGCGTTGCGCGTACAGGTTCTGTGTGGGAGCCACGTCAGGGCTTGAGGTCATGGGAGGCCGTCGGTCCGAATTATCACGCCGGGAGTGCAAGGCGCGGGCACGGCGCGCGAGTATATGGTCCGCCCCATGCCGCCCGCACTGAGCGCCGAGGAGATCCGCGACGCGAACACCCGCTACCACGACGTGGCCGCCGAACACTACGACTCGAAGTGGGGCATCGACTTCGGCGAGCTTGGCCTCAACCAGGTTGGAGCCAAGGTGCGCAAGGCGCTCGGGGCCCAGCCGGGGCGCTTCCCACGCTCGCTCGAGATCGGCTCGGGGACCGGCTATTTCACGCTGAACCTGCTGCGCGCGGGGCTGATCGGAGAGGCCACGTGCAGCGACATCTCGCCGGGCATGCTCGAGACGCTGCAGACCAACGCCGAGCGCCTCGGGCTCGAGGTCCACACCGAGCCGGCGGACGCGGAGCGCCTGCCGTTCGCGGACGCCAGCTTCGACCTCGTGCTCGGCCACGCCGTGCTCCACCACATCCCCGACCTGGCGCGCGCGTTCGCCGAGTTCGCGCGCGTGCTCGCGCCCGGCGGCACCGTGCTGTTTGCCGGGGAGCCGTCCCGCTATGGCGATCGCCTGGCGCGCGTGCCCAAGCGCTTGGCGACCACCGTCGCGCCGCTGTGGCGGCGCGCGATCGGCGCCCGTCCCGCGCCGGCGTCGGACGCCAGTGAGCCAGATGCGGCGCTCGAGGGTGTCGTCGACATCCACGCGTTCGCGCCGGCCGAGCTCGCGCGCGTGGCCCGTGCGGCGGGCCTGCAGGACGTGCGCGTCACGGGCGAGGAGCTCGTGGCGAACTGGTTCGGCTGGGCCAACCGCACGCTCGAGGCGACCGCCGACCCCGAGGACGTGCCGTGGGGCTGGCGCGTGTACGCCTACCGCGGCTATCTGCTGCTGCAGGAGCTCGACCGCCGGCTGCTGGAGTCGCGGCTGCCGCCGGCGATCTTCTACAACCTGATGCTCGCCGCGCGCAAGCCGCCGGCCTAAAATCGGGCGCATGCCCGAGCGAGTCTCTCGCGACTTCCCCCTGTTCCCGCTGGGGATCGTGGCGCTGCCGAGCGAGAGCGTGCCGCTGCATATCTTCGAGGAGCGCTACCGCACGATGATCGAGCGCTGCCTGCGAGCCGAGCCGGGGTCTCCAGAGCGGGAGTTCGGGATCGTGTGGCTCTCCGACGAGGAGCTCAAGCGCGTCGGCTGCGCGTGCGAGGTCGAGCGCGTGCTCGAGCGCCTGGAGGACGGGCGCCTCAACATCCTCGCCCGCGGCACCCGCCCCTTCCGGGTGCTCGAGCGCCAGGACCACCTCCCCTACCCGGCGGGTGAGGTCGAGTTCCTCGCCGAGCCCACCGAGGAGCCCGACGAGGACGCCGCCGACGCCGCCCGCGAGCTCTACCGCGAGCTGGTCATGCAGGCGACCGATCGCGAGATCGAGGCGAGCGAGCTCGGCGAGATGGACGCTTACCACATGGCCGCCACCGTCGAGTTCGCCGTCGACGCAAAGCAGGAGCTGCTCGAGCTGCGCTCCGAGAACGCCCGACTGCGCCTGCTCGCGCTTCTGATCCGCGCGGCGATCGACCGTATGCGGCTGATCGAGCGTGCGCAGGTGCGCGCGCTGTCCAACGGGAAGGTCAGGTTCGGATAGGTCATGATGCGCAGAATGAGACTGTCGGCGCTCCTGTTCGCTGTGACGGCCGTCGTGCTGGCGCTGTCCGTCGCGTGCGCCAGCGCCGCGTCCAGCGGGGCGCGGCTGGAACTGAAGGCGGAAGGCAAGCCGCTGGCGGTGGGCGGCGAAGTCCTGTTTGTGGCCGGATACTCGCTGGGCCCGTGTTATTGGGAAGAACAGGCCTTCAAGGTGGCGGTGAACCGCTCGAGGGTCGACAAGCTCGTGAGGACGGGCGAAGCGGCGCAGATCGAAAACTGCGGCGGAGGCGCCAAGGCGATTGAAGTCACGAGCGCCAAGAAGATGAGCGTGAAGCTGGCGCCGATGCTCATCGCCCTGGGAGGGCCATGCGTGTACGAATTCAAGGAAATCGCCGCCAAATTCGCCCAGCAGGAATGGGGGCCCGAAATCTACGGCTCCGCTACTGGCAAGCTCGACAAGGCCAAGAGCGCGCGAGCCCCGGCGTGCGCCAAGACCCGCACGACGGTATTCGACGCGGCCCTGAGCGGGATCGAAACGGCGCTCATCGGCTGAGCGCCCGGGCCCTGCTCGCGCAGGCGCCTCGCGCGGCCTTGCTTAGACCCGTTGCCTGCTTCCGCAATTTCGGCGAACCAATCGCTCTTGAAAGTCAGCCGGGGATCCGCACAATTCAGTGAGCCCGCTGGGGCTCGCCACTACTCCGCCAGATGGCAGATTTCCTGCGCGGTCTGCAGCACGAACAGCTGCAGCTTGCGCAATACCGCCGGCTGACCCGCGGAGTTGTCGCTGAAGCGAACGTCGCCGCTTTCGTCGCGCACGTAGTAGCTCAGCACCGACCCGGGACGCGGCGGCAGCGACAGATGGCTGGAGGACGGCTTCAGCAGTTCTTCCTGGATTTCCCTCGCCTTGACGATCTGCGGATCGCCCAGCTTCTGCTGCGCGGCCCGGCCGTTGCAGGTGACGCCCCCTTCTTCGTTGACCAGCAGCGTCAGACGCGCCTGCGGGCTGGAGCCGGTGCGAGAGACGACGAACAGGTCGGGCGCCGCCACGCCCCCGCATCCTGCCACGAGGATCAGGGCGGCGAGCGCGGACAGCATGAACGCAACCCTCCCCGCCCCCGCCCTGCGACCCCCCGCCCTACGACGCCCGGCCCCGATGACCGTGCCCCTCACGCGCTCACCGCCGCCCCGCCGCGGCGAGGATCGCCTGCGCCGGTCATCCGCGACCCCTGCCTCAGCGCCGCCTGGACGCCGCCGAAGAACAGGTTGAGGGCGCCGAAGCGCACGATGCGTACGTCGCCGGTAAGCCCCTCGAGGTCGATGCCGGGCTCGGCGAACACGACGCCGTCCTCGAAGTGCACGCGCGGGGCCTCGACGGCGTCGCGCACGGACAGGCCGCGGTCGACGACGCCGACGATCGTCTGCAGCAGCGCCGAGCGGATACGGTTGGAGCCGGCGCTGCCGAGCACCAGCTCGACCTCGCCCTCGCGCATGAGCACCGTCGGGGCCATCATGCTCGGCATCCGCCGGCCGGCCGGATGCAGGTGAAAGCCCAGCGGATTGAGATCCTCCTCGCCCATGACGTTGTTGAGGTGCATCCCCGTGCGCGGGACGACGACCCCCGAGCCCTCGCCGTTGGTGCACGTCGCGCTGCACGCGAAGCCGTCGGCGTCGATCACGGAGATGTGCGTCGTTGAGCCGAGGCGAGAGGCGAGGAAACGCTCGAGGAAGCCCTGCTGGTCGAGTCCTTCGACGAACTCGGGCGTGCGCTCGGACTGCGCCGCCGCCATCGCGTCCACGACCGAGCTCAGAGGCGGCGGCGCGGGGCCGCGGTCGAGCAGCGCGAGCGCGTACGCGAGCAGCGTGCCACCCGCCGACGGCGGCGGGTTGGTGAGGATCTGCCGGTCGCGGTAGGCGATCCTGACTGGCTCTCGCTCGACCGCCTCGTAGTCGGCGAGCTCGGGTGCGCGCAGCGAGCCGCCGCGGTCGCTCAACCAGGCGCACACGGCCGCCGCGATGTCGCCCTTGTAGAACGGCTCGGCACCCTCGCGCGCGAGACGTAGCAGCGCATCCGCGAGCTCCGGATTGCGCATCACGCCGCCCTCGCGCAACAGCTGACCGTCAGGCGCCCACAACGCGGCGCACTCGGGCGTCGAGGTCAGCAGATCGACGAGGATCTCCGCGACGTAGGCCTGGCTGGCGTTGAGCACGACACCGTCGCGTGCGAGCCGCGCCGCCGGCGCGGCGAGGTCCTCGAGCGGCATCGTGCCCCAAAGGCGCATCGCCTCGCATACGCCCGCGGGCGTGCCGTAGATGCCACACGAGGCCGGGCCGACGAAGAAGACCTGCTCGGCGTCGCCGAATGAGACGTCGATCCGGAGCAGCTCCGCCTCCGAGCCGTCGCCGACGCGCGTCGGGGCCTGCACGAAGAAATCGAGCAGCGTCGGCTCGACGCCTGCGCCCGCCACCAGCATGTAACCCCCCGCGCCGAGGCCGGTGAGCAGCGACTCGCTCGCGAACGACGTCAGCATCGCGCCAACGGTCGCGTCGACCGCGTTGCCGCCTTCCCGTAGCACCCGCGCCCCCGCCTGCGCCGTCAGCGGATGCCCGGCCGCAACGACCCCCTTCTCAGATTCGCCCATTGCGGAGCGATACCACAGAGGCACGCATTTCGGGACGTAGCGCCCTTCTGAGGGCCGTCAATCGAGCAGAACAAGGACGCAGGGAGCGTGGCGTGCTACGCACGCGAGCGACCGAGGACGCAGTTATGCGAAGCGTTGACGGTTCTCAGAAGTTGGGCAGGAACTCGGGGACTTCAAGTTCGTCAACGGCGAGGCCGCGACGCGGCTGGCTGGGCCGCGCCGGCGCGGCGCGCTGAGCGCGAACCTCGCCGGTCGTGGCCGGCTCTTTGAAGCGTGCGACGCTCTTGCGCCTGCCCTCGTCGCCGTAGCCGGTGGCGACGACGGTCACCCACACCTGGTCGTCGAGCTTCTCGTCGACCATCGCGCCGAAGATGATGTTCGCGTCGGGGTGCGCGGCCTCGGAGACCGACTTGGCGGCCTCGTTGACCTCCCACAGCGACAGGTTGGTGCCGCCGGTGATCGACAGCAGGATCGAGCGCGCGCCCTCCATCGAGGTTTCGAGCAGCGGCGAGGAGACGGCCTGTTGCGCCGCCTCGGTCGCGCGGTCCTCGCCGACGCCCATGCCGATCCCGAGCAGCGCGTTGCCGGCCTCGCTCATGATCGTGCGCACGTCGGCGAAGTCGAGGTTGATCAGGCCAGGGAGGGTGACCAGGTCGGAGATCCCCTGCACGCCCTGGCGCAGCACGTCGTCGGCCACGCGGAACGCCTCGACCATCGCCGTCTGCTTGTCGAGCACGCCGAGCAGCCGGTCGTTGGGCACCACGATCAGCGTGTCGACCTCGTCGGCCAGCGCGCTGACGCCGCGCTCGGCCTGCTCGCCGCGGCGCGTCCCCTCGAAGCCGAACGGCTTGGTCACGATCGCGACCGTCAGAGCGCCGATCTCGCGCGAGATGCGGGCGACGATCGGCGCCGCGCCGGTGCCCGTGCCGCCGCCGGCGCCCGCCGCGATGAAGATCATGTCAGAGCCCTTCAGCAGCGCCTTCATGCGGTCGTAGTCCTCCATCGCCGCCTGGCGCCCGACGTTCGCGTCCGAGCCTGAGCCCAGGCCGCGCGTCAGCTCGGCGCCGATGTGCAGCGTGATGTCGGCGGTCGACTGCTGCAACGACTGCAGGTCGGTGTTGACCGCGACGAACTCGATGCCCTCGACCTCGGCCTCGACCATGCGGTTGACCGCGTTGACACCGGCACCGCCGACGCCGACGACACGAATCACCGGCTGCCCGACACTCGCCGACGCGCTCGCCGGGAGTGGGCTGACGTAGTCGTCCATCAGCGGCCGGACGGCCGCGGGACGCTCCATGACGTTCTCGGGTATCTCAGAGGAGAAGGCGTGGCGCAGGCGCTCCTGCGGGGAAGGGACGTAAGCCTCTTCGCGCGGCTCGCTGAGCGTCGTGGCGCTCAACGCGGGATGGGGCAGCCCGCTCTCACGCGGATGCAATGCGGGCGCCGAGCCGCTGGCGGGCGAAGCCGCGGTCTCGCCGGCGGGGCGCGATCCGCCGGGCTCGAGCGACTCGCCGTCGTCCGCCGGGCCCGCCGGGTCCTCGCCTTCTTCGGTCTTGCGAAAGAGCGCCGCGAGGGGCCCTTCTCGCATGCTCGCGCGTTTAGCGTTGGCCATTGGTGAGTACCTCCTGCGCGAGTTGGCGATAGGACTGCGCGGCGACGCCGTCGGGCTCGTACTTCAGCACCGACATGCCCTTCACCGGAGCCTCGGCGAAGCGCACCGTCTTGCGGATTCGCGAGGCGAACACGCGGTCGCCGAAGTTTTCCTCGAGGATCTCGATCGCCTCCTTCGCGTGGATCGTGCGCGAGTCCACCAACGTCGGGAGGATACCCTCGATATCGACGCCCGGATTGAGGTTCTCGCGGATCATCGCGAGCGTGTTCTGCAGCTGGATGAGTCCACGCATCGACAGATACTCGCACTGTACGGGGACGATCACCTTGTCGGCGGCCGTGAGCGCGTTGATCGTCAACAGGCCGAGGCTCGGCGGGGTGTCGATGCAGATGAAGTCGTAGTCCTCGAGGATCGGTTCGAAGGCCTTCTGCAGCGAACGCTCGCGGCCGATCATCGTCGACATCGCGATCTCCGCGCCGGCGAGGTCGATCGACGCGCACGCGACGTCGATCTCGCGCTTGCGCACGACCTCGCGGATCGACACTTTGTGGACCAGCACGTCGTACATCGATTTCTCGAGCGTGTCCGGGTCGATCCCCTGCGACATCGTGAGGTTGCCCTGCGGGTCCATGTCCACGCACAGCACGCGATGGCCCTCCTCCGCGAACGCGGCGGCAAGGTTGAGCGTCGTCGTCGTCTTGGCCACGCCGCCCTTCTGGTTGGCGAACGCGATGACCTTGGCCTTGCCTTGCACGGTGGCTCCGATACTCGAGATCGATTGCTGGAAAGCCGTCCGGTGGGTATTCGCATAGCGGCGGGCGATTCCTGCACGGCAACTACGATCCCGACATGGCAAGGAAGGCAGGCTCGCCCACCCGCCCCGCGCTCGCGCTCCTCCCGTGAGCGGTGCGCCCACCCCTCACGGCGGCGGCGCGCTGGGCGCGCGCCTGCGCGGCAAGCGCGTGATCGTGTGCGTGGGCGCGGGCGGGGTCGGCAAGACGACGACCTCGGCGGCGCTCGCGCTCGGACTTGCGCTGCGCGGAGCGAAGGTCGCGGTGGTCACGATCGATCCCGCCAGACGGCTGGCCTCGGCGCTCGGCCTGACGGAGCTGCCCTCGGAGCCCACGCGAATCGATCCGGTGCTGCTCGCCGAGCAGGGGGTCCCGATCGAGGGCGAGCTGTGGGCGATGATGCTCGATGCCAAGCGTACGTTCGACGAGCTGATCGGGCACCTGGCACCCGACGAGCGGGCGCGCGAGGAGATCCTCGAGAACCCGGTCTACGGCGAGCTCTCGACGGCGGTCGCCGGCTCGCACGAGCTGAGCGCGATCGCCAAGCTGTACGAGCTCCACGAGGAGCACGACTTCGATGTGATCGTGCTCGACACGCCGCCGTCGCGAAACGCGCTGGACTTCCTCGATGCGCCGGGACGCCTGCTGGGCTTCCTGGAAGGCCGTGCGCTGCAGGTGTTCCTCGGGCCGAGTGGGCTGACGGCACGCGTGTTCGGGCGCGGCACCGCGCTGGTGTTCGCGATCTTCGCGCGCGTGACGGGCGTGGATATGCTCGGCGAGCTCTCGCGCTTCTTCCGCTCACTCTCGGGCGTGACCGAGGGCTTCGGCCAGCGCACCCGCGAGGTGGCGGCGCTGCTGCGCGCACCGCACACGACGTTCGCGATCGTCACCTCACCGGAGCTCGAGCCGGCCCGAGAGGCGGAATTCCTGTTGCGGAGGCTCGCGGCGTCGGACCTGGCCGTCGGCGAGCTGATCGTCAACCGCGTGCACACGCACGGCTTGCACGGGATGACCGAGGGCGCGGTGTCCGAGCTGCTCGCGCCCGCGCTCGGCGCGCCGCTGGCGGGACGTGTGGCTGGAAACCTCGCCGACTTCGATGTGCTCGCCGCGCGTGACCGGGAGACGATCGCGCGCCTGTCCGAGGCGTGGGGCGTGCGACGACCGATCGTCGTGCCGCACCTAGATGAAGACGTCCAGGATCTCCTGGGACTGGCTCGCATCGCCGAGCATCTGTTCGACTGAGCTCAGCTCCGTGGGTATCGCGCCCGGCTCGAACATGCTCTGCGCGGGCGCGGCCAGCTCGTGCGAGCTCTGCTCCAGCGCGCGTGCCGCCGCCGCCAGCTCCTGCGCGCTCTCCAGCAGCAGCTGGTCCGCAAGGCCGACGAGGTTGTGATCGAGATGCCCGCAGATGACGTCCCTGAGCAGCGCGCGCAGGTGGTCGGCCATGTCGCGGGCGAGCGCCTGCGGGCCGGCGTGCTGGGCCGCGTTGCCCGCGATCGCGTCGTGCTCGAGCGCCAGCGCGGCGACGGCCCGCTCGGTCAGCTCGAGGCGACGCTCGGGGGTGGCGCACAGCGCCGCCAGGCGCCCGGGCAGCAGGCCGCTGGCGGGCCCCTCGGGCTCGAGCAGCGCGCGCAGCGCGAGCAGGTGGTCGGTCAGCGCCTCGAGCGGGCTCTCACGCTCGCAGCCGAGCTCGAAGCGCCTCAGGGCCCACGCCAGCTCGTTGTCGTGCGGCGCACGCCGCGAGACGAGGTTGCAGAAGGCGCGCAGCTCGTCCTCCTGCTCGGCGCTGACGACGAGCATCCCGTGAGGACGCCCGCCCTCGCCGAGCGCCAGCGCCGTCCAGCGGCCGCCCGCGACGCGAGCCCACGCGAGCGCGCCGAGCGTCACGCGGCCGTCGCCGAACAGCCGCAGCGCGCGCAAAAGGTCCTTCAGCACCTCACGCCCGCGGGCGATCGCCTCGCGCGGGTCACCCTCTTGGGAAGCGAGTGCGACGATCAGGTGCTCGTGCGTGTCGGCCTGCTCCGGCGCGAGCGCTGCCTCGGGCAGGCCTTCGAGCACGTGCGGCTGGGCGATCGTCAGGCCGGTCGTGAGCGCGAGCTCGCTCGAGCCGATCGTGAGGCCGTGCAGGGTGGCGATCAGCGTGGTCTCGCCGGCTCCGGCGAGCACCGCGCGATCGAGGCGATCGAGCGCAGCGCGCAGTCGCTCGGGACGCACCTCGAAATCGGTCTGCTCTTCGAATACCTCCGACAGCAGCGCGAGGATCGCTGCGCGCACGCGGCTGCGCATGTCGCCGCGAGCCGGCTCCGCGCCGACGTTTGCGAGGTAGCGCTCGAGGCCGTCGAAGCCTTCGAGCGCGCGCGCGGCCTCGCCGAAGCTGGGCAGACGTTCGAGCTCAGATCGGCGCTCGGCGATGAACTCGCCGGTCAACGCCCGATAGCAGTACAGCGTCGGTGCGCTCGAGCCCCTGCGCGTCCGCTGCGACTCGAGCTCGAACGGTACTTCCGCGCCGGCGGCGAGCATCGAGCTGAGCTGGGCGGCGGCCGCCTCCACGAGCTCGCCCAACGCCGCCTGGAGCTTGAGTGATTGCATGGTGCGCTGAGTTCGCGCTCGCGGCGCGTGCTCCTGCCCGGCGCACCCTGTCTTGCAGCTTGCGCGGCGCCCGCGACGGGCTACGCGGGCAGCTAGGCGACCGCGAGCGCGGGCGGGACGACCGCCGCGCGGTCGGCGCACTCCGCGCCCAGCCATTCTTCGCCGTAGGCGCGCATGTCGTCGATGATCGGCAGCAGCGCGCGGCCCTTCTCGGTCAGCGCGTACTCCACTCGCGGGGGCACCTCGGGGAAGGTGTGGCGTTCGACGATGCCCTCCTCCTCGAGCGCGCGCAGCCGCAGCGACAGCGTACGCGGGCTGATCCCCGCCAACGAGCGTTCGAGCTCGCAGAAGCGCGAACGCCCCTCCGCCAGGTCGCGCACCAACAGCAGCGTCCACTTGCCGCACACGATTTCCGCGGTCATGCAAACGGGGCAGGTTTCATCCACAGCCATCTGCCCATCACTTTACCAACTGAAGTGTTGCGGGCCGCTCAGGCGGTGGTGAGCGACGGCTGCGACGGCTTGGCTTCGACGGCGCGGTTGGCCTCGGCGGCCGCTACGTCCTCCATCGTCGTCCCCTTGCGCCCGTCGGACTGCATCAGCAGCTTGAAGTCGTGCGGGCTGGAGGCGACGCGCATGGCGTCCTCGAAGGTCACCCGCCCGGCCTTGACGTGCCCGAACAGGGCCTGGTCGAAGGTCTGCATCCCGTAGTAGCCGCCCGTGGTGATGACCTCGACGAGCTTGCCCGTCTGCTCGGGGTCGGTGATCATGTCGCGCACGCGTCCGGTCATGCGCAGGATCTCGCAAACGGCCACGCGTCCGCCGTCGGCGCCCGGCACGAGGCGCTGGGAGATGACGCCCTTGACGGTGCCGGCGATCATGCTGCGCGCCTGTCCGTGCTGGTGCGGAGGGAAGAAGTCGAGCATGCGGTTGATCGACTCGGTCGCGTCGACGGTGTGGATCGTCGAGAGCACCAGGTGTCCGGTCTCGGCTGCCGACAGGGCCGTCTGCACGGTCTCCTCGTCGCGCATCTCGCCGACCAGGATCACATCGGGGTCCTGGCGCAGCACGCGCCTGAGCGCGCGCTTGAAGGAGGCGGTGTCCATGCCGACCTCGCGCTGGTTGATCGCCGAGCGCTTGTCGGCGTGCACGAACTCGATCGGGTCCTCGATCGTGACTATGTGCTTGCTCATCGTCTGGTTCATGTGGTCGATCATCGCCGCGAGCGTCGTCGACTTTCCCGAGCCGGTGGTCCCCGTCAGCAGTACGATCCCGCGCTCCTCCTCGGCCAGTTCGCGCACGACGTCCGGTAGCGCGAGCTCCTCGATCGTGCTGATGCGGTGGGGGATGGCGCGACACGCCATCGAGATCGCCCCGCGCTGCTGGAACGCGTTGATCCTGTAGCGCGCGACGTCCGGGATTTCGAAGGAGAAGTCGACCTCGTGCTCCTGCGAGAACTCGGCCAGCTTGACCTCGTCGCTCAGCAGCGCTCTGAGGGCGCCCTCGGTGTCCTGCGCGCTCAGCGGCTCGACGCTCTGATCGAGCGTCAGCTCGCCGTGCACGCGGTAGAGCGGCGAGGAGTCGACCTTCAGATGCAGGTCCGAGCCACCCTTCTCGACGAGCTCACGCAGAGCAGGCATGACTTCGAACATGTCTCCCTGATCGGCAGCGCACTCGCGTGGCTTGAGCGCCGCCCGGCTCGGATGGACCATTCCTCTCCTGACGGGTGGATCGGGTTGGCTGACCAGGACGCACCGAGCGTGGCGTGCGCTAGCACGCGAGCGAGGGAGGACGCCGTCAGGCGGCCCGAGGCGCCCGTCAGGTCAGGCTACGTCGCGGAGCTTTTGTGCCTCCGCCAGCGACTGCAGCTTCTTCAGCGACTGGTTCTCGATCTGGCGGATGCGCTCGCGGGTGACGTTGAACGTGCGTCCGACCTCGTCGAGCGTACGTGGGTGCTCGCCGCCGAGCCCATAGCGCAGCTCGAGCACGCGACGTTCGCGGTAGGAGAGGTTCTCCAGGGCCTCGCGCAGCGCCTCCTTGGTGAGGATCTCCGCGGCGCGCTCGTACGGCGACTCGGCGCGCTCGTCGGCGATGAACTGGCCGAACTCCGACTCCTCCTCGTCGCCCACCGGCTTCTCGAGCGAGACGGGCGCCTGCGCGGAGCGCTTGATCGAGTCGACCTCCTCGGGGTCGATGCCGGTGACGTCGGCGATCTCCTGCGCGGTCGGCTCGCGACCGAGCTCGGTCACGAGCTTGCGCTCGGCGCGCCCGATCTTGTTGAGCTTCTCGACCACGTGCACGGGGATGCGGATCGTGCGCGCCTTGTCCGCCAGCGCGCGTGCGATCGCCTGGCGGATCCACCAGGTCGCGTACGTGGAGAACTTGAAGCCCTTGCGATAGTCGAACTTCTCGGCGGCGCGGACGAGGCCGAGCGTGCCCTCCTGGATCAAATCGAGGAACGGAAGCCCCTGGTTGCGGTAGTTCTTGGCGATCGACACCACCAGGCGCAGGTTCGACTCGACCATCTTCTGCTTGGCGTCGAGGTCGCCGCGCTCGATGCGCTTGGCCAGATCGACCTCCTCCTGCGCCGTGAGCAGCCTGACCTTGCCAATGTCCTTGAGGAACAGCTGCAGCGAGTCGGTGGTCATGTCCGGCTTGAGGTCGAGCGCCGCTTTCGCTTTGCGCCGGCCGCGCTTGTCGGGGGCGCGCTCGAGCTGCGCGGAGGCCGCGATCGCGGGGTCTATGTCCTCGACGAGCTCGATCTCCGAGCGCTCGAGGAAGCCGTGTAGCTCTTCGACGTCCGACTCGTCGAGATCGAGCTCGGACATCGCCCGGGTGATCTCCGCATAGGAGAGGACGCCCACCTGCTGTCCCTTGGCCAGCAGGCCCTTGACCTCATCCAACTCCTGCAGCTCGACTACTGACATTCTCGTGTTTCCATTTCTTCCGCGATAGACAATCGAAGGCGAGAGCGGCCGTTCGGATTATGGCTGAGAACAACGACATCGCCGGACATTTCTCGCAACCATGCCGACGTTACAGGTCCAGTCGGTTCTCCTCGCGCTCATGCTAACGCGTTGCGGCGATGATTGGACCGCTTGCCGATCTGCTCGCAACTCGGGTTAAGCAATGATGTGCCGATGAGCCCCACGAAAGACAGCGATCGCCCGTCGAACGCGACGCCCGATCGTCCGGGCGAGCCTTCCGCAAACGGCGACGGGGTGCTTTCCAAGCTGCCCCGCACCCGCCCGCAGCGCTCGAGCCCGCGTCGCGCGGCCGCGCGTGCGGCGAGCGCCGCCGCCGCCGTCCCCGCCGCCGCGACGCCCTCCAGCAGCAAGGCGGAGGTGGCGAGCGCGGCACCAGCGCGCGCCAACGGCCGCGCCTCTGCACGCGCCAAGAGCGCCGGCGCGCGCGCCGCCAAGTCGCCCGCACCGGCGCGTGGGTCGACCACCAAACGGCCGACGCGCGCCACCGGGGCGCGTGCGTCGCGGGCCGCGGCGGCCGCGAGCGTCGAACCGGCGCCCAGGCAGGGTTTCGAGTCAGAGACGGAGCGCGCGAACGGGACCGTGAATCCCCCCGGCGGCGCCGACCTGGTGGCTTCGGCCGCGGAGATCGTCGGCGAGCTCGCCAAGGCGGGCGTGTCGAAGGGCGAGCGTCTGCTCAAGGATCTCGTGTCCCACCTGCCGCTCTGAGCGCGCCCGCGCAGGCGCTCGAATTGCCCGCGGGAGGCCGCTGTATACTGCCGCGCAACGCCGAGCCGCCGCGACTCAGATCGGGGTGGACGGGGGACCCAATGCGGATCGAAGCCGATCCGCTGGGGCGAATCGGCCCAGCAGGGCCGTAGCGCCGCACGCAGGTGTCGCGCGAGCCCGTCAGCTCACCCCGTAGGCGTCGAACAGGATGCGAATCGCCGCCAAGACATACACGCTCGTGCTCGTGCTGCTCACCGGCACGGCCTGCGCGGCCAGCCTGCAGGCGAGCGCGCTCGCCGCGACCGGCGGTGCCGCCGCGCCCACCGGCTCGACGCCCGCGACGCCCATCCACACGACCGGGATCGCCACGTGGTTCGGCCCCGGCTTCTACGGCAAGCAGACCGCGTGCGGGCAGACGCTGACGCCGGGGGTCGTCGGGGTCGCCAACCGCACGCTCGCGTGCGGCACGCTCGTGAAGGTCACATACAGGGGTCACAGCCTGACCGTGCCCGTGCTCGACCGCGGCCCCTACGGCCACGGCGCCGACTGGGACCTGACCGCTGGCGCGGCGCAGGCGCTCGGCATCACCGAGACGGTCCGCATCGGCACTCGCGTCGTCGGCAAGACCGCCAATATCCCCACGCTCGGGCTGCCGCCCGAATCCACGAGCGCCGCCGTCGCCGGTGGCGCGCCCGCCGCCGAAGCCTAGAACCCGAAGAACGTCCCGGCCGCGAGTCATGCCGGCGAGTCAGGGGGGCGGGTTAGGCCGACTCGTCGACCGGCGTCGCGCGTCGCGGCCCCGGCGCCCGAGCCGCGGTGCGCGCGGCATAGAGGCCGACGTCCGCGTGCGCGGCCAGCGCGGCCGCCTCGCGTCCGTCATCGGGACACACCGCCGTGCCGATCGCCACCGCCACCGGCTCGCCGCGATAGCTAACGCTCGCGGCGACCGCGCGCACGAGACGCTCCGCCAGGCGCTCGGCGCCATCGCGATCGGTTGCGGGCGCCAGCAGCCAGCACCTGCCCGGGCGCTCGCGCGTGAGCGAACCCGACGACCCGCCGCCGTCCGCCTCGAGCGCGCGCTCCACCTGCGCCGCCAAGCGCAGCAGCTCCTCCGGGGACTCCCGCCTGCGCAGACGATCGAGCTCGACCAGCTCGACCAGCAGCACGGCGAACGGCAGCGCGTCGCGCTCGAAGCGCTGCAGCTGAGCCCCGATCGACCCGATCCACGCCGCCGGCCCTTCCTCGCCGCGTTCGTCGCGGATCTCGATCTCTGCCAGCGCCGCCCCAGGCAGGCCTGGCGACGGCTCGTCCCACGACAGCGCGCGCGCTCGCACGTGCGCGGTGCGCGGAGGCACCGGCGGAGACTCATCCCACGACAGCGAGCGCTCCGCGGCGGGCGATGCGCGCAGTGCCGGCGCGCGCTCCTCAAACGCCGACGACGGCTCATCTGACGCCGGCGAACGCTCGCGCGCGGGGGACGCGGCCGTCGCGCGCGCGCGCTCGTCGACGATCACCGCCCCGCCAGCGGCTGCCGGTACATGCTCGAGCTCACGCGTCGCCGACGCCGAGACACCGGGGGCGCCCTGCGCGTCGTCCCCGCGCGTGGGGACGGGTGGCGGCGCTGACTCCAGGGAGCTCGCCAGCACGGCCGCGCACACGTACGCGAGCCGATCGGCGATGTCTCCGACCTCGCGCGCGGACGGTTCGCTCAGCTGGTCGATCAGCGCCTGCCACAGCACACCGCGCAGCGCCTCGACGGCATCGACGAGGGAGGTCGGGTCGTGCGCGCCGCTGATCGCCGCCAGCCGCTTCGCCGGGGCGGACTGCTCGCGACCGCTCGGCGCGCCTCCTCCGGTCAGGCGCTCGAGCTCGACATCCGACTGCACCGCGCGCAGCGTCTGCGCGCACAGCGCCGGGGCGTCGCGTGCGAGCTCCGCCAGCGGGAGCTCGCCGATCGCCGCCAGCGGGCGCACGCGCATCATCGCGATCGCCCAGGCCCGCGCGAGGTCCTCCGCCCGCGCGAGCAGCGCATCGCAGGAGAGATCGGCAACGGCTCTCGCGCGGGGAGCTCGATGCGGGCTCGCGGGATCGGCCATGCGTGGTGGATATCAGCAGTGGGGGATGTCATGGTTGCGATTCCCCGTCGAGCGCACGGATAGCCTGCAAAGTGCGTGCGAAGCCTGAAGCCGACCGGAGCCCGCCGCGAGCGGGCGGTGATCGCCGATCTCGAGGACTCGACTTCGCTCGACTGGGACACGGGCGCCGTGCGCTCGGTGCAGAAGGCCGATCTGCTGATCGAGGAGTCCGCGCTCGAGGAGATGTGGTCGCCGGCGCATCTGGAGCGGCTGGCACGCACCTACTGGCGCTTTCTCTCGCGGGTCACGCTTGGGCTGATCCGCGTGCGCTACAGCGAGCGCGAGCGCTCGGTCGTGCTCTTGGCGGCACCGCTGAAGCTGCTGACCTTCCAGGCGCCCGAATACGAGATGGACCGCACGCGCGGGCTCGTGCGCTGGCGTATCGCGCGCGGTCTGCTCGTCTCGCGGCGGGGGCGCAACGGCCGCGGCTACCTGCAGATAGAAGTCTGCAGGAGCGCCGGCGAGGACCCCGCGCACGCGCGCCTGCACGTGGAGGTCGAGGTCGCGAACTTCTATCCCTCGATCGCCTCGAGGCTCAGCCGGCGTCTGTACAACGCGACGCAGTCGCGCATCCATGTGATCGTGACGCGCGCGTTCCTGCGTTCGCTCGCGCGTCTGGACCTCGCCGAGTCACGGGTCGGCCGCTTCGATCCCTGACCGCTACTTCGCTTCGCTCTTTTCCAGCTTTTTGAACGCCTTGACTTCGGCTGCTTCTTCGTTCGCGAACTGCTTGCGGGCGGCTTCTTCGGCGGCGTCGCCGCCCGCGGTACCACCGCTCGATTTCTTCGACTTCTTGCCCGACTTCTTGCCGGCGCCGGAGCCGCCCTTCCCGCCCGAGCCTTTCTTCGCGCCCTTGCCTCTGCCGCCCTTCTTCGTCTTCGTCGGTTCGGCTGCGGCAGCCTGAGCGTCCTTCGCGGCTTCTTCGCGATGCTTCTTGGCTTCGAGCGCGAGCGCCGCTTCGGCAGCGGCTTCGCGTTTCTGCGCCGCGGCTTCGGCGGCGGCTTCGCCGCTTGTCGAAGCTTCCGCTTCAGCGCTCTTTTCCGAGCCCGCGGTTTCCTTTTCCGAGCTCGAAGAGCTGCCACCGCAGCCCGCGATCGAGCAGGCGAGCACGAGCAGCAGCAGCCCGAGCAACAGTGCTCGCAGGGGTCCGCGACGATCCCCGCGGCCGGCTTCGTCGACCCGCCCGCGGGGGCTCATTCGTGTGTCTGCCCCGTGCTCGGCGTCTGTGCCTGCGTGCTCGCCACCGGTTTGCCTTCCGCCGTGTTCGAGGTCTGCTGTTGCACCGGAGCGGTCCGCGTCTTCGCGGCCGCCTTGCGCTTCAGCGCTTCTCGCTTCTTCCTGGTTTCCGCCTTGACGTCCTGTTCGCGCTTCTTCGCGTTCGCTTCGGCTGCTTCTTCCTCGTGCTCGACCTTCTTCGCCGCCGCTTCTTCTTTCTTCTTTGCTCGCGTCGCGGCGAGCGCTTCCGTGTGCTTCGCGTTGCGTTCGGCGACTTCTTCTCGCTTCTTGCCTTCTATCGCCGAAAGCACTTCGTGATCCTGCTCGATTTCCGCCGCTTCCTGTTTCTTCTGCGCCGCTTCTTCGCTGCGTTCGAGCTCGGCGGCGTTCTGTTCGGCATGCTTGGGCGGCGCGGTCGCCCCGCACCCCGCGAGCGCGACCGGAACGGCGAGCGCGACCAGACACGGAACCACCATTCGCAGGGCCGTGTGAGCCTTCACCAGATCAAGCTAGCAGCCGTTCGGTGGCTTGTTCGCCAGCGGCCGTTCAGGATTGGCTGGGCGCGCTGCCGGTCGAATAGCGCTCGCCGCCGACCGCCCGCAGCTTCGCGCGGTCGTGCGTGGCCGTGATCCGCCGGATCGTTCCCGTGCGCGCGCGCGTGACCAGCGATTCGGTGGTGGCACCGCCCGCGCTCGGGTAGCGCACCCCCTGCAGCACGTCGCCGTCGGTGATGCCCGTCGCCGAGAAGAAGACATCCTCGCCGGCCACCAGGTCGTCGCGATCGAGCACCCGCTCCAGCTCGTAGCCGGCCTCGATCGCCGCCGCGCGCTCGACCTCGTCGCGCGGCCACAGCCGCCCGAGCAGCTGCCCGCCGAGGCACTTCACGGCGGCGGCCGAGATCACGCCCTCGGGCGTGCCGCCGATCCCCCACAGCAGGTCGACGGGAGAGCGCTCGGTGACCGCCAGCAGCGCCGCGGAGACATCGCCGTGGGCGATCAGGCGCACGCGCGCGCCGGCCGCGCGGATCGCGGCGATGCCGTGCTCGTGGCGCGGGCGGTCGAGCACGACGACCATCACGTCGCCGACGGGGCAGCCCCTGCGCGCGGCAACCATCTCGACGGTCTCGCCGAGCGGACGGTCGAGGTCGAGCAGGTCGGCGATGTCGGGGGCGCCCGCCATCTTCTCCATGTACACGCACGGTCCCGGGTCGAACATCGTGCCACGCGCCGACAGCGCGATCACCGCCAGCGCGCTCGGCATCCCGTGCGCCGCCAGCGTCGTTCCCTCGAGCGGGTCGACCGCGATGTCGACCTGCGGCGGCGAGCCGTCGCCGATCTGCTCGCCGTTGTAGAGCATCGGCGCCTCGTCCTTCTCGCCCTCGCCGATCACGACGACGCCGTCCATCTGCACGGAGTGGAGCATGAAGCGCATGCCGTCGACCGCGGCCTGGTCGGCGGCCTCCTTGTCGCCCCTGCCAACGAGCGGCGCCGCCGCCAGCGCGGCGGCCTCCGTGACGCGCACGAGCTCGAGCGCGAGGTTGCGGTCCGGCAGCAGCTGTGATGGGTCTGAGCTCACGTGGCCGCCGGAAACCTATACCAGGGCCGCTACCACTACGATCGTGGCGTGCACGAGCGGAGCCCGACCGTCGAGGTCTGCGGCGGGCCCAAAAATCCCAATCAAGAGCGCCGGCCGCACGGCGGATCGAGGTGAGCAGAAGATGACACAGATCGGTTTCGTCGGGCTGGGAAAGATGGGCGGAAACATGGTGCACCGCATCCGCCGGGACTCCGAGCACGCGGTGGTCGCGTTCGACTTCGATCCCAAGGCCGTCAAGCAGGCTGTCAAACACGGCGCCGCCGGCGCCGACTCCCTGAAGGACCTCGTGCGCCAGCTCGACGCCCCGCGGATGGTTTGGATCATGGTGCCCGCGGGCGATCCGACCCAGGAAACGGTGGACAAGCTCGCGAAGCTGCTCCAGCGCGGCGACACGATCATCGACGGCGGCAACTCGAAGTGGACCGACGACAAGCGCCGCGCGAAGGCGCTGAAAGCCAAGGGCATCGACTATGTCGACGTCGGCACCTCCGGCGGCGTGTGGGGGCTGGAAGTGGGCTACTGCATGATGGTCGGCGGCCCCCCGGGAGCGGTCAAGCGACTCGCGCCGATCCTCGACGTGCTCGCGCCCGAGACCAACGAGCAGAGCCGCGCCGCGATCGGTCCGCGCGGCTGGCTGCGCTTTGGCGGCGCCGGCGCCGGGCACTACGTGAAGATGGTCCACAACGGCGTCGAGTACGGGCTGATGCAGGCCTACGCCGAGGGCTTCGACGTGTTCGACAAGTGCGAGTACCAGCTCGACAACGCGAAGATCGCGCACCTGTGGGGACAGGGGTCGGTCGTGCGCTCGTGGCTGTGCGAACTGGCCGCGCGCGCGTTCGAAGCCGACGGCAACGGCCTCGAAGCGATCGAGGGCTACACCGAGGACTCGGGCGAGGGCCGCTGGACGATCGCCGATGCGACCGCGCATGACGTGCCCACGCCCGTGATCACAGCCTCGCTGTACGCGCGGCTGCGCTCGCGCGGCAACGGCGACTTCGCCGACCGCGTGCTCGCCGCGCTGCGCAACCAGTTCGGCGGCCACGCCGTCAAGCCGGCACCCAAGAAGTGATGGCGGCCACCACCGCGACCGAGTTGGATAACCCGCTCACCGCCGGCCTGGAGCGCCAGCCGGTGGCGCCGACGACGCTCGTGATCTTCGGCGCGACCGGCGACCTGTCCCGGCGCAAACTGCTGCCCGCGCTGTACAACCTCGCCCACGAGGGAGCGCTGCCCGAGCGTTTCCATATGGTCGGCATCGCGCGCAAACACAAAGCAGACGAGGAGTTCCGCACCGAATGCGAGGAGGCGATCCGCCGCTTCTCGCGTCGCAAGCCCGACGACGCGGTGCTCTCGGGCCTGCTCGCAGGCGTCAGGTACGTCGGCGGCACGTTCGACGACGACGCCGTGTACTCCAAGCTCGGCGAGATCCTCGACGGCTTCGACAAGGAAGCCGGCGAGGCGCTGAACCGCGCCTTCTACCTGTCGACGGCGCCCAGCTTCTTCCCCGTGATCGTCGAGGAGCTCGGCAGCTCCAAGCTCGCCCGCCACGAGCACGCGCAGGTGCGCGTCATCATCGAGAAGCCCTTCGGGACGACGCTGCAGGAGGCGCGCGAGCTCAACCGCCGTGTGCTCGCGATCTTCAAAGAGCCCCAGGTCTTCCGCATCGACCACTACCTCGGCAAGGAGACGGTCCAGAACATGCTGGCGTTCCGCTTCGCCAACGGCATGTTCGAGCCGCTGTGGAACCGCAACTACATCGACAGCATCCAGATCACCGCCGCCGAGGAACTCGGCATCGGCTCGCGCGCCGACTACTACGACTCCGCCGGCGCGCTGCGCGACCTGATCCAGAACCACATGCTGCAGCTGCTGTGCCACGTCGCGATGGAGCCGCCGGTGAGCTTCACCGCCGAAGAGGTCCGCAACGAGAAGGTCAAGGTCCTGCAGGCGATCCCCCAGCCCACCGCGGCGGACGTCTCCCAGATGGCGGTGCGCGCGCAGTACGGCCCCGGCCACGCCGGCGGCGAGGACGTGCCCGGCTACCTGCAGGAGGAGGGCGTGCCGGAGGGCTCGATCACCGAGACCTACGCGGCGCTGCGCCTGGAAGTCGACAACTGGCGCTGGGCGGGCGTCCCCTTCTACCTGCGCACCGGCAAGCGCCTCGCGCGCAAGATCACCGAGATCGCGGTGACGCTCAAGCCCGTCCCCCACCTCGCCTTCAGCCAGGCCGGCTCGCTGGGCGTGCAGCCCAACCAGCTCGTGCTGACGCTCCAGCCCAACGAGGGCGTCTCGCTGCGCCTCGGCGCGAAGATCCCCGGCACGCGCATGATCATCCGCCCGGTGCAGATGGAGTTCCTCTACGGGACCGCGTTCCTGTCGCAGTCGCCGGAGGCCTACGAGCGCCTGATCACCGACGCGATGCGCGGCGACGCGACGCTGTTCACGCGTAACGACGAGGTCGAGGCGCAGTGGTGCATCTGCGACCCGATCGTCGGGACCTGGGCGCAGACCCCCGGGCCGCTGGCGCAATACGAGGCGGGCTCGCAGGGACCGGAGGAGGCCGCCGGCCTGCTGCGCGAGGGCGATAGCTGGCGCGCGATCTGATGAGCTCGCGGAGACTGGGCGCGGCGCGCGCGGAGCGCAGGTAGGCGAGTGACCGTCACCAGCGACGCGGTCTGGAGCGAGCAGGGCACGACGCCCGACGCGATCGAAGCCGCGCTGCGCGAACTGCTGTTCGAGCGCCACGCCGAAGACGAGCACTTCGTGCCCGCACGGGTGCTCAACATGATCGCGTTCGTCGATCGCCAATGGAGCGGCGAGATCGCCAACCGCCTGCGCGGCGTCGGGCGCTACCACGCCTCGCGCCTGCTCGTGCTCTCCTACGAGCCGGGCCGCGAGCGCCTGGACGCGCGCGTGATGATCGCCTCCGAAGGCGAGCCCGCGCCGGGCGAGATCGCGCTGCTGCGCGAGACCGTCGTCGTCGAGCTCGGCGACCGCCACCTCGACGACCTGCTGACGATCGCCGACCCGCTCGTCGTCACCGACCTGCCGACGCTGCTGTGGTCCCCGCACGGTCACGAGGAGATCGTCGAGGTGCTGCTGGAGCTCTCCCAGGCGGTGCTGCTGGACTCCGTCGAGGAGCCGCTCGCGCGCGAGGCGTTGGACCGGGCCTCGGCGCTGAGCGCGCAGGCATACGTCGTCGACCTCGCGTGGCTGCGCTCGACCCCGTGGCGCGAGCGCCTGGCCGCGACGTTCGACCCGCCGTGGCTGCGCCGCGAGCTGCGCTCGCTCGCCGCCGTCACCGCGCGCCACCATCAGGCCTCGACCGCGTCCGCCGCGCTGCTCGTCGGCTGGCTCGCCTCGCGCCTTGGTTGGGAGCTCGGGCCGCTGGCGGCAGACGGCGACGCGCTCGCTGGAAGCGCACGCGCCGGCGATCAGGATGTGGCGCTGCGCCTGGAAGCCGCCCCCGAGCTGCAGGTCCCGGGCCTTGAAGGCGTGACGATCGAGACCGCGTCGGGTCTGCGCCTGGGACTGCGGCGCGGCACCGGCGGCCTGCGCGCGAACTGGCGCGACGAGCACGGCGAGGAACGCGAATGGACGATCCCCGGAGCCTCCCGCGGCGAGGCCGGCGTGCTCGGCGAGGGCATCCGCCAGGCGCTGCTGCGCGACCCCACCTACGTGCCCGCGCTGCGGGCGGCGCGGACGCTGCTGCCATGACGCGCCTGACCGCCTGCCAGGACGCCGAGACGGTCGCACAGCGGGCCGCCGCGCACGTCGCGCTCCAGCTGCGCCACGCATACGAACAGCGCGGCGTCGCCCATATGGCACTCAGCGGCGGTACCACCCCGGGTCGCACATACGAGCTGCTCGGCGCCACGCCCGACGATCTCCTCGGCGTCGAGCTGTGGTTCGCCGACGAGCGCTGCGTCGGACCCGAGGATCCCGAAAGCAACTACCTGCTGGTCGCCGAGACGTTGCTCGCGGGGGCGGCCGTGCCGGCGGAGCGGGTGCACCGCATGCAGGGGGAGGCGGGCCCCGAGGAGGGCGCGCGCCTCTATGCCGAGGAGCTCGCTCGGCACGTGGCCGGTGAGAGCCCTAGCATTCCGCCGGTGCTCGACGTGATCGTGCTCGGGATCGGCCCCGACGGCCACGTCGCGTCGCTGTTCCCCGGAGCACCCACGCTCGACGCGGGCGCGGACGCGGTCTGCCTCGGCGTGCACGACTCGCCCAAGCCGCCCCCCGAGCGGATCACGCTGAGCCTCGCGGTGCTGCGCGCGGCGCGCGAGTGCGTGCTGCTGGCCACCGGCGCGAGCAAGGCCGACGCGGTCGCCGCGATGCTCGGCGAGCCCAGCCGTCACGTGCCCGCGAGCCTGCTCAGGCGCGAGCGCCTGACGGTGATCCTCGACGACGCCGCCGCACCCGCGGGGCAGGCGGGGTCCTCATCATGAGCGCCGCAAGCGTCGGCGAGGCGGTGCTCGTGCGCCACGCCGAGACCGAGTGGAGCCTCAACGGGCGCCATACCGGGCGCACCGACATCCCGCTCACCGAGCACGGCCGCGAGGTCGCCGCGGGCTTGCGCGAGCGCCTCGACGCGTGGAGCTTTGACCTCGTGCTCGTCAGCCCGTCGGTGCGCGCACGCGAAACCTGCGAGCTGTGCGGGCTGGGCGCCGACGCGCAGCTGCGCCCGGACCTGCTCGAGTGGGACTACGGCGACTACGAGGGCCTCACGACGCCCGAGATCTGGGAGGAGCGACCGGATTGGCGGCTGTGGCGCGATGGCTGCCCCGGTGGCGAGAGCGCGGCCGACGTCGGCGCTCGCGCCGACCGCGTGATCGAGGAGATCCTCGCGAGCCACGCGCGCGTGGCGGCGTTCTCGCACGGGCACATGCTGCGCGTGCTCGGCGCGCGCTGGATGGCGCTCGGCCCGGAGCACGGAGCACGGCTCGGGCTGTCCACGGCGGCCATCTGCGTGCTCGGCCACGAGCGCAACACGCAGGTGCTCGCGCGCTGGAATGACACCAGCGTGTAACGCCTACCCCACTCGGGGGACTTTCGTTCTAGAGTGACCCAGCACAGCCGGCTATGGCGACCCGCGCGGTAAAGAACAACCCCCTCTCCCCCGACGCCACGCAGGTGCTGCTCGCGATGGGCGCCGCGCGCGAGCGAACGCTGTCGTTGGTCGCGGCGCTCGAAGAGGAGCAACTCGAGCGCGTGCACTCGCCGATCATGAGCCCGCTGGTGTGGGACCTCGGGCACATCGCCGCGTATGAGGACCTGTGGCTCGCCCACCGCCACGGCGGCCTCGAGCTGCTGCGCCCCGAGCTCGCCGCGCTGTACGACGCGTTCGAGACGCCGCGCGCCGTGCGCGGCGAGATCGAGGCGCTCGCAGCGGATGACGCCAGGGAGTACATGGCGGCGGTCAGCGCCCGCGTCGCCGACGTGCTCGCCGAGCGCGGGGTCGGCGACGGCGTGCTCTGCGAGATGGTGCTGCGCCACGAGCTCCAGCACTGCGAGACGATGCGCCAGACGCTCGCGATCGCCGGGCTGCTGCCCGCCGAGGAGCAGGCGCGGCTCGGCGGGCCGCTCGATCCGCGCGAGCCGGGCGAGGGCTGGCTGGCGCTACCCGCGGGAAGCTTCGCGATGGGCGCCCGCGCGGAGGGCTTCGCCTACGACAACGAGCGTCCGCGCCACACGGTCGAGCTGCCCGCCTTCCAGCTTGCGCGCCGTCCGGTCAGCAACGCCAGCTGGATGCGCTTCAGCGAGGGCGGCGGCTACGAACGGCGCGAGTGGTGGTCGCGCGAGGGCTGGGCGTGGAAGGAGGAGCACGACATCACGCATCATCGCGCGGTGGCGGCCGGCCACCCGGAGGCGCCCGTGTGCCACGTCTCCTGGTTCGAGGCCGACGCCTTCGCCCGCGCGCACAGCGCGCGTCTGCCCAGCGAGGCGGAGTGGGAGAGGGCGGCGACCTGGACCCAGCAGACGGGCGAGGAGCTCGCGGGCATCGGCCGCGTGTGGGAATGGACGAGCTCGCACTTCGGCGGCTATCCCGGCTTCGTGCCCTTCCCCTACCGCGAGTACTCGCAGGTGTTCTTCGGGGAGGCCTACCGCGTGCTGCGAGGCTCCTCGTGGGCGACCGACCAGCGCGTGGCCAGCCTCACGTTCCGCAACTGGGACCTGCCCCAGCGGCGTCAGATCTTCGCCGGCGTGCGCCTCGCCAGGGAGGCGTGATGGCTTCCTCCCCGCCACAGCAGCCGCTCGCCGAGGCGTCGATCCGGATCGACTCGCACCTCGACGGAACGCACGAACGCTCGCTCGCCGACGACGTGCTCGACGGTCTCACGCGCCCCTTCAAGGAGCTGCCGCCAAAGCACTTCTACGACGCCCGCGGAGCCGAGCTGTTCGACCAGATCTGCGACCTGCCCGAGTACTACCCGACCCGCGTGGAGCGCGCGATCCTCGAGGAGCGCGCCGAGGAGCTCGCGCGGCTGACCGGCGCCGTCGAGCTCGTCGAGCTCGGCTCCGGCACGGCCGCCAAGACGCGCGTGCTGCTCGACGCCCTGTACGCGGCAGGGACGCTCGAGCGCTACATCCCCGTGGACGTCACCGAGAGCATGGTGCGCGACAGCGCGCGGGCGCTCACCAACGAGTACCCCGGGCTGCGCGTGCACGGCGTGATCGGCGACTTCGAGCGCCACCTCGACCGCGTGCCGCCGGCCGCCGGGCCGCGCGTCGTCGTCTTCCTGGGCGGCACGATCGGCAACTTCCCGCCGGGCAGCCGGCGGCGCTTCCTGCGCCAGATCGCCGGCCTTTTGGGACCATCGGACCATCTGCTGATGGGCACCGACCTCGTCAAGGACCCGCGCGTGCTCGAGGCCGCCTACGACGACTCGCAGGGGGTCACCGCCGAGTTCAATCGCAACGTCCTGCGCGTGCTCAACCGCGAGCTGCAGGCCGACTTCGACCCCGAGGACTTCGACCACGTGGCGCTGTTCGACGAGCAGAACGAGTGGATCGAGATGCGCCTGCGCGCGCGCCGCGAGCACACCACGCTCGTGCGCGACCTGGATCTGCCGGTGCACTTCGACCTCGGCGAGGAGCTGCGCACCGAGATCAGCGCCAAGTTCACGCCCGACCGCCTCGCCGGCGACCTGTCGGCGGCGGGGCTCGAGCTCGTGCGCTGGCTGACCGATCCGAACGAGCTGTTCGCGCTATCCCTGTCTCGCCTCGCCGGCGCTTGAGTTAGGCGGACGCCGCCAGCGGCGTCTTTGGCCGCGCGAGCGTGTGCGCGTTGCGCCCGCCCCGCTCGACCGGGACGTCCTCGTCGAGGTTGATCGGCTCGTAACCGAGGCTGTTCATCAGCTCGACGTACTGCACGTTGCAGTCGTGGACCTCGCACAGGATCACCGGCTGGTGATCACTGAGCGTCTGGCGCATGCCCTCGATCACCTCGAGCTCCGCTCCCTCGACGTCGATCTTGACGACGTCCGGCGGGGGCACCGAGCCGGCGGCCAGCATCTCGTCGACGGAGTTGACGGCGACCTCGATCGTCTCGCGCGCGCCCGTCGGCACGTTCACGCTCGCCAGGCGCGAGAACGCCGAGACATCCGAGACGATCAGGCTCGCCGAGCCCGAGTGGCGCGCCATCGCCGTCTCGCGCACCTCGACCCAGTCGATGCCGTTGAGCGCGAGGTTCTCCCTGATCGCCGCGACGTTCTTCGGCACCGGCTCGAACGCCACCACGCGCCCCGTGGGGCCGACGAGCCGCGCCGCGATCAGCGTCACGAAGCCGATGTTCGCGCCGATGTCGTAGAACGTCGCACCCGGCTTCAGCTCGCGTGCGAGCGCCTCCTGCAGCGGACGCTCGGCCGTGCCAGTGGCAAACGTCACCGCCGAGCCGTGCAGGTTGATGCGCAGGCCGCGACCGGGGCCGTCCAGGATCTTCACCTCACGCTCGCGCAGGGAACGCGAGGCCCGCGACCAGATCGCGCCGACGAGCCGATTGGTGTGCTGTTTATGCGCGATCCGCCTGAAGAAGCGGTGGTCGTTCAGCCATGACAGGACTCGTATGTACGCTGTGGTCGCGGACTGTCGCACGGCGCGGAACGATACGGGATGGGTTCGGGATAAGCTCCACGCCGTGGACATCGAGGGATCTGCGGCGATCGTCTCCGGCGGCGCCTCCGGGCTCGGCGAGGCCACCGTTCGGGCGCTGCACGCGCGCGGGGCGCACGTCACGATCGCCGACGTCAACGCCGAGAAGGGCGAGGCGCTCGGCACGGAGCTCGGCCTGCCGTTCGTCGCCTGCGACGTGCGCGAGGAGGAGCAGGTTCAGGCCGCCGTCGAGCAGGCCGCGGGGGCCGGCGGCCTGCGCATCGCCATCAGCTGTGCCGGCACCGGCTGGGCGCAGAAGGTCGCCGGCTCGCAGGGCCCCCACCCGCTGATGCCGTTCGAGATCATCGTCGCGATCAACCTGATCGGGACGTTCAACCTGCTGCGCTTCGCCGCCAGCGCGATGATCGCCAACGACCCGCTCGACGACGCCGAGCGCGGCGTGTGCGTGAACACCGCCTCGATCGCCGCCTTCGACGGGCAGGTCGGCCAGATCGCCTACTCGGCGTCCAAGGGAGGCGTCGTCGGCATGACGCTGCCCGCCGCGCGCGACCTCGCGCAGTACGGGATCCGCGTCAACACGATCGCCCCGGGCCTGTTCGACACGCCGCTGCTCGCCGCCCTGCCCGAGGAGGCGCGCGAGAAGCTCGGCGCCGGTGTCCCCTTCCCCCAGCGCCTCGGTCTGCCCGCCGAGTACGCGCAGCTGGCCTGCCACATCGTCGAGAACCGCATGCTCAACGGGGAGACCATCCGTCTCGACGGCGCGCTGCGGATGCCGCCGCGCTGAGGGGCGCACCGCATGGCGCTCAGCGATGAGCTCAGCCGGCTGTTCCGCGACGGCGCCCAGCCGCGCTGCTACATCGCCAGTCCGCTCGGCTTCTCCGAGGCGACCCGCGGCTACTACCGCGACGTCTACCTTCCCGCGCTCGCCCGGCGCGTGCAGCCTGTCGACCCGTGGGCGCTCACGAGCGACGCCGAGATCGCCCAGGCCGAGCAGCAGGGCAGGGTGCGCGCCTTCATGCTCGAGGTCGCCGAGCGCAACGCGCGGGCGATCGCCGGCTCAGAGCTGCTGATCGCGCATCTCGACGGGCAGGAGGTCGACTCCGGCACCGCCGCCGAGATCGGCTACGCGGTCGGCCTCGGCAAGCCCGCATTGGGGATCCGCAGCGACCTGCGCCAGGCGGGCGAGCCGGAGATGGCGGTGAACCTGCAGGTCGAGGGGCTGATCGTGCAGAGCGGCGGCCTGATCGCCACCAGCCTCGAGGATCTGCTCGACACGCTTCCCTGACAGACTTCCCTCTGAGGGCACTCGTGGTGGCGGTCGGGATCATCGTCTGGCTAGCCGTGGCCGGAGTCTCCTATCGGGCGCGCTACAAGCACACAGATGCTGAGCTCCGGAGGCACGAGCGGATGCCGTGTCGCGAAGTCGGTCTATCGTGAGCGGTTGAGGTCAAGACTGGGAGAGCGAGTCTCAGCAAGCGCGAGCGGCGCGTCCGTGATGCCATCGAAGCGGGCCGCGTCGGGTACGAGCTCGTCCGACTTCCACGCGAGCCCGCTACAGCGGACACTACGATTGCCGGGCTCAAATCGCCGGATCCGAATGCCCCATGGTGAGAGTGAACTTTGACCTCTTGTCTGGCCGACGGCGAGGTCACTGGAAGAACGATTTTGAGGCATTTCTGGAGGGTCGCAATGACTTCGTCGGGCGACGGGCTAGACGCTTGTTGACATAAGCCCGACCTCGAAGCCGCCCTAGCCGCGGCGAAGCGAATACGTACGGGAGCGCGCATTGACCACGCTTCGACCTGGGATAAGGTCATCTTCTTCCTTGAACAGGTGCAGACTCGTCGTGGACGCACTGGGTATGCTGACGGCAAAGTGATGAAGTCGTCTGACCCAACCCACTGAGTTGGTCACTGTTCCGGGTAGCCCTTTTTCTTCGAGTTCGCTGGCTTCGATGCGCCCGTTGTTGCCGGCGTAGTCGCCGAAGGAGAGGTAAGCCTTCCAAGAGCCCGATTCGATCTACTGTGGAAAGGGGACCGAGCCTTCCCACACGCCGTTGGTATCAGTGCCCGACAATTTGGAGAAATCGGCGCCACCAGCACACTGTCATCGACGCTCGGCTGCCGAGCCGCGAGCAGTCTGCAGAAGGCTGGCGGCGTCGGTGTACGCCTGACGGCTCAGGACCCTGGAAACTCGACGTTCTCGAATGTGAGGACTTCGGCGAGCTTTCCGAAGTGGGTGTCGCGGTGAAGCAGCGCGATGCCGCCGTGCTCGGCGGCGGCTGCGGCGATCAGCGCGTCGGTCAGCGGCAGGCGGTGGTACCCGTCGCTGCGCTCGGCCAGCTCACCGACCGCGCTCATCGCCGCGTCAGCGACGGCTCGATCGTTGCGCAGGATTCGGAACCCGTCGAGCTCTGTCTCGACTGCGGTGTACTCGGAGGTGCTGCGAGTGGAGTAGAGGATCTCCATCCGCACGATCGGCGTGATCCACAGCCGGTCATCGCCGATCGCCTGCTTGACGAGCCCGGCAAGCTCAGCGGGGAGGGAGGAGAACCGCCACCATACCGATGTGTCGGCGATGAACGGCGAACCGCCTTCCAGCAGCTCGACGGCATCCACCGCAGGTCGCTACGACTCGTTGTCCGTCAGCTGCTCGATGTGCTCAAGCGTATCCCGATCAAGCCCGCCCGGGCTAAACACGCGCTCGGCGAGCCGCCGCCGCCGCTCGGCGCGCTCCTCGTCGCTCAGCGCGGGCTTCTCAGCCGTTGGGGTGGTGCTCAAAACAGAACGCCTCACGACTTCAAGAGTAGCGCCAGAACACGACATGAACCGATCGGCAGAGGCGCGCGGCCACAGCGCTCAGTTGAGCCGTTCCACCAGCATCGCCATCCCCATGCCCCCGGCCGCGCACATCGACTCGATGCCGTAGGTGGCGTCGAGCGTGTCGAGGTCGTTGAGCAGCGTCGTCATGATGCGCGCGCCGGTCATCCCGAACGGGTGCCCGAGCGCGATCGCGCCGCCGAACGGGTTGAGCTTCTCGTCGGGGATCCCGAGGTCTTCCTTGCACGGCACGATCTGCGCGGCGAACGCCTCGTTGATCTCGACGACGTCGATGTCGCTCATCGTCATGGCGGACTCCTTCAGCAGCCTTTCGATCGCGGGGATCGGCCCGAGGCCCATGATCTCCGGGCGCAACCCGGCGACCGTCGAGTGCACGATCCGCGCCCGCGGCTGGCAGCCGAGCTCCTTCGCCTTCTCCGCGGACATGATCAACAGCGCCGCCGCGCCGTCGTTGAGCGGACACGCGTTGCCGGCGGTCACCGTGCCGCCCTCCCTGAACACGGGCTTCAGCGCGGCGAGCCCCTCCAGCGTGGTGCCCGCTCGCGGGCCGTCGTCCCTGGAGACGACGGTCTCGGGCACGTCGATCTCGTTGCCCTCCCTGTCGACGTCCTTGTGCGCGGGCACCGTCACCGAGACGATCTCCCTGTCGAAGTGCCCGTTCGCGACCGCCTCGACGGCGCGCGTCTGTGAGATCAGCGCCCACTCGTCCTGGGCCTCGCGGCTGACCTTGCAGCGCTCGGCGACGTTCTCCGCGGTCATGCCCATCGGGATGTACACGTCGTAGGCGGCGCCCTCGGAGCCGTCGACCGCGTGGTTGAACTCGAACGGCGCGCCGCCGCCCGCGCGCGAGACGGCCTCGACGCCGGCGGCGATGTAGGTGTCGCCCTCGCCGGTCTTGATCGCGTGAAAGGCCATCCGCGCGGTCTGCAGCGAGGACGCGCAGAAGCGGTTGACGGTGCACGCCGGGACGTGGTGGTCGATGCCCGCCAGCAGGCCCGCGACGCGCCCGACGTTGTAGCCCTGCTCGCCCTCGCAGAAGCCGCAGCCCATCATGATGTCGACGATCGTGCTCTGGTCCAGCTCGGGGTTGCGCTCGATCAGCGCCCTCAGCGGAATCGCCGCCAGGTCATCCGCGCGCACGCTCTTGAGCGAGCCCTTGCCGGCGCGTCCGATCGGCGTCCGTATCGCATCGACGATCACTGCTTCGGGCATGTGTGGCTCTCTCCTTGAGTCGTTTGGTTGGGCCTGCGCTGGCCGCTCAGGCTATCTCGTCATAGCCCCAGAGGGCCACCAGGTCGCGATCGAGGTACTCGCTCAACGCCACCACCTCGGGCTTGAAACGGGTGCGCAGCTCGCGCATCAGAGCCTCCTCAGGGGGCGCCGGCGCCGAGTAGACGAGCTGGCGCCAGCGCGCCCGGAACGCTTCGCTGCGCATCAGCCCGGGGGTCAGCGCGTTCACGCCGCGCGCCAGCGGCCCCGCCGCCGCCGGGTTTTTGCGCGCACGCCGCACCGCTGCCGTCAGGTTGAACAGCGGCACCGCGCGCACGGCCTTCAGCGGCTCGGTGTCGAGCGTCTCGATCGGCGCCGTCTCCTCGACATCAAGGAAGCGCAGCACCCTGCGAACGGTCGCCTCGTTGTCGCGGCGGAAGTCGTCGTACACGAGCACCAGCATGTTCTCCCTCGGCAGCACGGCATCGAAGCGCTGCAGCTGCGCGACGTAGCGCACGTGCTCGGAGTACAGCAGCGCCTCCGGGTGGTGGCAGTGACGCGGCACGCGCTCGCCCTGGCGGCGGCGCGACTCCAGCGCGAGCGCCTTGCGAAAGGACCGCTGGGTCTCGACTTTGCTCGAGACCATCTGCATGTGAAACGAGCGCAGGAAGCTCGCGGGCTCGCGCAGGATCGCGATGATGCGCGCGTCGGGCTGCACCGCCGCGATCGCGCTCGCCGCCGCCGTCGATCTGAGGTATTGCGGCGAGGCCTCGCCCACCCGCTGCTCGGGGCGGGCGGCGGCGAACAGCGATAGGTAGTCATCGAGCGTGCGCGGCCGGCCGCCCGGTGGCTGACGAGCGTATTGCGAGCGCTGGTCGGAGGCGAAGAAACGCGGCTCCTTGACCGCGGGCATGAAGATCTGGGGATGGCTCTTGAGCATCAGGTACAGCGCCGTCGTCCCGCACTTCTGGTGGCCGACGACGAAGAATTCGGGCAGTCGCCTCGGGTCCGCACCCGTGGGCGCAGGCGCAACCGCGGGCTTCACCAGATCTGCCATCTCACAGCGCCCCGGTCAGAGGTCGAGCCGGCTGACGCCCAGCTCGTCGAAGCCCACGTGGTGGGCCAGCTCGTGGCGCACGGTGCGGGTAACCTGGTCGCGCAGCAGCTCGGGATCGCGTCCGAAGTCGCGGCGCAGCGTGTCGCGGAAGATCACGATGCGATCGTGCGTGTTGTCGCGCGTGGCGCCGTCTCCCTGGTAGAGGCCGTACGCGCCGGCGCGGCGACCGCCGTCGGAGATCACGACCGCGACGTGGGCGAGCGCGTTGTGCAACAGGTCGGGCAGATCGTCGAGCGCGTCGCGCACGAGCTCCTCGAAGTCGCCGTCGTTGAGCGGATCGAGCTCCATGAACTCGCTTTCTTCCGGAGCGACCGCCAGCCCTTCGCGGGCGAGACGCTCGGAGTAGCGCACGATCTCTTCGAACTCGCTCTCGGACTCGGGGTTGCGCCAGCCCGCCATCCGCACCGCCACGAACGCGACGCTGCCCATCAGCACGGCGGCGACGATCACACCGAGCGCGACGTCCTCGAGCGCGCGCACGACGCCGATCGAGCTGAAGCCCTGACCGATCACCAGCACGACCAGACCCAGCGACAGCGCCACGAGCAGCCCCAGCCCCACGCGCCGAAGGGGACTCGGGTCTCCGGAGGGCGTGGACTCGCGCATCGAGGATCTGAGCCCGCCCTCGGATACCTATTTGAGCGTGCGGGCGATCACGAGACGCTGGATCTCGTTCGTTCCCTCGTAGATCTGGGTGATCTTCGCGTCTCGCATCATGCGCTCCACCGGGTACTCCTTGACGTAACCGTAGCCGCCCAGGACCTGAACGGCCTCGACCGTGACGGCCATCGCGGTGTCCGAGCAGAAGACCTTCGCCATCGAGGAGTACTTCGCGCGCTGGGGATGCGCCTGATCGGCCATCGCGCATGCCTTGTACAGCAACTCGCGCGCGGCGGCCGTGCGTGTTTCCATGTCGGCCAGCTTGAACTGGATCCCCTGGAACTCGTTGATCGGCTGTCCGAACTGCCGGCGCTCCCTCGCGTACGCGACCGCGTAGTCGGTGGCGCCCTGCGCGATCCCCACGGCCTGCGCCGCCGCCCCCAGGCGCGTGCGCTCGAGCGTGCCGAGCGCGACCGACAGGCCCCTGCCGACCTCGCCGATGACGTTCTCCTGCGGCACGCGCACGTCCTCGAAGATCGGCTGCCCGGTCGGCGACGCGCGAATCCCGAGCTTGTGCTCGAGCTTGCCGACGCTGAAGCCGGGCCGGTCGGCCTCGACGACGAAGGCGGTCATGCGGCGGTTCTCGCGGTCGCTGACCGCGAAGACGATGTAGAAGTCGGCGATCCCGAGGTTGGAGATCCAGTTCTTGGTGCCGTTGATCACCCATTCATCGCCGTCCCTGACGGCCGTCGTCTTCATCCCCGCCGGGTCCGAGCCGGCTTCGGGCTCGGACAGCGCGAACGCTGGTGACCACTCGCCGGTGGCGCAGCGCGGCAGCAAGCGCTCCTTCAGCTCGTCTGAGCCGTACAGCTGGATCGGCAGCGTGCCGAGCTCCTGGATCATCAGGATCAGCGCGCATGCCGCGTCAACCTTGGCGATCTCCTCGACCGCCATGTTCAGCATCAGCGTGCCCGTGCCCGTACCCCCGTACTCGGTCGGGAACGGCAGCCCGAGGATGTCCTGTTCGGCGAGCACCTTGCGCACGTCCCACGGGTATTCGGCGCGCTCGTCGATCTCGGCCGCGCGCGGCGCGATCTTCTCGCGGGCTATCTGCCCGATCGTCTCGCACAGGTCACGATGCTCCTGCGGGATCGTATAAACGTCGCTGACCGCCTCCATGCCTGCTGATGCTAGTGATGAGAGGCCGATCCCGCGCTGTTCCCGTCTTCGGCGCGCACCGGCTCGCGCGCGCCGTGGCGCTAGGCTCGTGAATCGTGGCGGGCGCAGAGAACCCAGAGGGAATCGAGATCGAGCCGGCGCGGGTCGCCGACTGGCTCGCGCGGGAGCCGACGCTGCAGGTGATCGACGTGCGCGAGCCCTACGAGCGCGAGGCGGGCCACATCGCGGGGACGCGTCACGTAGAGCTCATCGCCCTCACCGCCGCGGCCGACACCATCGATCGCGAGCGCCCCGTCGTCTTCTACTGCCGCGCGGGCACACGCTCGACCATGGCAGCCCAGGCCTTCCGCGCTTCCGGTTACGAGGCATACTCCATGAGCGGCGGCCTCGTGCGCTGGGCGCAGGAGGCGCGCCCGCTCTCGCCCGAGGGCGCGGAAGTGGCCGACCACTGAATCGAGGAGAGACCAAATGGAGGCGTCGAGCGAGTATCCGCAGGTGACCGTTGGCGAGGGCTACGCGGTCGGGCATCTCGAGGACCTCGGCGACGGGCCGGGCTTTCGCAAGGTGCGCAAGGGCCTTGGCGTGACGGCCTTCGGCGTCAACGCGATCGTGCTGCCCGCGGGCGTCGGAACCGGCTTTCACTACCACGACCTGCAGGAGGAGCTGTACTTCGTCCACCGCGGCTCGATCGAGATGGAGTTCGGCGACGGTTCGGTGCAGCAGCTGCACGAGGGTGGGCTCGCGCGCGTGGACGCCCAGACCGTACGCAGGATCACCAACATCGGGGACGTGGACGCGGTCTACCTGTGCGCCGGTGGCAAGGACGGCTACATCGGACGCGACGGTCAGGTACCTCCCGGTGAGGAGCAGCGGGTCAGGGTGATTCACGACCTGTCCGCTGAGAAGTCGCAGTGAACCGCCTTCACAGCCCGCGATGAGCGAGGCCGAGGGCCCGGAGCGCATGCTGCGCATCGACGAGCGGCTGTCGATCCCGCTCAGCGAGATCGTGCTGCGCGCCAGCCGCTCCTCCGGTCCCGGCGGTCAGCACGCGAACGTCACCGCGTCGCGCGTGGAAGCGAGCTTCGACGTGCTCGCCTCCAGCTCGCTGAGCGAGGCGCAGCGAGCTCGCGTGCGCGCGCGCGCGGGAGATCGCATCGTGGCGGTCGCCCAGGACGAGCGCTCGCAGCTGCGCAACCGCGAGCTCGCGCTGGGCAGGCTCGCGGAGCGTCTCGCCAGGGCGCTCGCGGTGCCGCGCCGCCGGCGCGCGACGCGCCCGACGGCCGCCTCGCGCGCGCGCCGCCTGCAGGACAAGCGCAGGGCGGGCCGGCGCAAGCTCGAGCGCCGGCCGCCAGCGGCGGACGGCGACTGACCGCGATGGCGACGGCGCAGGCCGACGGGCCCGACAAGCGTGCGCGCGACGGCGCGGCGCCGATCCTCTGCTTCGCGACGCAGGGCTCCGAGCATCTCGACGCCGAGCGGCTGCGCTATCTGCTCGAGCCGCTGGGGTCCGAGACCGTGGCGTTCGATCACGCCAGCAAGCTCCGCTCGGCGGTGGGCCTGTTCCGCGAGGTGCGCGCGCGGCGCCCACGGCTGGTCGTGATGGAGGGAACCGGTCTCGCCGGAGGGCTCACGCTGCTGGCGTTGAGCTTCGCCGCGAGGGTCCCGTTCGTGCTCAGCAGCGGCGATGCCGTGGGACCGTATCTCGCGCTTCGCTCGCCCTTCGCGGGGTTCATCGGCGGCATCTACGAGCGCCTTCTGTGTCGCCGCTGCGCCGGCTACATCGGCTGGACGCCGTATCTGGTCGGGCGCGCGCTCACGTTCGGCGCACCGCGCGCGATGACCGCGCCCGGCTGGCCGCGCGAGCACGCCGCCGGCGGCGCCCGCGAGGCGGTCCGCGGACGCCTCGGCATCCCCGAGGACGCGCTCGTCGTGGGCATCGTCGGCTCGCTCAACTGGCGCGCGCGCGTGGGCTACTCCTATGGCGCGGAGCTCGTGCGCGCGGTGCGGCGCACGCGGCGCGCGGACGTCGTCGCGTGCATCGTCGGCGACGGTCCCGGGTGCGAGCGCCTGCGCGAGATGGCCGGGCCGGAGCTCGGAGCCCGGATTCTGATGCCCGGCCGCGTGGCGCCGAGCGAGGTCGCCGACTACCTAGCGGCGTTCGACGTCGCGAGCCTGCCGCAGAGCGTCGACGGCGTCGGCTCGTTTCGCTACTCGACGAAGCTCAGCGAGTACCTGGCGAGCGGGCTGCCGATCATCACCGGCCAGATCCCGGCCGCGTATGACCTCGACGCCGGCGACTTCTGGAGGCTGCCGGGGCGCTACCCGTGGAGCTCGACATACGAGGACGCGCTGGTCGAGCTGCTGGAGTCGCTCAGCCCCGAGGAGATCGCTCGGCGGCGCGAGGCGATCGGCAGGCGGAGCTCCGAGCCCTTCGACCGGCTGGCCCAGCAGCGACGGGTGAGCGAGTTCCTGCGCGACATCCTGGCCGACGGCGAGGCGTGAGACAGCGATACCGCGCCCGTCCGTTCAACATCAGTTCAACAGCTCCTTGACGGTGCGCTGGTGCAGGCGACCGAGCGAGGTCTTTTCCGGATGGAAGTGGATCGCGTTCCACAGCAGACCCGAGGCCGGCGCCCAGGCGACGATCAGGTAGACGCCGACCACGAGCGCCGCCGCGCGCAGCCGCCGCGAACTCGACAGCGCCGCCAGCGGCAGCACCCACACGACATACCAGGGCAGCACCCAGCTGAGCGTCACCAGCAGCGCCACGTTCGCCCAGCCGGATGCCGTGATCGCGCGGGCGACGCCGCCGCCGGCGTCGACGGAATTCTGGGCCCTGCGCCCGCCCCAGGCAAGCCAGCAGCAAAGGAGCACGAGGGCGATCAGCACGAGGCTGAGCGCGGCGCGCAGCCCCGAGCTCTCGCCGCCCGCGCCGGCCGCCAGGCCGATCAGGTTGGGGATGCTCTCCGCCGAGACCACGCTCCCCTGCGTGCTCAGGTCGGGGATGTGCAGGCCGAACGCCAGCAGGCTCGCGGCGCCGACGACGATGCCCGCCGCGATCATGCCCAGCACCGTCTGCACGAGCGCCCGCGGCGCGCGCAGCAGGCCCGCCAAGACGATCGGGAGCAGCACCGCCGCCGACGCCTTCACCGCCACCGCCGTCACGAACGCCGCGCCCGCCCCCATCTCCAGCGCGGACAGCGGCAGCACCGTTTGCGCGAAGCCACGCGCTTTCGCGCGCAGCAGCAGGTAGAAGCCGAGCATGATGAACACGACCATCAGGAAGTCGTTGTGATCGCCGCCGAGTCCCCAGATGAGCACGAGCGGGTTCAGGCCGACGAACGCGACCGCGGGCACCGGGTCACGGCCGAGTAGCCGCGCGCACTTCCACACGAGCAGGATCGTCGCGAGGCTCGCCAGCATCAGGACGCACTTCAGCGCCCAGAACGAGGCGGCCACGCCGAGCGGCACCACCGCGAACGTCAGCAGCGTGAACAGCGGGCCGTAGGGGCTCAGCAGCTCATGCCAGTTGCTGAGCACGAACGCCGGATCGTTGTGGGGCTCGAGGATCGGGATCGTCGTGTACGGGTTGAGGTTGTGCACGACCTCCATGCGCCCGTAGTTGATGTAGTTGAAGAGGTCGGTCAGCGCCAGCGGCGGCGCCAGCAGGAAGACCACGTGCGCGGCCACGATCGCCGCGAGCACCCAGCGTGCGGGCAGCCGCCGCGCGTGCTTGAGCACGAGGAGATATCCGAGGTACATGGCGGCGACGGCGCCGGTGAACAGGTACTTGAGGGTCGTGCCGTCGTTGGTGAACCCCTGCAAGAGCCCGCCGAGCGGGCCGGCCATCCAGTGCGGGAAGTAGCCGATGTGCGTGGTCGGCGTGAGGATGCTCGGCCGGTTTGCCGCCATCAGCACCACGAACAGGCTGAGCGCGACGACCGCCGTCAACGCCAGCTTCCCGGCCAGCACGCCCGCCCGCGCGCCCACGAGCGCACCCGAGCGGCCGCGTGAGAAGCGCCCGGCGAAGCCCGCGCGCACCTTCCCGCCGTCACCGGCGGCGGCGCCGACGGCGGGAAGGGGAAGGGTGCTCGCGTCGCCGGACATACTCAGCGACGGCACGATATACGCACAAGCGCCGCAACTACGCACAAACGCAGAGGGCCCGCCGAAGCGGGCCCTCTGACAGCGGTTCTGTAGGTCCGACCTAGATCGTCTGGACGTTTACGGCCTTGGGGCCCTTCTCGCCCTGCTCCGGGTCGTAAGAGACCTTCGCCCCCTCCTGCAACGACCGGTAGCCCTCGCCGTTGATGCCGGTGTGATGGACGAACAGGTCCTTGTCACCGTCATCCGGGGTGATGAAGCCGAACCCCTTGTCGTCGCTGAACCACTTGACTGTGCCAGTTGGCATGGTGTCAATTCCTCCACGGTATGTGCGTGCTGCACGCGGAGGATGCTTCACGAAGCTTCGACCTGCGAGCGCTTGCACTACTTTCGCCGGTCTTTTCCGCCGGCCATACAGCACGACCGTAGCACGTCGCAATGGTCACGTGTTGTCGAGATGTTGCGGGCCGAAATCGATGCGATCCCCGCTCGGCGCCGGCGCCAGTCCCGAGCGCGGCCGATCCCCACCAAGCCACGTGGATAGTGTGGGGCGATGGACGCGCACGCAGGCTCCGATCCCGGCCCCGCGCCCATGCCGCCACCATTGCTCGAGCGCCTGTTGCCGGCGGGTGCGCCGGCGAGCGTCGCGGAGATCGTCGCGGGGCTCGGGCTGGACGAGCGGACCGTCTCCCTCCCGGGGCGCCCGCGCGTGATGCTCAACATGATCAGCACCGCCGACGGGCGCGCGACGCTCGGCGGGCGCTCGGGAGCGATCAGCGACCCTGCCGACAGGGCGCTGTTCCACGGTCTGCGCAGCGCCGTCGACGCGGTGCTCGCGGGTGCGGGGACAGCTCGAGCCGAGCACTACGGGCGGATCGTCCCGAACGCCGAACGCAGAGCCGAGCGCGTGCGCCGCGGGCTCAGCGAGGAGCCGCTCGCGTGCATCGTGTCCGGGCGGCTCGCGCTCTCGCCGCAGGAGATCCCGCTGCTCGACGAGCCCGCGGCAAGCGTGGCGATCCTGACAGCATCGGCGGCGAGCCTGCCCGCGTGCGCCGCACACGTCTGCTACGTGCGTGCCGAGCGCGACGGCCGGCTGGACCTGGCGGCGGCCCTGGCCGAGCTGGGCGAGCGCTTCGACGTCCGCAGCGTGCTGTGCGAGGGTGGGCCGCACCTGGCGTGGGAGCTACTCGCCGGAGGGCTGTTGGACGAGCTGTTCCTGTCGCTGGCGCCGCTGCTCGCCGGCGGCGAGTCCTCCGGAGATCAGGCGCTGCGAATCCTCGCCGGCAAGGAGCTCGAACCGCCGGTGAAGCTCGAGCTGCTGGGAGCGCTGAATAGCGACTCCCATCTGTTCCTGCGCTACGGCGTCGCCGCGCCCGAACGCGTCTCGCGTGAGACGATGCTCAGCAGTTCGCTTGCCAAGCGACGCCCCTGAGAGGCGACGCGTGGCGTGGCCGCGATCCGCACCACCACCTCCTCGCCGTCGAGTTCCTCGAGCGTGATGCGCGGGACGTCCCGTAGCGGCGTCTGCAGCGACTTCTCCAGGATCTCCTGCAGGTCGCCGGGGGTCATGCCGGCGCGCAGGCGCGCACGCAGGTTGACCGCCTCCGGCTCGCGCAGCGGCAGCACCGCAACGTTCAGCACGACGCTGTTGGGCACCAGGATCGAGTCATCGCCGGTCGCGAACGTCGTGTAAAGGAGCCCCAGGGAGCTGACGGTGCCCTCGATCTGGCCGGCCAGCGGGCCGCCCTGCAAGCGCACGCGCTCGCCCACGCGGAACGGACGTGCGCTCAGCAGCACCGTGCCCGCGATCAGGTTGCCGAGCGTCTGCTGGGCGGCCAGCCCGAAAATCACCGCCGTGAAGGCGCCCCCGAGCGCCAGCGTTTTGGCTTCGATCCCGGCCACGCGCAGGGCCACGAACAGCGCCACCACGACAGTCGCCAGGCGAATCACGAACCCGACGGTGCCCGCCGTCGCGGGGTCGAGGCGCCTGAACAGCGGCGGGCCGAGGCCGCGGCCGATGTCCCGCGCGATCGCCCAGCCGAGGATCACGAGCGCGATCACCGTCACCACCCGGATCGGGGTTTCAAGCCCGGCTTCGAGGACCTTGTGGGCGGCTTCGGCCGGTTTGCCTTCGTGTGCGCGGGTCGCCCCCACGGTCGTGCCGAACAGGCTCACACGGTTGTCGTAGAGCAGCACGATGCCCACGAACAGCGGCAGCAGCACCAGCGCCTCCAGGCGCGCGCGTTTGACCACGCGCGGGCTGATCTGGCGCAGCAGGCCGACCTCCTGCCATGCCTGGCTGCGGGTTTCGAACATCTTCGGCGGGGTTCGCGGGACGGGCACGGACCTCAATGATGGTGCACGGCGGGCCGCGTCAGCACGACGAGCGCGAAGCTCGTCAGGCTCGGCAGCGGATGATCCACCAGGCTCGCGCAGATCGCCTTGTGCGCGGCGTGCAGGGGCTTCACGCGCCGGTACATGCCGTGCCCGTAGTAGCCGGCGTAGCGCTCGACCGAGAAGCCGACCGACTCGAGCCGCCGTATCTGCCTGCCGGTGGGACCCCGGCACCAGGAGTAATACGCCGGGAACTTGGCGTCGCGGCGCGGGAACACGCGGTACAGCAGCGCCGAGGACAGGCCGGGCTCGAGCAAGCGGTTCAACAGGAACGGCAGCGCGTACAGCGTCGGGAACAGATGCACGGCGGTGCCGCCGGGACGCAGCATCCTGAACACCTGCTCGTGAAAGCGCCTGCCGTCGCGGATGTGCTCGGCGGTCCAGCGACTGAGGACGACGTCAAATGCGCCCCAGCGACTGGCGAGCTCGGGGACGGTCGCGGCGTCGAGGATGTCGGCTTGAAAGCGCTGGTGGTCGCCGTCGGCACGCGCGAGCTCGTCCTGGGAGGCGTCGAGCACCACGTACTCCAGGCCGCGCGCGTGGATCTGTTTGAGGCCGACGATCGGGTGCGCGCCGCCGCCGACGTCGCAGATCCGCTTCGCGCCGCCCTCGAGCAGCGCGCGAACCTCGCCGCGGAACTGCCCTTCTGCGTCGTTGACGCTGGCGTAGGAGATCAGGGGCGCGCTCGTGGTGTTGGGCAGGGTGGGCGCGGCCATCGTCAGCTGACGGTGTAGATGACCATCGCCACGCCAAACGCCAGGCAGTACACGGCGAACGGAACCAGGGTCCTGGTCTTGAAGTATTTGACCAGGAACGCGACGGTGAAGACGGCCGTCACAGCGGCAGTGGCGCACGCGACCAGCGCCTGGCCGCGAATCCCGTCGCCGAGGTGGCCGAGCAGGTCCGGCAGCTTGACGATCCCCGCGGCGAGGATCACCGGCGTGGCCAGCAGGAAGGCGAAGCGCGCGGAGTCGCTGTGATCGAGCCCGCGCGCGAGGCCGGCGCCCATCGTCACGCCGTCGCGGCTGATCCCCGCGACGAGCGCCGTCGACTGGGCGACACCGATGACGAGCGCCTCGCGGTACTCGAGCGTGTCGAGCTCGCGCGCGCCGTCGGGCTTGGCACCCTCCCGCAGAGCCAGTTCGCGCACCTCCGCGCTGCGGCGGAAGCGCTCAGCGGCGAACAGCAGGCCGCCGTTGACGATCAGGAAGATCGCCGCGATCTCCGGCTTGGCGGTGAGCGTGCGCAACTGGTGCTCGAGCGCCAGGCCGATGATGCCAGCGGGGATCGTGGCGACGATGATCAGCCAGGCCAGGCGCTCGGTCGAGTCCTCGATCCGGCGCTTGGCGAGCGTGCGGAAGAACGCGCGCACGATCTGCACCCAGTCGCGCCAGTAGTACGCGAGCAGGCCGAGCGCGCTACCGACGTGGAGCATCACCACGAACGCCAGCCAGAAGGACTCCGGCTGGGATTGGGCGTCGACGAGCTTGTTCCAGCCGAACAGCGTCGGGAACAGCACCGTATGCCCGAGGCTCGAGATCGGAAACAGCTCGGTCACGCCCTGCAGCAGCCCGAGCACGATCGCCTGGAAGTAGCTGATGGCCGACGCGAGGGGGATGAGCACGAGGCTCGACATCGCCGCGGGAGCTTATTCCGCGAGCGGTGGGGTCGTATCCCTGAGTGGGAAGCGCCGTCGCATGAACTCTTGGAAGTGGGGAACCGCGAACTCGCTCAGACCGTAGGCCGGGCTGTAGATCAGGCCCTTCTCGATCAGGCGCCCGCGGGTGGGTGCGACACTCGCCGCGTCGCGACGGCCGAGCTTGGCGGCAATCTCACCTGAGCGATAGGGACCAGTGCCGAGGTCGGCCATCGCGGCTAGATAGTCAAGCTCTGTCTGCGTTGCCCTGCCGATGCGCACCTGGAAGAAGCTCTCGTCGAGCTCCAGCTGAACCAGGTCGTGTGCTCGCCTGACATCGGCAAGCGTGATCGCCGGCCCGGCGGCCACGTTCCACACATGCTTGCCGTACTCCTGAAGGAAATAGGGGTAGCCGTCAGTCAGCTCAAGGATCCTGTCCGTCGCTCGCCGCTGGTACTCGACGCCTGCCGCCTGGGCTGGCAACTGCAGCGCGTCGCGGGCCGCCGCGGCCGGGAGGCGGTCGATTGCGGGAAAGCGAAACAGCCGCTCCGAGTAGGACTTTGCGGCGCCAGTCAACGCCGGGAGCTGAGGCAGGCCGGCACCCGCGAGCGTCAGCGGCAGCTCGCGCTGAGAGACCTGGTGCAATGCGGCGATCAGCGCCTCGAGCTCCCCACGCGCGAGGAACTGCACCTCATCGAGCAGGAACACCACACCCGTATCGTGCTCTGCGGCCGCCTCGCCCAGGGCGACGAACAGGTCTGAGAGATCTTCGCCGAGATCGCCGGAGTCCGCACGTCCGATCAACGCATCGACGTCGACACCGATCTCAAACCCTCCCGGGGTACGCAACGTAAACGCCTTGAACACGGCAGCCGCCTGGCGGGCACGCTCCCGCATACGGCTGGCGGGGCTGATCGAAAGGAGTGCTCGCCGCGCCAACCGTGCGATCAGCGGACGAAACTCAGTGTCGTGGGTGATCTCGCTCTTGGCGCTCCGAAAGCCAGCCTCCTCGGCGATCGCCTCGAAGGTGTTCAGCAGCACCGTCTTGCCGACGCCCCTGAGCCCCGTAACCAGCATGCTCTTCTCCGGGCGCCCAGCACGCAAGCGGCCAAGCAGCACCCGGAATGACTCGATCTCCTCATCACGGCCTGTGAGCGCCGGGGGACGAGAACCAGCTCCAGGCGTGTAGGGGTTGCCAATCGGATCGATCGCCACAGTATATCGACCTATACGGACTTTAGCCCGATCGCGTAAACCACAGAACACTCTGTACACCACCGCATCCGATAGCGCCGCAGCAGGAACGTCGTCGCAACAGCGGGCGCACCCGCCGAGGCTCGGAGCGAAAGTTCATACGCTGCCGTCGATGCGGGCGGGTCCAACCCATAGCGAGCCTCCAGCGGAGCACAGCGAGCCCCACGACGAGCCGTCGCTGCTCGAGATCGTGCGCGAGTGGGGCCGCATCGGCTGCATCGGCTTCGGCGGGCCGCCGGCGCACGTGGCGCTGTTTCGCGAGCTGTGCGTGACCCGTCGCGGCTGGCTGACGAGCCCGCAGTTCGAGCGCGCGATCGCCGCCACCAACCTGCTCCCGGGCCCGGCCTCGACACAGCTTGCGATCTACTGCGCGTGGCGGCTGCGCGGCACCCGCGGCGCGCTGCTCGGGGGCCTGTGCTTCATCGTGCCGGGGCTCGCGGCGATCATCGCCCTGGCCGTGCTGTTCCTGTCGGGATCGCCGCCGGCGTGGCTGCGTGGCGCCGGGCTGGGCGCGGGCGCGGCGGTCGCCGCGGTGGCCGTGCGGGCGGGCCTCGGCGTCGCGGGGCCGATCTGGGAGCGCGCGAGCACACAGCGCCGGCGCGTCGCCGTGCTCGCGTACGGGCTCGCCGGCGGCATCGCCGCGGCGACGGCGGGACCGTGGCTCGTGCTCGTGCTGCTCGCGTGCGGCGCGGTCGAGCTCGCCGGCCGGCGGCTCGTTCATGCCGATAAGGGACCGCATGCTTGGCTGGCGCCGCCCGCGTGGCCGCTGGCGCGCGCGGCGGCGCACCCACTTGCCGGGCCGCTGCCGTCCTGGCCGCTGCTGACCGCCACCGCGGCCGACCCCGGCGGCACGCTGTCGCTGGTGTGGACGGCGCTGAAGGTCGGCGCGCTGGCCTTCGGCGGCGGCTTCGTGATCGTGCCGCTGATGCAGTCCGACGCGGTTAGCACCTACCACTGGATGAGCCACAGCCAGTTCCTGAACGCGGTCGCGCTCGGCCAGATCACCCCCGGGCCGATCGTGCAGACGGTGGCGGTCGTCGGCTACGCCGCCGGCGGGCTGCCCAGCGCGCTGCTGGCCGCCGCGGTCGCGTTCGCGCCGTCGTTCTCGTTCGTGCTGCTCGGTGCCGCCCGCTTCGAGCGTCTGCTGGTGAACGAGCGTGTGCTCGCGTTCCTCGCGGGCGCGGCGCCGGGCGCGGCCGGGGCGATCGTCGGCGCGGCCGTGCCGCTGACGGCGGCGCTCGCCGAGAGCTGGCAGTACGCCGTGCTCGCCGCCGCGGCCGTCGCGCTGCTGATGCTGCGACGCGCGGTCGTACCAGCGCTGCTGGCAGCCGCCGCCGTGGGCGTGGCCGCGGCGCTGCTCGGCGCCCCGATCCCGCGCTGAGCGCATACCGCGCACACGCTCGAGCGCGTCTGCGCGACCGCCTAGCCGGAAACGTGGCGAGGAATCTTCACCATCGCTTCACACGATCATTCCCGCTTGATCACAAAAGAACCCGCTTTGCAGGGAATTCTGTCTGATATGGACGGTCGGGGAGCGACATCGAAGGAGGCGACGGCGGCGCGCCAGACGACGATCTCTGGCCACCGAGCGACGGCGCATGCGCGGGCGACCACAATCCGCGTCGACATGCACTGCCACTCGACCGCCTCGCAAGAGTCCAGGCTCGGCGTGCAGCGCGCCGTCGGACTGCCCGAGTGCGCGACGCCTCCAGAGGAGGTCTACGAGCTGGCGAAGCGGCGCGGCATGGACTTCGTGACGATCACCGACCACGACACGATCGCGGGCGTGATGCAGATCGCCGAGCGCCCCGACGTGTTCGTCTCGGAGGAGCTGACGGCGCACTTCCGCGGCGAGCCGCAGGCCGTGCACGTGCTCTGCTACGGGATCACCTGCGAGGACCACGAGTGGCTGCAGGCGCACAGCGGCGACGTCGAGCTGTGCGCCGGGTACATGCTCGAGCGGGAGATCGTGTGCGCGCTGGCACACCCGTACTACACGGTCGCGGCCCCGCTCAGCGCCCGCCACCGCCGTCGCCTGGCGGAGCTGTTCGGCGTGTGGGAGATCCGCAACGGCGCGCGCGCCCGCGAGCTCAACCGGCCCGCGGCCACGTACATCGCCACGCGCGACGGCGTGGGCATCGGCGGCAGCGACGACCACGCGGGCGTGGACATCGGGCGCACGTACACCGAAGCGCCACCGGCGCGCACACCGCGGGAGTTCCTCGCGCATGTGCGCAGCGGCGAGGTGATCGCGCGCGGCGCGCAGGGGAGCGCCGCCAAGTGGGCGCACGCGGCGATCGCGCTGGCGGCCCGCTCGTTCGCAGGCGGAGGCGGCGCGGCCCGCGCCGCGGGAGCCGTCGAGCGGCCGGACCCCGCGCGCGTGATGACGATGATGCGGCGTCTGCTGCGCGAGGGCGACGCGCGCCAGGGTGCGGTCGGCAGCGACCTGAGCGCCGAGGACGCCCGCTGCCTGCTGCGGGCGTGGCTTGCGGCGGTCGAGCTCGACCACCTCGACGAGCGCCAGCTGATCGCGCACATGCAGGAGGAGGACTTCAGCCACGCGGACCTCTACCGCCGCGCATGCCGCCTGCACGAGCGCAAGCTGCGTCGCGCGGTCGAGGTGGCGCTGGCGGCGGCGAGCGGCGATGCCGAGGTGCTCGCCGCAGCCGAGGGCCTGTTCGAGGCGTGTATCGCGGCGATCCCGTACGCACCCGCAACCGCGTTCCTCGCCAGCGAGCAGGCGAAGCTCGCGGCGATTCCGTCCGCTCCGGGACGGACGCTGGGCCAGTGGGCGGCGCCGCGGCGGGAAGATGGCGAGCGCCCGCGGGTGGCGATCCTCGCCGACGGCATCGGCTCGACGCACGGTGTCACGCGCACGATCGAGGAGATCCGCCAGCGCGGCGTGCCCGGCTATGAGATCGAGGTCGTGGGCACCGACCCGGAGGTCGACCGGCGCCTGTCGGCGGTGGCGGAGATCGACGTGCCGTTCTATCCGGGGCTGCGGATGGGGGTGCCGAGCCTGCCGGCGGCGGTGCAGGCGCTCTCGGGTCTGGACGGTGGCGGCGGCTATGACGCGATCCACGTCTGCTCGCCGGGTCCGGCGGGCGTGGCGGGCGCCCTGGTGGCGCGTGCGCTGGGCGTGCCGCTGCTCGGCAGCTACCACACCGAGCTGACCGCCTACGCGGGACTGCGCTCCGGCGAGCGGCGCCTCGCCGACGCGATGGCGATGGCCGTCAGCGTCTTCTACGGCGCCTGCGATGTCGTCCTCTCCCCCAGCCGCGCCTCCGACGAGGCCCTGTCGGCGATCGGGATGCCCGCCGAGCGCGTGTTGCGCTGGGACCGCGGCGTGGACACCTCGCGCTTTGATCCCGCGCTGCGCGAGCAGGGACTGCTGGCGGGCGAGATCACCGTCATGTATTCGGGGCGCATCACGCGCGAGAAGGGCGCCGAGCTGCTGGCCGACGCGTTTCTGCGGGCGCGCGCGAGCGATCCGCGCCTGCACCTGGCGCTCGCGGGCGGCGGGCCCGAGCAGCAGCGCCTTGCCGAGCGCCTGGGCTCGGCGGCGACCTTCCTCGGCTGGCTGGAGGGCGAGGAGCTCGCACGCGCTTACGCGAGCGCCGACATCTTCCTGTTCCCGAGCGCGACCGACACGTTCGGCCAGGTGATCCTGGAGGCGCAGGCCAGCGGCCTGCCGGCGGTCGCGGTCGCGCGCGGCGGGCCGCTCTCGCTGATCGAGGATCGCGTCAGCGGGCTGCTGTGCGAGCCGGACGCGGAGGTGCTCGCGGGCGCTGTGCTGGAGCTGGCGCGCTCGCCGCTGTTGCGCGAGCGCCTTGCCGGCGCCGCGCTGCGTGCGGCTCGCACGCGTACCTGGGAGCACGCCCTGGCACTGCTGGCCCATGGCTATGACCGGGCCCTGCGCGACCACGATGCCGGGCGCCCGCACGCGGGCGTGGGCGACCGGGCGGCGTGAGCGGGTATGCGCGCAACCCGAGCCACGCATACGCAGCGAACGATCGCCGTCGCCGTGCACGGGATCGAGCCGGCGACGTTCGAGCGCTGCGCGCTGATCCGCGACTGGCTCGACGACCATGGCGTCGATCGTGTGACCCTGCTCGTGATCCCCGCGCGTGACCTGCACCCGATCGGCGAGCGCTGCCCGGAGATGATCGACTGGCTGGGCGAGCGCCGGCGCAGCGGCGACTCGATCGCGCAGCACGGCTTTCAGCACGTGCATCTGGGCCGCGGCTCGTTCCCCGGCCGGCGCCTGGCGCCACCACGCGGTCGGCGCGCGGCCGAGTTCGTGGGGCTCAATGGCGAAGAGACACGTCGCGCGGTCGACGCGGGTTGGCGCGTGCTCAAGCTCGCGGGCGTCGAGCCGGACGGCTTCGTGGCGCCCGCCTACGCGTACACGCCGGCGCTGCGCAGCGTGCTGCCGCGCAGGTTCCGCTGGTGGGCGAGCATGCTGCGCCTGCACCGCACGTTCGCCGCACCGGATGGCAATCGCGCGCAGCGGCTCGCGCCGGTATGGGACATCGGTACCGACGGCCCTCTGCGCCGGGTCCTCTCCCCCGGCCTGATCCGCGCCGGGAGCCTCCTGTCCGGTGAGAACCTGCGCCTGGATCTGCATCCCGCCGACCTGCAGCACCCGCGCCACATGCTCGCCCTGGAGTGGGTTCTTGGGCGCGCGGGACAGCGACGCGAGGCGATCACGTTCGAGGAACTCGTCTCGGCGTGGCGCGTGGGAGCGGCCGACCCGGCCGTCGCGGCGGGCGTGTAGCGCGACTACAGCGCTCCTCACAACAGCGCCGCCGCATGCGCACCCAGAAGGCGGCGCCGGCTGAACGAACGTCCGTGGCGTCTCGCGGGTCGTAATGCAGGTCCGCGGGACCGTCGATCGGCTCGGAGCAAGGCATGCTCCGCGATCGCTCCCAAATCCAGACCCGACGCCCGGGCGCGCACTCCGGGTTGGCATGCGCTGCGACGCTCCTGATCGTGCTCGCGCCACTGCTGGCGCCGGCGACGAGCGCCGCGAGGCGCGCCGCCGATAAGCATGCTGTCCAAGACCACGCTCACACCAGGCTCCATGCCCGGGCGCCACGCACCAGGCACGCCGCCCCCACCGCGCACAGGGCTCCCGCCCGCACGCGTGTAGCCGCCGCCACCGCGCCGACGCCCGCCCGCGGCGTCAAGCCGGCCGAAGCCAAGGGCGCCACCAAAGAAGCGCCGGCCGCGACCAGCCCACCGCCGCAAGCCGGCGCCGGCCTTCCGGCGCAAGCCGGCGAAGAAAGCGAAGAACACGAACAGGGCGAAGCTGACGAAGCCGACGCGGCCGCGGGACACGGCGCGGGCAACCTGCAGCCGGAAAGCGGGGAAACGCTGAACGACCCGATCGACCCGCGCTTCCTGACCGACGTGTCGTTCGGCAGGCGCTCGTTCTGGCTGCAACCTTGGCGCGCGTACATCGACACGTGGCCGGCGTCGCGGCTGCTGGACTCGGTGGGGATCAACTTCCCGGCGAACGACGAATACGCCGAAGCGACAGCTCAGCTGCTGCAGGAAAGCGGCTTCAAGCTGGCGCGCATGCAGATCAGCTGGAACGCGCTCTCCTACAGTGAACCGACGGCGTTGCTGCCCTCGCATCTGGCGAGCATCGGCGCGCGCCTGACCGCCATGCAGCGGCACGGCCTGCGACCGCTGATCGTGCTTGACGCCAACAGCGAAGACCCGACGCCGTTCAAACTGGTCAAGCTGGAAACGACGGCCGCCGCGGCGGCGGGCGCGCAGAGCGTCAAGCTCACGCCGGCGAGCGCCGCTCAGGTGGTGCCCGGCAGGACGGGCTTCAACGGGCTGAGCTTCCCCGGGAGCGCCGACATCCTGATCACGTCGCTCGGCGCCGGCGACGTGGCGCACCTCTCGCGACCGCTGCTGGCGCCGCTGGCGGCCGGCTCACACGGCGGCACGACGCTCCGCTACGCGCCGTTCCAGCCGCCGAAGCTCGCGGATGGTGAGACGAACCCTGCCTTTGCGGCCACCCTCGCGGGCTGGCTGGCGTACGTGCACGCCGTCTGCGAGGAGGCCGCGAGCGTGGTGGGCCCCGGCGGCTATGACATCGAGGTCTGGAACGAGCTGTCGTTCGGCTCGCAGTTCCTGAACTCCGAACACTATTACGCGGCGGGGAGCGGCTCGGAAACCGAAGCCGGCTCGGAAGGGGAAGAAGTAGGCCAGGAAGCCGGTGAAGGCGAAACGGAAGCCGAAGTGGAAAGCGAAGCGGAAGGCACAGGCACCGCGCCACAGCACGGCAAGCCCCACAAAATGATCGTCAACAAAGAAATCCAGAAGGCTCTGCTGGACGAAACGGTCGCCTACGTTCGCAACCCGGCCAACGGCTTCTCGCCGGAAGTGGGCATCACCAACGGCTTCGCGAGCGAGACCCCGTTTCCGTCGGGCGCGGACGCACCGCTGGGCCTGACGGCGCTCAGCAAGCATCCGTACACGGGCCCGAAAGACTTTCCGGCGGCCTTCCACGAAAGGGCGGAGCTGTCGGTCAACGCCCTCGGCGGCAGGGACACGTCGGCGGCCAAGAGCTACAAGCCGCTGTTCATCCCCGAATACCAGTCGCTGTTCCCGGAGTACTGGCTGACGGCGACGTCGACGGAGACGCTGATCCGCGACATCGCGCCGTTCACGACCTACGTCTACCACTTCCCGCACGGCCGCGAAGTCGGCCCGGTTGGCGGCGTGCCGGTGCAGAAGTGGATCACCGAGTTCAACCAGATCCCGGGCCGGGGCGTGGTCATGGGCCCGGACGAGGTGACGCCCCAGTCGGGTCCGTCGGCGACGCTGACGCCCGCCGACAAGCAGCACTTCCAGGCGAAGGTGGCTCTGCGCAGCATCGTCGCGAACGTGAACAAGGGGATCGCGCGCGAGTACTTCTTCAGGGCCGGTCCAGGCGAGTTCGGCCTGGTCGCTCAGGGCTTCTTCTCGGCGCTGGAAGCGAACCCGGGGGTCTACCCGGGCAACCAGCTCGGCGGCGAAACGATGACCGCGATGCGGCGCATGCTCGCGCACTTCCAGGGGCCCGGCCCGGGTGGGCCGGCGCGCCAGCTGAGCCTGCTGTCGATTCGTCAGGAAGGCAACCACGCGCAGTTCGCGGGCGACGGCACGGCGGCACACCCGAGCCTGTATGACCGCGACGTGCTGGCGGTGCTCCCGTTCCAGTCCTCGCCGACGCGCTTCGTGATCCCCGTGTACGTGATGACCCGCGACCTGCTGACGCTGTACGAACCGCTGGCCCCAGAGACGGACGTACATCGCTTCGACCTGCCCGCGGAGCGCTTCTGGATCACGCTCGGCAACCTGCCGGAATCCGCGGCGCCGCCGTCGGTCGGCGCCTACGATCCGCTGCTCGACGAATCGACGCCCGCGCGCCTGGTCTCCCGTGAAGGCGAAACCGCGGTGTTCGAAATCGCCGCGACCGACTACCCGCGCCTGTTGAGTATCGAATACCCGAGCGCGTAGGCGCTCAGTGCTTGCCGGCGGTGAACAGCGCCGGTTCGAAGGATTTGACGGCGGCGAGCCCGGCGTAGCCGAGGTGCTTCAGCCCGAACAGGTCCTCGATCGTGCGCAGCAGCGAGAAGTGGTTGAACGGTTCCTGACTGGTGCTCGCGCCCTTGACGTAGGGCGAGAGCAGCAGCGCCCCGACGGCGCCGCCGCCGCGGGGCGCGCCGGTGAGCGTCTTGGACGGCACGTTGGGGAACAGCGGCTGGCCGCAGCAGGAGCTCGAGTCGGCGAATTCGCCGCTGGAGGGCGCCTCGTCGGTGGTGATCACGAGCAGGCCGCTTTCCTTGTACGCCTTCGAGGCGGTGATCTCGGGGACGACTTCTTTGAGGAACGCGTCGGCCTGCGCGGCGCCCGCCGGCGCGCCGGGGTTGCACGGCGTGGGGTTGGCGTCGTGACAGCGGTCGGGGACGATGTAGGCGAGGTTGGGCGTGCGCTTGGCGCTCGCGAGGGCGAACTGGAGCTTGTCGAGTCCGATGTCGTCGGCGTCGCACTGCGGCGAGTCGAGCACCGAGTCGAAGTACACGAACGGGTTGCGGAACGTCGCGTAGGCGCCGCTGCTCGCCGTTTGTTCGGCCGTCGGGTCGGGCTGCCCGAGCACGGGGTGCGCGCACGCGCCGGCGGGACCGCCTTCGTCGGTGCCCTGCTGGTAGGCGCTCCAGGTGAGGTGCTTGGCCGACAGCTGGCCGGCGAGCGTTTCGGTGGAGGCGGGGTAGACGCAGCCGTTGCCGATGACCTGCCCTTCGGCGCCGGCGCTCGTGGGGGCGATGGCGGTGTAGTTGGGGCAGTTGGCAGCCGTTTCGGCGGTCGGCCCCTGGCCGCTCAGCAGCGCCACCTCGTTGGCGAGCTCCTCGTGCGCGACCGCGTCGTAGTGCACGAGCAGCTCTCCTTCGTGCTCGAGCGTCCCCGTCAGGTAGGGCGCGGTCGAGGTGGGCCCGAACACCGACGCGTACGGGGCGTCGGAGAGCACGATCAGGAACACGTGCTTGATCGGCGGGAGCTTCTTCGCGGGCGCATCCGCCGAGGCTTCGGAGGAGCTGCCGTGCGATTCGCTTTTGGAGCCGGAGGAGCCGCTCGAGCTCGACGGCGTTTTCGCCGCCGGCGCGCTGTTGCTGGCTGCGGGCGTGGGGGTGGGTTCTGATTCGGATGCCGGCGGTTCGCTGCTGGTCGTGGCGGCGGGGCTTTCAGAGGCGCCCGGCGTGGAGGTGGAGGGGGCGGCCGCGGGCGGTAGCACGAGCCGTACGGGGGCGCGCGTCGAGGCGAGCGTGTCGTCGACGGGGTGGCTCGCGACGTTGCCCAGCAGCACGCCGAAGCCGAGGAACGCCAGCACGAGCAGCGCGGAAACGCGCCGTGACGGGAGCCTGAGACCGCCGGGCGGTGGCGCTCCGGCGTCGGCAGGGCCGAGGCCCCCGGCTGTGTCGGGGGCGACGGCGCGCTCCGGTGTGACCCGGTCACCGTGATTGCGCTCGCGTATGCGCGCCAGCAGCCGCTCGAGCTGCTGGCTGCGCGAGCCGACGCGCGCGCCGCAGTGCAGGCAGTAGCGCTGGTCGTGGGCGAGCGGCGCGCCGCAGTCCTCGCATGGCTGGGGGGCGTCGGCGGCGATGACGATGCCCCTCTACTGGTCCGCGATCGCCGTGCTGCTCGGCAGGCGCTCCATCAGCGTCATCCCGCACTGCCAGCAGTAGAGCGCGCCGCGGCTGTGCGGCGCCGCGCAGCTGGGACAGTTGCCGGCGACGCCGTCTTGCTCCATGCGCAGCAGGCGCTCGACCTCCGCCAGCTCGGCGTCGCGCTCCTGCAGCAGCGCCGCGCGGCGCACGAGCACGTCGAGGCGGAAGTGGTCGCGAATCGCCATCTCGTATGCCAGCCCGCCGAGATCCCAGTGCAGCTCGGTCACCTGCTCGGCCAGCGCGTCGCGCCGGCGTTCGAGATCGGTGCGCGCGCCTGCTCCGGACGCGGCTGCCGGCCGCTCCGGGATCGGCGGCGCGATCACCGCCGGCCCTGAGCCGGCGCCGCCGGCAAGCGACGCGGGCGGCTGCGCCCCGCCGTTATCGCTCGTGTCGCGCAGGATCCCCATACGTCCACCCGTCTCAATCTTCGACCACGTCGGGGAGATCCTTGGACTTTTCCTCATAGCTCTTGCCTTTGGTGCCTTTGAGGCTGTTGAGCACGGAGGGCGGCGCCGGGTGGTTCACGCTGGAGCCGACGGCACCCGAGGAGGAGCCCGAGCCGCCCGCGGAGGAGCTCGATTCGCCGTTGGACACCTTCACGACCTTGGCTCCGGGGAAGCTCTTCTTCAGGCCGGCGAGGGCCTTTTCGGCTTCGGGCTTCTTGTGGTAGTCGCCCGAGTAGATCACGTAGCTGCCGGCGGTCAGGCTGCTGAATTCTTCGGACTTCAGCGCGCCGACCGATTTGGCGCCCTTGGCGCTGGCGGCAGTCTTGGCGGCTTCGACGGCGCTTACCGCGGTGCCGGGCTGGGGCAGGGTCTGCAGCTGTACCGTGTAGCCGCTGCTCCCCGACGGCCAGTCTCCGGTGAACGACGCTTCGGTGGAGCCCGTGCTGGCGGCGGTGGACGTCGGCGATGAGAGCGTGATCACCTGCGCCGGGGTGGGGCTCTGCTTGGCGGCGCCCGCGCGCCCGATCAGCACGCCGACGCCCATCGCCAGCAGCAGCACGCCGACGCCCGCGATCACCGTCAGCGTGGTGTTGCGCTGCGGTGGTCCGCCGGCGGGAGCGCTGCCCGGCGGCATCGGGGGCGTTGGCGGCACGCTCGGCGCGGACGATGGCGCCTGGGCGCTGCCGGACAGCGGCGGCTCGCCGGTGAGCACGCTGCTCATCGGCACGCGCCGGGCCCCGCACTCGAGGCAGTAGCGCTGGTCGGACGCCAACGGCGCGCCGCAGCTCGCGCACTGTGCGGCCGCGTCGGCGTGTGCGGACGAGGAGCTTGCGATCGATTCTGTGGACAGGGTGGCTACCTTCGTGTCTGCGCCGCGGGCATGTCAGAGCGCACGCCGGAGCCGGCTGCGCCGTTTCGGTGCTGCTCGCTGTATGGTCGGGCCGCCGGGCGCCACCGGCGTGACGATTTTGTGAAGCCCCGCCGCACCGGCCTGCTGGCGCCTCGAGCCCACCGCCGCGCCGCCGTGCGTTGAGCTCTGGGCGCTGCCTACGCGGCGACGCCGTCGTTGCGGCGCAGCGATGCGCCCGACTCGGACACCCGCGCTGGGCGGCGGTTCGCGCGCGCGGTGATCGCGAGATGCTCGTGCGGCTCCCGCGTCGTGCCGCTGGCGCGCCTCCAGCCGGAGGAGCCAGGGGGTTGCGCGAGCTGCCTTTGGTCGCCGGCTCGCGCGGCCACGCACAGTCCCGCGACCATTGAGAGGACGAGTATCCAGGCGGGGATGACGAGCAGGAGGATCATTGGGAGCTCCGGATTGCGGTGGCCAATTCCTCACCAAGCATATCAGGTTTATTGGCATCAAGGCGCCCATGACGATACGGACGCCGCAAGGTGCGGCGTCCGCACCCTCCCCAGCCCTATTCGACGATCAGGTTGACGCCCGTCGCCGTGTAGTGCGGGATGTAGTGGAGCGAGCCGCCTTTGACCGCGTTGCCTTTGATGCTGGCGAATTCGCCGGTCCGCGAGGAGCCGCTGATGATCCCAAACGTTTCGCCCGCTTTCGCCGTGAATTTCTTCTGCTTGAGCGCGAGCTTGCCTTCGATCGAGACCGCTTCGGTGGCCGACAGCCTCCCGAACTTGGTGCTCGCCCCTTCGATCGTGATCGTCATGGTCCCTTTGGAGGTCTGCGTGAACTTGCCGTCAACCTGCAGCGGATTGCCTTTGCCGTTGGCCAGCGTCAGCGTCTTTTCGTTGACCAAGCTGCCTTCGATCGTGCGTGTCCCGCCGTCCGGGTAGAGCGCTTCGAGCTTGCCCTTGTTTTCAAGGGTTGCTCCGCCGAGCTCCAGGCGCACGTTGTTCCCCGAGGTTTCGACGTTCGTGAGCACGATCGTGCCGCTGTTGACGAAGCCGCCCGCGGTGACTTCCGCGTTCTGGCCGTTGTCGGACTGGACGTCGAGCGTCTGACCCTTGTTGACGGCGCCGGTGAGTTTGGCGGTGCCGCGCAGCGCGATCTTGCTCGCGCCTTTGTTCGTGTAGTTCAGCGTGGCGTCGTCGAGGATCACCGGTTGGCTGGTTTTCGCCGTCGTGGTCTTGCCGAGCCCCTCGTTGAAGGTTCCGTTGGTCTCTACCAGCGCACCGTTGCCGGTCGTCGTGATCGAGCCGCCTTCGTTGGAGATCGTCTCGCTGTTAGACGCCGAGAGCGTGACGCCGGCGGCGATGTCGATCGCGCCTTCGTTGATCAGCGCCGCTGCGCTTACGTTGAACAGCGTGGGGGCGTTGATCGCGAGCGTGCCTTTGCTCGCGTTGGTGATGTTGCCGTTCAGGCTGCGCTGACCGCCGATCGCTTTTTCGGTCGTGATCGTGCCGTCGTTGGTCAGCACACCCGCGGAGATCGCAAGCGTCGCGTTGTTGCCCGACGTTTCGCTGTTCGTGAGCGTGATCGACCCTTCGTTGGTGAAGCTCGCCGCGGCGGTGGTCCTGACGTTCTCGCCGTTGTTGCTCTCGAGCACCAGCGACTGTTTCGGGCCGATGCTGCCGCTGAGCGTGCTGCTTTCCCCGAGCTGGAAGATCGTGCTCGTGCCGGTGCCGCTGTAGAGGAGATTGGCGTCTCTGAGCGCCACCCTCCCGGACGTCGTGCCCGCGCCCTCGGTGAGCTTGGTGCCCGGTTCGAGCTCCATCGCCCCGTTTTCGCCGGCGACGATGCTGCCGGCGGCGTTTGTGACGGACGTTTCGTTGCTGACCTGCAGGCTCTCGCCGGCCGCGATGTCGATCGCGCCTTCGTTGAGCAGCGCCGCTTTCGCCGTGCTGAAGGTCGAGGGGGTGTCGATCGCGATCGTGCCTTTGCTGGCGTTGGCGATGTCGCCCTCGAGGTTGCGCTGGCCGCCGTTGACTTTTTCGGTCGTGATCGTGCCTTCGTTGGTCAGCACCGCGGGCGAGGTGATCGCAAGCGAGGCGTTGTTGGCGGAGGTTTCGGTGTTCGTCAGCGTGATCGAACCCGCGTTCGTAAAGCTCGCCGAGGCGGTCGTCCTCACGTTCTCGCCGTTGTCGGAGGCGAGCACCAGCGACTGTTTGGAGCCGATGCTGCCGCTCAGCGTGCTGCCTTCCCCGAGCTGCTCGATCAGGCTTTCCCCGGTGCCTGAGTAGACCAGCGCGGCGTCGCGCACCACCACCGGCTTGGTGCCACTCGTCGTACCCGCCTCGTTGAACGTCGTCCCCGGTTCCATCTGCACCAAGCCGCTGCCCGTCGCCACGATTTTGCCGCCGGCGCGATTCGTGACCGTCGTTTCAACCGTCCCCGTCAACGCGACACCCGTCGCGAGATCGATCGCGCCTTCGTTGCTCAGCGTCGCTTTCGTGGTGTTGAAGTTCGTGGGCGTGTTGATCGCGATCGTGCCTTTGCTCGCGTTGGCGATGTCGCCCTCGAGGTTGCGCTGGCCGCCGTTGACTTTTTCGGTCGTGATCGTGCCTTCGTTGGTCAGCACCGCCGGCGAGGTGATCGCAAGCGACGCGTTGTTGCCGGACGTTTCGGTGTTCGTCAGCGTGATCGAACCCGCGTTCGTAAAGCTCGCCGAGGCGGTCGTCCTCACGTTCTCGCCGTTGTCGGAGGCGAGCACCAGCGACTGTTTGGAGCCGATGCTGCCGCTCAGCGTGCTGCCTTCCCCGAGCTGCTCGATCAGGCTTTCCCCGGTGCCTGAGTAGACCAGCGCGGCGTCGCGCACCACCACCGGCTTGGTGCCACTCGTCGTACCCGCCTCGTTGAACGTCGTCCCCGGTTCCATCTGCACCAAGCCGCTGCCCGTCGCCACGATTTTGCCGCTGCCCGCGTTCGCGACGGTGGTTTCAACCGTCCCGGTCAACGCAACACCCGTCGCGACGTCGATCGCGCCTTCGTTGCTCAGCACCGCTTTCGAGCCGTTGAAGCTCGTGGGGGCGTTGATCGCGAGCGTGCCCGTGTTCGTGAGGGCGCCCTGCAGGTTGCGCGCGCCGCCGCGCGCCGGTTCGCTGGTGATCGTGCCCGCGTTCGTGATCGGGCCCGCGATCGTGACGTTGTTGCCGGAGGTTTCCGAGTTCGTGAGCACGATCGCGCCGTGCGCGCCGTTGGCGATACCGGAGCTGGTCGTGAGGTCGGCGTTGACGCTGTTGGAGCTCGCGACCTCCAGCATCTGGGTGTGTTCGGAGGCGCCGATCGTCAGCGACTTGACCGTCACCGAGCTCGTGCCCAGCATTTCGACGGTGTAGGAGGCGCCCGGGTTTTCGATTATGCAGACTTCGTCGGTCGAGGTCGGGACCCTGTGTTCGCTCCAGTTGCTCGCCGTGAACCAGCTGCCGCTGCCTTTCGCCGACCAGGAGTCGGTGCAGCCGAACGCGTGCGCCGCGGAAGGCAGCCAGGCCAGCGCCACCGAGACGGCTGCCGCAAGCACGACCGTGAGCACGCGGCGCGCACCCGTCAGGCGAACTGTCATACCGAGCATCTGGACCCCCCCTGGTTTGGTGATGAGGGCGCGGCTCCACACCGCGCGACAAAGCTCATCGCTGCGGCGCAGACTACCGGCGCCCGCGCCTAGCGTCAACCCGAATGTCAACCCATTGCTAGCATCGTGCGGCCGCTGGCGGTAGCCGATTTCGTGCCCTTGCCACCGAAACGTTCGGGCACTCGCCGGGTTCATGATGGTGAGCCCACGAGCGCGTGGCGTGCGTCCGTGGCCGAACGCGGCGAAGGACGTGCGCGGGACAGCGAGAACAGAGAAGGGATTCGGGCATGAACAACTTCAGGATCAAACGCACGATGATCTCGCTGGCCCTGGCTCTGGCGGGCCTCGCGCTCGCGCTCGCGCCGATCTCCCTCGCCGCGAGCGAAAGGGCGCCCGGGCCTCCGATCGTCAAGACCGGGGGGGTCGGACACGTGGCCGGGACCACGGCCGTGCTCGAGGGCACGATCGATCCACTGACGTTGACGACGACCTACTACTTCAAGTACGGCCCCACGCCGGCCTTCGGCAAAACGACCGCTTCCGGGACGCTCGAAGGCCCGTCCGCGACAACCAGGACGGAAAGGATCAAAGAGACCGCGACCGGGTTTCAGGCCGGCGACTACTACCAGCTGGTGGCCACGAACAGCGCCGGCCCCGGTGAAGGCCTCCCCGTCAAATACACGCCGAAGCCCGCCAAGCCGATCAAGAAGAAGACCGAGTTCGTGCTGCCGAAGACCTTCGCGCCGATCCCGCTCGGAGGCACGTTCGTCCTCGCCGGCACCCTCACAGGGACGGATAGCGCCGGGCGGGCGATCGTGCTGCAGGCCACCCCCTACCCCTACACGGCCCCGTACGCCAACGTCGGCGGCCCGATCCTGACCAGCGCCACCGGCGCCTTCACCTTCCACGTGGCCGCGCTGTCGACGAGCACCAGGTTCCGCGTCGCGACCGTCGCCGCCACCGGCACAGTGCCGCTGCTCAGCGCGGTCGTGCCCGAGCAGGTGACCGTGCGCGTGATCCTGAAAGCGCGCTCGTCGGGCAAGAAGGGATTCGTGCGCCTGTACGGGACGGTCACGCCGGCCGAGGTCGGAGCGCACGTGTTCATCCAGCTCGAAAGGGTCCCGAAGCCGAAAGCGGAAAAGCCCGGGAAGCTCGAAAAGCCGCTGAAGGAAGGCAAGCACGAACGCTCGGAAAAGGAACCGGTGCCGACATTCGCGACCAAGTTCGACGCGGTCGTCAAGCGCGCCACCAGGAGCATCTCGCGTTTCAGCGTCGTCGTGAGCATCGCCGACGCGGGCCACTATCGCGCGTTCGTGCAGGTCAAGCCCGGCCCGGTCGCATCGGGCCACAGCAACAGCGTCCTGCTGGACGCGCCCACCAAGAAGGCGAAACGCAAGAAGAAGAAAGCCTGAGGCGCGGGCAGACCCGCGCCTCGGAGCGGCCCGCCGGATAAAGGCCTGCGCCCGAGCGGAGCCCGGGCCTCAGAGCTCGGGCGAGATCAACCCTCTGGCGGCGAGCAGCTCCAGCACGCGCTCGACCTCCTGTTCCACCGTTTCGTGGAGGCTGCCCAGCACCAGGTCCGGCTCGGCGGGCGCCTCATACGGCGCGCCGACCCCGGTGAGCCCGGCGAGCTCGCCCGAGCGCGCCCGCGCGTAGAGGCCCTTCGGGTCGCGCTGCTCGCACAGCTCCAGGGGCGCGTCGACGAAGATCTCCAGGAAGCCAAGGTCGTCGGCCACATGCAGCGCCGCCGCCGCGCGACGGTCGGCGGCGTAGGGGCTGACGAGGCTCACGAGCGCGATCGTCCCCGACTCGGCCAGCAGCCTCGCGACGTGCGCCGTGCGCCGCACGTTCTCGGTGCGCGCGTGCTCGTCGAAGCCGAGGTCGCCGTTGAGGCCGTGGCGCAGGTTGTCGCCGTCGAGCAGGAACGCCGGCTGACCGGCTGCCAGCAGGCGCTCCTCGACCGCGGCCGCGACCGTCGACTTGCCAGCGCCCGGCAGCCCCGTGAACCACAGCGTCGCCCCGCCGTGGCCCAGCGACTGCCAGCGCCGCTCGCGGGTCATCCGCGTCCCCTGCCAGCGCACGTTCGGGCTGCGCTCGGTTTTGGTCTCGGTGGCGTCCCCGTCGCCGGAGCCGTCGACCTCGGTGTCGAGGATCACGCCCGCCGCAACCGTGTCGTTGCTCGCCTCGTCGATCACGATCAGGCTGCCGGTGACGCGGTTGCGCCGGTATGAGTCGAACACCAGCGGCGAGCTCAGCTCGATCTGCACGCGCGCGAGGTCGTTGAGCTCGAGCGTCGTCGCGCTCTCGTCGCGGCGCAGCGTCTCGACGTCGATGCGGTAGCGGACGTCGACCTTTCCGACCATCGCGGTGCGCGTCGTGTGCTTGACCAGGTAGCGCCGGCGCGGGCTCAGCGGCTCCTCGGACATCCAGCACATCAGGCACTCGAAGCGGCTCGAGACGGTCGGCTGGTTCTGCGTGCGCACGATCGTGCTGCCGCGGCCGACGTCGATGTCGTCGCTCAGCCGCAGCGCCACCGACATCGGTGGGAACGCCTCCGTGACGGGGCCGTCGAACGTATCGATGCCCGCGACCGTGCTGCGCTGCCCGCCCGGTAGCACGACCACCTCATCGCCGGCACGGATGATCCCGCCGGCGAGTTGGCCGGCGTAGGCGCGGTAGTCGGCGAGCTCCGAACCGATTTGACGCCCGCCCACCCGGATGACCCACTGCACCGGGAAGCGGACGTCGATCAGGTTGCGGTCGGATGCGATGTGGACGTGCTCGAGGTGGTAGAGCAGCGGCGGGCCCTGGTACCAGGGCATCGCCTCGGAGCGATCGACGACGTTGTCGCCGAGCAGCGCCGAGATCGGGATGAAGGTCACGTCTGGCAGCTCCAGGCGCGCGGCGAACGCGTCGAACTCCTCGACGATCTCGTCGAACACCGCCTCCTCGTAGTTGACGAGGTCCATCTTGTTGACGCACACGACCACGTGCGGGATCCCCAGCAGCGAGCTGATGAAAGCGTGGCGCTTGGACTGGGCGAGCACGCCCTTGCGCGCGTCGACCAGCACGATCGCCAGGTCGGCGGTGGAGGCGCCGGTGACCATGTTGCGCGTGTACTGCTCGTGCCCCGGGGTGTCGGCGATGATGAATCGCCGCTGCGCCGTGGCGAAGTAGCGGTAGGCGACGTCGATCGTGATGCCCTGCTCGCGCTCGGCGCGCAGGCCGTCGGTCAGCAGCGACAGGTCGAGCACCGATGAGCCCTTGCGCTCGCTCGCCTCCTCGACGTGCGCCAGCTGATCGCTGAGCACCTGCTTGGAGTCGTACAGCAGCCGCCCGATCAGCGTGCTCTTGCCGTCGTCGACCGAGCCAGCGGTGGCGAAGCGCAGAAGGTCGCTGGGACGCTCGCTCAGGCGCCGGAAGACCTCCGTCGCGCTCTCGCCCGAGCCCACGCGCTCGTCGGTGCCATTGGCGTGGACCTTGCCGTTGGGATTGACCGGCATGGTGCGCGGTGCGCCGAACCCACCCGTGCCGGCCATCAGAAGTACCCCTGCCGCTTGCGATCCTCCATCGCCGCCTCGGTGACGCGGTCATCGGCGCGGGTCTCGCCGCGCTCGGTGATGCGCGTCGCGGCGATCTCGGCCACGACCTCCGCGAGCGTGTCAGCGTCGGACTCGACGGCGCCGGTGCAGCTCATGTCACCGACCGTGCGGTAGCGCACCCGCGCCGAGAATGGCTCCTCGCCCGCCTGCAGCTCCACGAACGGGCTGAGCGCGTACAGCATGCCTTCGCGCTCGAACACCTCGCGCTCGTGCGTGAAGTAGATCGACGGGACCTCCAACTCCTCCTCGGCCAGGTACTGCCACACGTCGAGCTCAGTCCAGTTGGAGATCGGAAACACACGCGCGTGCTCACCCTTCTGAATGCGGCCATTGTAGAGGCTCCACACCTCGGGTCGCTGTTTGTGGGGCTCCCACTGGCCGAAGTCGTCTCGGAAGGACAGGATCCGCTCCTTGGCGCGTGCGCGCTCCTCGTCGCGGCGCGCGCCGCCGAACGCCGCGTCGAAGCCGTGCTCGGCGATCGCGTCCAGCAGCGTCACCGTCTGCAGCTTGTTGCGCGACGCCCGCGGCCCCGTCTCCTCGACCGCGCGGCCACTGTCGATCGAGTCCTGCACGCTCGCCACGATCAGCCGCTCACCGAGCTCCGCCACACGCCGATCGCGGAACTCGATCACCTCCGGGAAGTTGTGCTCGGTATCGACGTGCATCAACGGGAACGGAAACGGCGCCGGACGAAACGCCTTCTCCGCCAAACGCAACAGCACGATCGAGTCCTTACCACCGCTGAACAGCAACACCGGACGCTCAAATTCCGCCGCGACCTCACGCATCACATGGATCGCCTCCGCCTCCAGCGTCCGCAGGTGGGAAAGATGGTAGGTGGCTGGCATCCTTGCGGGCTTGAGTCGGGGCCGGTGTCCTCGATCTCCGATGGAGCGCCCAATCGTCGCGCGCACCCACTGGAGTCGTGTGAACATTACGGTGCACATCCCGACTTTTCAAGATTTGCCACGCCATCATCAGCCTGACCGTCGCCAAGCCACTCGCCAACGAGCCATGAACATGCCCCCTACCTCTACGCACGACGACAGCGCACGGCCGCCGCACGAGCCCACGCCGGCTCCGCGCGCGCTGATGCTGGGCATGGGCTGGTTCCCCACGAGCCTCGGCGGCCTGAACCGCTACTACCGGTCGCTGTTCGAGGCGCTCGGCGGCGCCGGCGGCGTGGTCGTCGGACCGGCCGAGGACGCGCCGTCCGCGATCGACGTGGTCGGCGGCGCGCGCACCGGGCTTGCGCGCCGGATGCTCGGGTTCTGGCTGGCGGCCGGGCGCGCGGCGACGCGCGCGGATGTCATCGACGCGCATTTCGCCCTGTACGCGGCCGCGCCGCTGCTGCTCGGGCGCGCGCGGCGGCTGCCCGCGATCTTCCACTTCCAGGGCCCGTGGGCGCAGGAGAACATCGCGGCGGGCGACTCCTCACGGCTCAAGTACGCGCTGCGGGCAGCGTTGGAGCGCCTGGTGCTGCGTCGGGTGGACGCCCACGTGGTCCTGTCCTCGGCGTTTCGCCGGGTGCTGGTGGAGCGCTACCGCGTGCGCCCGTGGGACGTGCACGTGTGGGCGCCGGGCGTGGCGCTCGACACCTTCACCCCCGGCGACTCCGCGCTCGCGCGAGCGCGCCTTGGCATCGAGGCGGGCGCCTTCGTCGCGGTCTGCACGCGCCGTCTCGTGCCGCGCATGGGGATCGACGATCTGCTCGACGCGTGGGGCGAGCTCGAGCACGCGCTGCCGGAGGGCTCGGTGCTGCTGCTCGTCGGCGACGGCGCGCTGCGCGAGTCGCTCGCCGCGCGCGCCGCCGCCGCGCCGCTCGCGGGCCGGGTGCGCGTGCTCGGTCGTCTCCCCGATGAGGATCTGATCGAGGCCTACCGCGCCGCCGACGTCGCCGTCGTGCCGAGCGTCGCGCTGGAGGGCTACGGGCTGGTGGTGCTGGAGGCGGGCGCGTGCGGGACGCCGAGCATCGTCAGCGACGTCGGCGGCCTGCCGGAGACGGTGCTCGAGCTCGACCCCTCGCTGATCGTCCCAGCCGCCCAGCCGCAGGCGCTCGCCGCGCGAATCCGCGCGGCGTCACAGGGACAGCTGCCGACGCGCGCGGCCACGCGCAGCCACTGCGAGGGGTTCTCCTGGCCGGCGGTCGCCGAGCGCCACCGCGCGCTCTACCGGCAGCTGCTCGCGGGCGAGCGCGACGAGCGCCTGCGGGTGGTGTACCTCGATCACGTCGCGCGCCTGTCGGGCGGTGAGATCGCGCTGATGCGCCTGCTCCCACGCCTGCGCGGCGTGAACCCGCACGTGATCCTCGGCGAGCAGGGCCCGCTCGCCGAGCGGCTGGCGCAGCTCGGCATCTCGGTGGAGGTGATGCCGATCGCCGCCTCCGCTCGCGACGCGCGCCGCGACACGGTCCGCTTCGGGGGCGCCTCGCCCGCGAGCGTCGCGCAGACACTCGCCTACATCGCCAGGCTCGCCGCGCGCCTGCGCGTGCTGCGCCCCGACATCGTGCACACGAACTCGCTCAAGGCCGGGGTCTACGGGAGCATCGCGGCGAAGGCCGCCGGCGTTCCGGTCGTGTGGCACGTGCGCGACCGCATCGCCGATGACTACATCCCCAAGCCCGCCGTGCACATGGTGCGCACGCTCATCCGCCACCTCGCCGACGGCGTGATCGCGAACTCCACGGCGACGCTCGAGACGCTTCCCCCCGCCGTTCGCGGCCCGCTGAGCTGGGTGATCCCGGCCTCGGTCGAGCTCTCCACGTATCCCCGCGCCCCGCACTCGAACGGCACCACCTTCGGGATGCTCGGGCGCATCGCCCCGTGGAAGGGACAGGACCTGTTCCTGCGCGCGTTCGCCGACGCGTTTCCCGCCGGTGGCGAGCGGGCGGTGTTCGTCGGCACGACGATGTTCGGCGAGGAGGATTACGAGCGCGAGCTGCACGAGCTCGTCGCGAGCCTCGGGCTCGGCGAGCGCGTGGAGTTCCGCGGCTTCCGCGAGGACGTCTGGCCCGAGCTCGCGTCGTTCGACGTGCTCGTCCACGCCTCCGTGATCCCCGAGCCGTTCGGCACGGTCGTGCTCGAGGGGATGGCCGCCGGGCTCGCGGTGATCGCTCCCGACGAGGGCGGCCCCGCCACGGTCATCGACGACGGCGAGACGGGGCGGCTGTTCCACAGCCGCGACCAGGGGTCGCTCGCGGCGGCGATGCGCTCGCTGCAGCAGAGCCCTGGCGAGCGCGAGCGGCTGGGCGCCTGCGCGCGAGCGGCCCTGGGGGAGTACCACCCGGACGCGATCGCGGCGCGCCTGGAGGACGCCTACACGCGCGTGCTGAACGGCGCCGGCTAGCCGCCGCGCCCGCGCGCTCAAGGATCGCGCGGCGGCAACCGATGCAAACGAGGTGAGCCGCTCGTACCGTCGGATCCTCGTGGCCGCGCTGGCCTTCGCGCCGGCCGCGCTCGCCCCCGCAACCGCCGTCGCCCACCGCCAACGCGGCGCCGCCAGCGCCTGCCAGATAACCCTCAGCGTCGCCTCCGCGCGCCTGACGGCGGGCGAACCGGCGACGCTCATCGGATCGCTCTCGTGTCCGCTGCCGGGCGAAGCGGCCGAACAGGCGGTCACGATCGACCAGCACCTCGCCGGCACGCCCGGCTTCACCGTCGTCGGGACAGCGACGACCGAAGGCGAAGGCGCCTTCCAGCTGACGACCGCGGCCCTGGAAGTCAACAGCGTCTTCTACGCCAGCTGGCAGCGCGTTCGCAGCGGCCGCGAGGCGGTCAAGCTGGCCCCAGCGGTGACGATCTCCGGGCCGGCGGCGGCCACGCAGCTGCCCCACGCCGCGCGACGCGCGAGCGCCGACCCGCAGGAAAGCACTGTCACGTTCGCCGGGACCGTCGGCCCCGTGCCGGCGGGCACGCCCGTGAGCCTCCAGCGCGAGAGCGCCACCGCCACCGAAGACTGGCGGCGGATCGGCGCAGGCGAAGTGCAGGCCGACGGCAGCTACTCGATCCCCCACAGCTTCGCGGTTGCCGGGCCCGCGACCGTCCGCGTGGTCGTGCACGCTCGCGGCCAGCTCGCCGCCGCCTCCGAACCGTTGACCTACGAAGTCGCCCAGCGCCAGAATCCGCGCCTGACGATCGCGTCCTCGGCCAGGCCGCTGCCCTACGGCCACACGCTCACGATCAGCGGCGTCGCGGCGGGCGCCGCAAACGAGCCGCTGACGCTGTTCGCGCGCGCCCGCGACGGGGCATTCGCGGCGATCGCCACCACCGACACCGACACCGAAGGCAAATACGAGTTCCCCGCGCAGTCGCCCGCGACGAGCACCTCATACCGGGTCCGCGGCGCGCACGTCGCCTCGACGGCGATCTTCGAGGGCGTCGCCCCCGAGCTGAGCACCCAGGTCTCCTCGAGCGCGGTCGACGCGGGCCAGACGCTGACGTTCTCCGGCACGGTCACCCCCGGGCACACCGGTCAGACCGTGTACCTGGAGCGCCAGAACCCCTCAGGTGTCGGCTTCCACGTCCTCGCCACGACGACGCTCGACGAAGCCTCGCAGTTCTCGTTCGCGCACAGGGTGTTCGGCGCCGGCAAGCAGGTCTTCCGCGTGAAAGTGCCGCGCGACGCCGAAACTCAGGCCGTCGCGAGCGAACTGCTCGCCGTCCAGGTGCAGCCGGCGCCCGCCTCCTCGCTCGAACCCGAAGCTCCGGAAACGCCTGAAGCACCCGGCGCGTCGTTCTAACGCAGCTCCTTCAGCCACTCGTCCCCGCCACCACGGATCCGCTCGTAGACGAGCTGGGACTGGCGCACGTGGTAGCGCTTGGTCGCGCGTTCCCAGCGCCGCCAGCGCCAGCCGTTGGCCAGGCGGCGCAGCGCCTGCAGCGGTGGCACGCGGCTGGCCGGCAGCGCTCGCGGCGCGTGCTCGCGATGCGCCGGGCTGAGCTCGCCGGCGCGAAAGCCGGCGCCGTGGTGGTAGACGGCGTCGCCGTAGATCGCGAAGTACAGGGGATCGAGGTTCTTGCGGTTGCTGCGCAACACCTGCACCCACGGCGTCTGCGACAGCTCCAGGCGCCGCAGCAGGCTGCCGCCGACGTCGCTCGTCGGTTTTCCGTGCGCTCCGATCCACGTCGGGCCGGCCGTCCAGTCGCCGGGCAGGCTGCGCCAGGTTCCCACGGTCGTCACGCAGAAGCACGGATGTGGCTGGGGCTCCTCGACGTTCTCCGCGCGGCGCACCGCCAGCAGCGGCGCCCGGCTGAGCGCCTCTTCGATCAGCGGCATCGGATCGGCGATCGGAAACGCGTCGCCGTCGAGGAACATCAGCAGGTCGTCATCCGCGGCTACGTGCGAGATCTCCATCGCCAGGTGGTTGAGCTTGGCGGCGTGCGTGCCGAGCTGCTCGACGACGTGGTCGAAATAGCTCGCGTAGGAGGGATCGACGCCCTCGAGCGACGTCCACGTCTGATACGGGACCTGCAGCTGCTCGCGCAGGTGGCGCGTCTGGATCTCGATCCACTGCGGTGAGCGGTAGTGGACGGTGGCGACGTGCAGCATCAGGCGCCCCAGAGCTCATCGACGCGGCCGAGGATCTCGAGGAACCTGGCGCGCTCGGCGGCGAGCGTGCGCCCGGCGCACTCCAGCCGAGCGCCCGCCAGCAAGGGCGCCAGGGCGTCCGCGGACTCGCCCAGCGCGGCACACGCCGCCTCGAGGATCGCCTCCTCGCTGCGCACGGGCACCAGGCACGTCTCGCCGTCGCGACAGAACGAGCGGTTGCCGAGGCAGTCGGGACAGACGACCAGCGCGCCCAGCGCCATGCTCTCGAGCGCCGGCAGATACGCACCCTCGACCTTCGCCGGCAGGTGTACGGTCACCCGCGCCCGTGCCATCGCGTCGAGCAGCTGCTCGCGCGGCAGTGGCTGATCGACGAGCAGCACGCGGTGGCCCCTGCGCTTCAATCGGTGCGCGAGCGAGCGTCCCTGCGCGCGATCCTTGACCGCCAGGACCACGCAGTCGATGTCGCGCTCCTGATCGACGCGCGGCGCCGGCAGCTGCTCGAGGTCGAGCGCGATCGGCACCGTGAAGATCGGCCCCTGAACGAGCCCGAGGCTCCGCAGCCGCTCCTCGATCTCGGCGCTCACACACAGCCGGATCGCGCGGTGCGCGAGGAACTCATACGCAGCGTCGCTGGGCCGCGTATGGCGAAAGCCCTGGACCAGGTTGAGGATCGGCACCGGTGAGTCCGCGCGCCGCGCGGGCTCCAGCGAGCGCCAGTCCATGCCGGCGAGGAACAACACGTCGGCGCGGGCCGCGTCCTCGCTCGAGATCACCGTCTCACGCAATCCCGACCAGGGGTTGCTGGCATCCCACAGCGAGTCTGCTGAGAAGCTGATCCGCGCGTCGTGCAGCGGCGAGCTGCGCACGTGCTCGAAATAGTGAAACACCTTCAGGTGACCGCCCTGGAAGCGCTGGAAGTTCCGATGGAAGGCGACGGTGCTCAGCGATGGGCGCCCGTCCTGCATCGGAGCTCCCTGTGACAGTGGTTCAGTCGAGGTCCTCATAGCCCCACTGCGCTACGAGGTCGCGATCGAGGTGCTCGCTCAAGGCCACGACCTCTCCCTTGAAGCGCACGCGCAGCTCGCGCATCAGGTCCTCATCGGGAGCGGGCGCCGGCCCCAGCACGCCGACACGCCGGATCGCCCGCAGCGCATCGCGTCGCAGCTCGCGCGGGGCGAGCGTCTTCGCCGTCGCTCTCGCAGCGCGTGAGACCGGCGACTGTCCGAGGGTTACCGAATAGAGCAGGTCGTCGAGCTGCTGGGAGCGCATCGTACGAGTTGTCTGTTTGACGTGCAGCTCCTCGAGCTGCTGCTCGTCGTCGACTTCGAGAAATCCGAGCGTCTTGCGCAGCGTTCCGCGATTGTCGTCGAGGAAGTCGTCATAGATCAGCACCAGTATCTGCTCCGGTGCGAACACGGCGTGATATCTGCGCAACTGCTCGACGTAGCGAACGTGCTCTGAATATTGCAAAAGCTGTGGTAGGTGAGAGCGGCGCGGGATGCTTCTCCCCTCACGCCTGGCGGTCTCGAGCGCGAGCGCCTTGCCCAGGTTCTTCTCGGACTCGACATGACTGCGCAACAGCTGCAGGTGCAGTGAGCGCAGGAAGCTCGCGGGCTCGCGCAGGATCGCGACGATGCGCGCGGCCGGCTGCAATTCGGCAATGCGGGCGGCGGCCGTGTGCGAGAACAGGTACGACGGAGTGGCCTCGCCGGCGCGCTGCTGCGGCGAGACATCCGCGAACAGCAGCCGGTACTCGTTCAGCGTCTGCGGTAGCGCACGCCCGCGCGGTGGCGGGAATCGCGGAGCCATGTCGCTCGCCAGGAAGCGCGGCTCCTTGATCTCGGACATGTAAATCTGCGGGTGCCGGCTGAGCATCTCATAGAGCGCGGTGGTGCCGCTCTTGTGGTGCCCGACGATGAAAAAATCGGGGACCCTCCCCTGCACGGCGCCCGCGTCAGTCAGTGATTCGGCCGACGCAGTCATCGATTGCGAGTCTATCAGGGGTGCTCGCTGCGCTTGGCTGCAGAAGCCAAACATATACTGCGCTGTAGCGCAGATGAAATCCGTTCCCGCAAGTCGCCCGCAGCGCCTTCGACGCGCACTCTCACGGCGCTCTCGAGCTCTCGCCGCAGGACGCGAAGAGGGCAGCTTCCGCCCGCTGCTGCGATATCAGCGCGACGCCCCTGAGCTGCTGCTCTCCCCCCACTGGGACGATGCCGTCCTTGGCAGCTGGAGTGTGCTTGCAAGCAGTCGCGAGCTCGAGGTGGTGAACGTCTTCGCCGGCCTGCCCCAGCCTGGGCACGCGGGCGTCTGGGAGGCCGTCGGCGGCTGCGAGGACTCCGCCGAGCGGGCTCGAGGGCGGATGGCCGAGGACGCGCTCGCACTCGCGCGAGCCGGACGCACGGCGCTGAACCTGCCGCTGCCCGAGGTCAGCCTGCTGGCGGCGCCCGACGCCGGCCTTCGCCGCCGCCCTCCCGGGGTCGGCCTGGCGGCGCTCGACCGCGAGCTCGCGGACCGCGTGCACGGCGCCTCGCGCGTGTACGCGCCGGCGGGCATCGGCGGGCACGTCGACCATCTGCTGACGCGACGCTACGGGCAGGCGCTCGCCGGCGCCGGCATGCCGGTCGAGCTGTACGCCGAGCTGCCGTACTGCATCTTCCACGGTTGGCCGGCGTGGGTCGACGGCCTTGCACGCGAGCCCAACCGCCGCGTCGATGCCTACTGGAAGTCCTTCCTGCGGGACGTGCCCGAGATGCCGGCGCTGAACTCCGGTGAGGTAACGCGCCTGGATGACGCGGCGCTCGCCGCCAGGCTGGAGGCGATCGGTTGCTATCGGCTGAGCCTGAACTATGCGGTCAGGAGGATGCTCGCCGATCCTGCGCTCACCCGCTTCGAGGTCCGCTGGCGACTCTCACCGCGCGACGCTGCCACGCCGGCTCGCCACGACGGCCGTTGGCCGGCTGGCCATGACGACCGTTAGAATCAAGCCCATGTCAGCGTCCGCCGCACACCCGCTCGAGCCCGTTCACGACCAGCGGATCCCGGACTTCTTCATAGTCGGTCACGCCAAGTGCGGGACCACGGCGCTGTATGAGATGCTCAAGCGTCACCCGCAGGTCTTCATGCCCGAGTACAAAGCGGGCGCCGGCAAGGAGCCATGGTATTTCGCGCGCGATAACCCGCATCCGCAGACCAACGGCGAGCGAGACATCAGCTACACGGGACGGACCGAGCAAACGCTCGAGGATTACCTTTCACTGTTCGAGGGCGCCCGCAGCGACCAGCGCATCGGCGAGGCCTCCTCTTCATACCTGTGGTCGCGCGCGGCGCCGAGTCGCATTGCCGCCGCGCGTCCGGACGCTCGCATCATCGCGATCATCCGCGAGCCGTCGAGCTTCCTGCGTTCGCTGCATCTGCAGTTGTTGCAGAATCACCACGAGACGGTGCGCGACTTTCGCAGCGCCGTCGAACTCGACGCGGACCGGCGTGAGAACCGACACATTCCCGAGACCTCTTACTGGCCACAGGCGCTGATCTACTCCGACCGCGTTCGCTACGTCGAGCAGCTGCAACGCTATCGCGCCGTGTTCGCGCCGGAGCAGATGCTGGTGCTGATCTATGACGACTTCCGTAACGACAACGCGGCGACCGTGCGCCGGGTGCTGCGCTTCCTCGACGTCGACGACACGGTTGCGATCGAGCCGGTGAAGGTGAACCCGACGATCGCCGTGCGCTCGGTCGCGATCGACGACTTCAAGCACTCACTGCGGGCGGGACGGGGCCCTTTGCTTTACGCCGCGAGGGAAATCGGCAAGGCGCTCACCACACACAGGCTGCGCAAGGCTGTGTTCTATCCCCTGCAGGAACGCGCGGTCTGGGGCAGGCCACCGCCTCCCGACGATCGGTTCATGCTCGAGCTGCGCCGGCGCTTTCAGCCTGAGGTCGTGGCGTTGAGCGAGTATCTCGACCGCGACCTGGTGAGCCTGTGGGGCTATGACGCGCTCGAGTGAGTGAGCGCGGACACGGATGACGTCGGCGGTCCGCTCGGCGCGCGCTGGCGCCGCGATGCCGAACGCACCCAGGAGCTGGCGCTACCCAGCGCCAGCGTGGTCGTCTCCTGTCCCGCGCCGCTCGACGTCGGCGGACTGGGGCGCCACCTGCGCGAGATCCTGGACGCGCTCGAGCGCCTGCAGCGCTCGCACACGTGCGTGTGCCGGACGTGTGGCTGGCCCACGTCGGGAGCTCTGGGCCAGCGGCTGCAGCGCCGCGCCGTGGCAGCCGCGCTGGCGCCGCCCGCGCGCTTCTCGCGCGCGTGGCGGATGCTCGCGCAGAGCGCCGACTTCGACCTCGGCGCCGCCGCGGCGCTGCCGGCGGGCGAGCATCTGATGGGCTTCAACGGCGCCTCGCTGGCGCAGTTCCGTGCCGCCCGACGCGCGCGGCGCGCATCCAACGGCCTGATCGCGGCGAACTCGCACTTCAACCGCGTCATGCGCCAGCACGAGCTCGCCTACCGGCAGTACCCGATCGAACGCCCGTGGGTCAGGCACCTGCTGCGGCGCAACCTCGCCGAGTACGCGCTCGCGGATCGCATCTACGTGGCCTCGCGCTACGTGCGCGACTCGTTCCTCGACGAGGGCTTCGACGAGTCGCTGCTGTCGTACTTCCCGCTGACTCCCGATCGCCGCTACACGCCAGCCCCCTCCGCGCAGAGCGAGACCTTCGACGTCGTGTACGTCGGCAGCCTCACCGTCCACAAGGGCGTGCCGCTGCTCGTCGACGCGTTCCGCCGCCTGCCCCACGCGGACCTGCGGCTCGTGCTCGTCGGTGGCTGGGGGACGCGGGGGATGCGCCGGTTCCTGCAGCGAGCCTGCGCCGAGGACCCGCGCGTCAGCGTCGCGCCGGGCGACCCGCTGGGGCGCCTGCGAAGCGCGCGCATGTGCGTGCACATGGCCTATGAGGACGGCTTCGCCTACGCGCCAGCCGAGGCGCTCGCGTGCGGCGTGCCGGTGATCGTCAGCGAGGACACGGGGATGAAGGACCTGATCGATCCCGGCGCCAACGGCCTGATCCTGAGGACGGGCGACGCGGACGCGCTCGCCGACGCGCTCGACGCCGCATACCGTGGAGCGGTCGTGCATGGGCGCTGAGCGCAGCGCGGCCGTCGTGGGCATGTCCGAGGGCGAGACCTCCGGCATGCGCGATCACGCGGTCCTGCTCGCGCAGGCGCTCGCGGCGGAGGGCGTGTCGTGCAGCGTGCACTGGCTCGCGCGCGAGCACCGATCGCTGGCGGCGGGACACGCCGAGACCCGAGCCTGGGCGAGCAGCCTGCGCGCACAGCTGGCGCGCGAGCAGCCGGATGCCATCCTCTTTCACTACTCGCCGTTCGCCTACTCATACCGCGGCGTGCCGCTGCTGTTGCGCTCGACGCTCGCCGCGCTGCGCGGCTCGCGCCTGCCGGTCGTCACGTTCATGCACGAGTGCGCCTACCCATGGCACATGGGCGGGTTGCGGGGCAAGCTGTGGGCCGTGACGCAGCGGGCGGCCCTGATCGATGTCATGCGCGCGTCACGGGCCGTCGTCCTCACGACCGACTTCCGCGTCGACTGGCTCGCCTCCAGGCGCTGGCTGCCGCGGATGGCGCTGCCGCTCGCCCCCGTGTTCTCGAACCTGCCGGCGCCGAGCCCGCTGCAGGGCCCCGAACGCGGCAACCTCATCGGGCTGTTCGGCTTCGCCTTCCAGGACGCGAGCGTGGCGTTGGTACTGGACGCGCTGGGGCGGCTGCGCCAGCGCGGCGTCGAGGCGCGGCTGTGGCTGCTCGGTGCGCCCGGGCCCACCTCCGCGGCGGGGGAGGCGTGGCTTGCGGGCGCGCGCGAGCGCGGGCTGAGCTCGCTGCTGTCCTTCAGCGGCCGGCTGCCAGCCCAAGAGCTCTCAGACGCGCTCGCGCGCTGCGACGTGCTGCTGTCGGCGTCCCTGGCCGGCCCCAGCTCGCGCAAGGGGACGCTCGCGGCCTCGCTCGCATCAGGCCGTCCGCTGCTCGCGATCGACGGCCCGCGACGCTGGTCGGAGCTGCTCGAGCGCGACGCGGCCGCGATCGTCCAACCCACCGCCGACGCGCTGGCCGACGCGCTGGCGGCGACGCTCGCCGACGACGCGCGCGCCGACGCGCTCGGCGCGCGCGGGCGCGCGTTCGCCGAGGAGCGGATGAGCATCGGGCACAGCGCAGCGGTCGTCGCCGCGCTGTTCGAGGACGCCCTCAGGGAACGGGCGTGGCCGCCGTGAGCGCCAGCTCACCCTCGCGGGTGGACTCCCAGCTGGCGCGCGCCGCCCCGTAGGCCTCGGAGATCGCCGCGAGGTGGTGCTCGAGCGAGAACTTCGCCGCGACCGTCGCTTTGCCGGCCGCACCCATGATCCGCTGGCGCTGCGGATCGTCGAGCAGCTCGCCCAGCGCGGCGGCCAGCGCGGCGGCGTCGCCGGGCGCCACCAGGAGCCCCGAGACGCCGTCCTGCAGCCAATCGCCGATGCCGCCCGTGTCGGTGGCGATGACCGGGCGCCCCGCGGCGAACGCCTCGATCCCGACGATCCCAAACGGCTCGGGCCACAGCGACGGCACCACGACGATCGACGCTTCGGCAAACTCCTGCGCCAGCCCGTCCGGATCGAGCCAGCCCTTGAAGCGGACGCGATCCTCGAGGCCCCTGCGGCGGGCCAGCCGTCGCATCGCCTCCAGCTGCCAGCCGTCCCCGCAGATGAGGAACTCCGCATCCACCTCGCGTGCGGCTTCCACCAACGTCCGTACGCCCTTGGAGGTGACGATCCGCCCGGCGAACACCACGCGCCGCCTGTGCTCGTGCCCGGAGCCGGTCCTCGGCACGACCGTCGGGAAGTACGGCACGATCCTCCGGCGCGGAAGACCGTTGATCGCCAGGTGGCGGTCGACGGCGCTCGAGTAGGAGATCGCGAGATCCGCTCGCTGCAGCGCCGCCAGCGCCTGCCCCGCCCGCCGATATTGCGACGGCAGCATCCGCGGATCGCGGGTGTGGGCGCAGCGCGGCAGGTTCGCGATGCATCCCGGCCCGTGCGCACGCAGGCATTCATGGCCGGGAGCGAAGTAGTGATAGCCGGAAGTGCAGGCCAGATAACCGTGCGCGCTGATCACCACCGGCGCCGTGCGACGCAGAAAGCCGACGATCTGTGGGTCATCGAGCTGATTGAGGTGAACGACCGTCGGCTCGCATGCGAGCGCCTCGCCGAGCCTCACCTGCAACGGGGCCTTTTGGTTGAACAGCTCCGCGCTGCGATACAGGGTGACCCCGTCCGGTGTCTCGTGAGACTCGATCTTCGCCGACAGAATCGTCACACGCGTCCCACTCGCGGCGAGCGCTCCGGCGCTTGCCGCGACATGAGCAACGACCCCGCCATCTCTCACCCATCGCGGCACCACCATGAGCACTGAGTCCGCCGGGGGCATCCAGGCGGATATGATACCCGGGCTGGCGTGCCCCGCAGCGGACGCGGGGCCAGCTGGAGACACCACGTAGATGAGATCGCAAGCGCTACTGCGGAGAGGCGTCGGCGCCGCGGCGCGGAGGCTCGGTCGCCCGGAGCTGGTGAGCGCTCTGTACAGCTCCGCGCGCCAGGCCGAGCACGAGGCGGTGGGGATCGAGGTCCTGCTCGCCGGCACGCTGGGGCCCGGTTGCACGTACGTCGACGTCGGCACCAACCGGGGGCAGGTCCTGAAAGAGGCGGTTCGCGTCGCGCCGCGCGCCCAGCACATCGCGTTCGAGCCGATACCGCGCCTTGCGGCGGAGCTCGCGCAGGACTTTCCGGGCGTCGCGTGCCGAGAGCTCGCGCTAGCGGCCAGCCCGGGACGGGCCCAATTCTGTTACTTCACCAAGCTCGACGGCTGGAGCGGGCTGCATCGCAACCCGGCGGTCAGCGACGAGCGGGGCCAGCCGGAGTTCATCGATGTGCGGGTCTCGACGCTCGACGTGGAGCTGGCCGAGGTGACGCCAACGGTGATCAAGATCGACGTCGAGGGCGCCGAGCTGGCCGTGCTCGAAGGCGGAGCCTCGACGCTCGCGCGAGCGCGGCCGCTGCTGATATTCGAGCACGTGCCCGAGGCGGCGCGAGCGCACGACGGCGCTTCCGGCCGGCTATGGGATCTGCTCACGGAGCTCGACTACCTCGTCTTCTCCGCAACCGGCGCCGGTCCGTTCACCCGCTCCGCGTTCGCCGAGCCCTCGAGCGTCGTGAACTGGCTCGCCTCACCGCAGACGCGCTGAGCGCTCAGGCGATGCGGTCGTAGCCCCACAGGCCGACGAGGTCCCGGCCGAGGCACTCGCTGAGCGCCACCACCTCGGGCTTGTAGCGGCGCTTGAGCTCGCCCACCAGCCGCTCGTCCGCCGCGTGAGGCCTGCCATAGACGAGGCCGCGGCGCATCGCGCCCAGCGCGCCGCGGCGCAGGCCCTCGGGCAGCAGCGCCTTGGCCGTCCGCTTGGCGGCGCCAGACACCGGACCGCGCCCGGCGTAGAGCGTACGCACGGCCGCATCCAGACGCACCGAGCGCACGCGCACCGTCGGGTTGGCGTCGAGCACTTCGATCGCAGCGCTGTCGTCGACGTCCAGGAAGCGCAGCACGCGGCGCACGGTCGCCTCGTTGTCGGCGCGGAAATCGTCATAGACCAGCGCGAGCACCTGCTCGGGCGCGAACACGGCGTGGTAGCGGCGCAGCTGCTCCGCGTAGCGCACATGATCGGCATAGCGTCGCACCGTCTGGCCCTGACGCTCGAGCTCTTCGTTCGCCACCGCCTTGGCGAGATCCGGCTCGGTCTCGACGTGTTCCTGAAGCAGCTGCAGGTGCATCGAGCCGACGAAGCTCGCGGGCTCCCTGAAGATCGCGATGATGCGCGCCTGCGGCTGCAGCTCGGCGATCGCGCCCGCCGCCGTCTGCGAGCGCAGGTAGGAGGGCGAAGCCTCGCCCGCGCGCTGCTGCGCGCTCGCGCCCGCGAACAACGCCAGGTACTGATCGAGCGTCTGCGGATAGCTCGGCGGCGATGGCACCAGGGCGCGCAGGTCGGCCGCGAGGTAGCGCGGCTCCTTGAGCTCGGGCATGTAGATCTGCGGATGGCGCCGCAGCATCTCGTACAGCGCGGTGGTGCCGCTCTTGTGGTGGCCGACGATGAAGAAGTCGGGCACGCGCCGCCCGGCGAGGGCGGCGGGTCCGCGGCTCTCAGGGGAGGCTGTCATATCCCCAAACGCTGACCAGGTCCCTGCCGAGGTACTCGCTGAGCGCCTCCACCTCGCCCTTGAAGCGGCGGCGCAGCTCGAGCATCAGCTGCTCGTCGATCGGACGCGGGCGCCCGTGGACGACGCGCTGCTGGGCGAAGCGCAGGGCGCTGCGCCGCAGCGGTTGCGGCGCGAGCGCCTTGAGCACCCCCTTGGCGCCGCGCGAGAGCGGCCCGGACCCGACGGACACGGCGTGCACGACGTCATCGAGCTGCTGCGAGCGCATCAGCACCGTCGGGTTGGCATCGAGCACCTCGATCGGAGCGCTGTCGTCGACATCGAGGAAGCGGAACACGTCGCGCACGGTGGCGTCGTTGTCGGCGCGGAAGTCCTCGTAGATCAGCACCAGCATCCGCTCGGGGCCGAACAGCTCGCGATAGCGGCGCAGCTGCTCGACGTAGCGCACATGCTGGGAGTACTGCAGCAGCTGTGGTCGGTGCGAGCGTCGGGGGATGTGCCGTCCGCGGCTGCGCTCGGACTCCAGCGCGATCGCAGTGCGCAGGTCGCGCCTGTTCTCGACGTGCGTCTGCAACAGCTGCAGGTGCAGCGAGCGCAGGAAGTCGGCGGGCTCGCGCAGGATCGCGATGATGCGCGCCTCGGGCGCCACCGCGGCGATCTCGGCCGCCGCGGTCTGCGACCAGAGATAGGAGGAGGACGCCTCGCCGGCGCGCTGCTCGGGGGCGGCCCCGGCGAACAGCGACAGGTACTGCTCGAGCGTCTCTGGCGACGCGCCCGCGAGCCGGGGCTGGAAGCGCGGGCGCATGTCGGTCGCGAAGAACCACGGCTCCTTCTCCTCGGGCATGTAGATCTGCGGGTGGCGCCTGAGCATCTCGTACAGCGCGGTCGTGCCGCTCTTGGCGTGGCCGACGATGAAGAAGTCCGGGATCCTCGCTGGCGCTCCGCGCGCCGCGCGCGCTGTCTCACTCGACGCTGTCATAGCCCCACAGGCTCACCATATCCCTGCCGAGGTACTCGCTCAACGCGACCACCTCGGGCTTGAAACGCCGGCGCAGCTCGCTCATCAGCGCCTCGTCGGGCGCCGGCGGCGCGGTGTACAGCAGTCGCTCCTTGGTGGCGCGCACGGCCTCGCGGCGCAGCCGCCGCGGCATCACCCGCTTCAAGCCCGCCTTCGCGACGCGCGAGACCGGCCCACGTCCGACCGAGAGCGCGTGCACGAGGTGGTGCAGGCGCTGCGAGCGCACGCTGACCGTGGGGTTGGCCTCGCTCGCCTCCAGCGCGACCGCGTCGTCTACTTCCAAGAAGCGCAGCACCTGGCGCACCGTCGCCTCGTTGTCGGCGCGGAAGTCGTCGTAGATCAGCACGAGCATCCGCTCGGGGCCGAACAGCTCGCGAAAGCGGCGCAGCTGCTCGACGTAGCGCACGTGCTCTGAATACAGCAGCGTCTGTGGCCAGTATGTGTAGCGTGGGATCTTGCGACCTGCTCGCCGCGCGTCCTCGAGCGCGAGCGCGGTGCGCAGATCGGCCTGCTCCTCGACGTAGGTCTCGACGAACTGCATGTGCAGCGAGCGCAGGAAGCTCGCGGGCTCGCGCAGCAGCACGATGATGCGCGCGTCGGGCGCCACCTCGGCGATGCGTGCGGCGGCCGTGTGCGACCACAGATACAGCGTCGAGGACTCGCCGGCGCGCTGCTCGGGAGCGGCCGCGGCGAACAGCTCGCAGTACTCCGCGAGCGTCTGCGGCGTGCCTTCCGGTCGCGGCGGCGTGCGTTCGCGCAGCTCCGTCGCGAAGTACCACGGCTCCTTGTTCGCGGGCATGTAGATCTGCGGATGGCGCCGCAGCATCTCGTACAGGGCGGTCGTGCCGCTCTTGCCGTGGCCGACGATGAAGAAGTCGGGCAGCCGCCCTGGCTGGGCAGCGAGGCGCGCGTCACTCGAGATCTTGGGCCCAGCCATCGCAGTCATCTACACGATGCGCGTCATCGCCGTCAAGGCAGTGTGCCGCCGGGGGCGCCGGCGGCGATCAGCGATGCGGTGCGGTAATAGTGGTTGTGCTCCTGCAGCGCGGCTTTCGTGTCGAACGCCGCCAGGTGGCCGTCGAGGATCACCATCACGCGGTCGCACATGTCGAGCGTGGACATGCGGTGCGCGATCGTGAACAGGGTCAGCTCCGACTTCAGCGCCGTGAGCGAGTCCTGGATGAGGGTCTCCGAGTGCGGGTCGAGCGCGCTGGTGGGCTCGTCAAGCACGAGCACCCGCGGGCGGGCCGCGAGCGCGCGGGCGAGGCAGATGCGCTGCTGCTGCCCACCCGAGACCGCATCCGCGCGCGGACCGACGAGCGTCTCATAGCCCTGCGACCAGCCCACGATGTCCTCGTGAATGCGCGCGAGCCGCGCCGCGCGCTCGACCGCCTCGTCGTCGAGGTCGCGGAAGAAGCGGATGTTCTCGGCGACGGAGGCGTGCAGCAGGCGCGGTTCCTGGGGCACGTAGGCGACCAGCCTGTGCCAGTCCTCCTGGCGGAACTCCCGCACGTCCTGGCCGTTGACCAGGTAGAGGCCCGCCTGGGGCGCGCGCAGCTGCAGCAGGATCTGCACGAGCGTCGACTTGCCGGCGCCGGAGGGCCCGACGATGCCGATCGCCTCGCCCTCCTGCACGGTGAAGCTGACCAGGCTCAGCACCGGGCGACCGGGGTTGTAGGCAAAGCAGACCTCGTCGAAGGCGAGGCTGTGCACCTCGGTGAGCTCGCGCGCGCCCGCGGGCGCGGCGCTCGCGGCGTAACGCCGCTCTGTCTGCTGCAGGCGATCGATGAACGGCAGCGACTGCTGCAGAGCCTGATAGCCGGCCTGGATCGACTGGCCCTGCTGCGAGGCGCGCACGAGCAGCAGGACCACCGCGGCGAGCGATCCGGCGCGGCCCGGCCCGACCGAGTCCAGCCCGGCGAGCGCCCCGATCAGCACCACGTAGATCAGGCTCTGGTAGATGTTGGGGACGGCTTTTACGATCAGCTGCGTGCGGTAGAAGAGATCCCTACAGCGCTGTACGAGACCCAGGACGCGTTCGTATTGGGCGCCCGTCACGCCGAAGACGTGGCTCTCCTCGGCGAGCCGGTTGGCCTCGGCGATCCCACCGGCGTATTGCACCTGAGCCTGGGACAGTTCGCGGCTGCGCTGGCTGCCGAGCGAGCGCAGCGGCCGCAGCAGCGTGAACATGGAGACCGCGATCACGAACACCACGCCGGCGGCGGGCGGGCTGAGCGCGACCGCGGAGGCCATCAGGATCAGGAATGTCAGCGACGAGTTCAGCACGCTTGTCGCCTGCAGCGCGCCGCCGGTCGCCTGGCTGGTCTGGCTGGTCATGATCTCCTGCAGCTGACCCTCCCGATCGCGGGACTGCACATCCCAGGAGGCGCGCGTGAAGGCTCCGAAGATCCGCCGGCGCAGGCTCATCTGCACGTCGGCCGCGATCCGCGCCGGCAGCACCGACAGCGGCCACTGCAGGAACAGCCGCAAAAGCGCCAGCGCAAGCCCGATCCAGAGCAGCGTGCCGACCGACGTGTGCACGTCGAACAGGCCGGTTTTGCCGTGTGTGCCCTTGCCTTTCACCAGCGAGGCGGCGACCTGCGCGACGATCGCGAGCGTGCCCGCTTCGGTGATGCCGCAGATGATCGACAGCACCGAAAGCGACACGACCAACCGGCGCTTGTCGCCGATCAGCAGGTCGAGCTGCGAGCGGATCGAGCCGCGCGGCGGCTGATCGCCGACCTCGGCCCGCCCGGGCGTGCTCATGTCGCCACCACGGCGCTCGCCTGGCCGGTCAGCGGCACGATCCGGCGTCTGGCGGCTCGCCAACCGGGACCCACGAGCCAGTAGGACGCGATCCCACCCGCCAACCAGACGAACGATCCGCCAAATTCGCTTTGCGACACCGGGCCGTCGAAGGCCATGAAGAACAGCGCGAAGACCGGCGCGAACACGGCGGCGAGATACACCTGCAGCTCGGCGTCGGCGATCAGGCGCACCCGGCGAAACGCGAGCAGCAGTATCGTCAGCACGAATCCGGGCCAGATGAGAATCCCCAGCAGCCCGAGTTCCTTGAAGATGAAGTTGTACGTGGTCTCCGCGTTGACGTTGTGGCCTTCGACGTCTTCGGTGGACTTGCCGCCGAAGCCCGCGGCCGGCCCGGCGGTGCCGAGGCCGAACCCGAACGGCGAGACCGAGATCTCCTTCGGAATCTGCTTCAGCTCGTCTTCCTTGTAGCTGGAGGTGCTTGTGGTCACGCCGCTCGGGGCGAGGCTCGAATAGCGGGAGAAGACTCCTTCGCCGACGGAGGATACGAAGATCAGCAGAAACGGAAGCGCGATCGCAAAGGTCACGAGCAGCGCACGCAGCGGACCTCGCGCCCGGCGCCCGGCGCTGGCGGTGAGCAGCGCGTAGCCGATCACCGCGAGCACGGTACCGACGACCTGCAGGCGCCCGAGGCCGGTCGCCGTCGCGGCGAGCGCGCCGAACAACAGCAGCAGCAGCACCGGTCGTCGCCTGCGGCTCGTGCCAAGCAGCGCCAGCAGGCCCGCCACCGCGACGAGGCCGGTGGCACCGCCCGCGCCGCTTTCGTCGCCAAGGCCCGTCGGCCGTACGTGCCCGACCCCTTCGCTCTTGTAGACGCGTGCAGCCTTGCCCGTCAGTTTCTGGCTGTAGCCAGGCCCCCAGCTGGCCACCGCGGCCGGGCCCAACTGCGTCTGGTAGGTGGACACGATCCCGTTGGCGAGCGCGATCACACCGAGCAGCAGGAACATCCTGCGCAGGCGCGCCTTCGAGCGCACCAGCAGGTAGCCGAAGAAGAAGAACGGCACCCACTCCAGCTGCTGTCTGAACCCGGCGGCGACCTTGAGCAGGTTGAGCGTCCGCGGATTGAACGCCTCGAGCACTACCACCGCGACCCATGCGAGCACCCATCCGGAGAGCGGCGGCAGCGTCATCTTGCGCCCGCTGACGATACGGCGCACGAGCAGCCCGAGGCAGATCGCGAGGATCAGCACGTCCTGCAGAGCCGAGGTGAGGGTGCCGCCCGAGACGATCAGCTTGACCGGTCCGTTGACGCAACCCAGATAGAAGGCCAGCAGCGGAACGGTGATCTCCAGGCGCGAGCTGCCGGCGAACACCCCCACCGCCAGCGCGCCAACGAGCGCCCCAACGACCAGCGAGTAGTTGGGGTGGGGCATCGCCACGACGATCAGCAGCGCCAGCGCCAGCGTGATCAGCCCGGCGGTCGCGAGCAGGAGGGCGTCATGGATACGCCGGCCGAGCACGACTGGATGCGCTCCCGGGCTCGTGCTCGCCAGTCCTATGCGTGGGGCGATCATCGGCGGATCAGCATCGCGGACCAGCTTCGCCGTGCGCTCCCGAGGGAGATGCCGTAGCGCTCGATGTCCTTGGGCGAGACGCCGTTGGTAACCACGCCGAGCACCGGCGCACTCGGCGTGCTGGCAAGCAGCTGGCGCAGGCGGTCGGCGGACCGTTCGCGCGTGTGCCCGGCGCGCGCCACGAGCACGATCCCGTCGACCGCCGCGAGCAGGGGCATCACGTCGCTGACCTCCAGCGGGGAGGGCGCGTCGATCAGCACGTAGTCGAAGTCCTCGGCCAGCGAACCCAGCACATCGGCGGTCTGGGTTCCGGCGAGCAGCGCGGGTGGGTTGACGACCGCCGCCTGGCCCACGAGCACCGACACGGCCCCGTCCGAGCGCGAGGCGAGAGCCGTTGCCACATTGGCTGCCGACGGCGCCTCGCCGGCCACGACCTGCGGCTGGCTCGAGGGCACGCTCTGCAGCGCTTCCTCGAGCGTCAGCGTTCCCGCGAGCACCTCGGCGAGGCCGGGCTGTGGTGCCACCTCCAGCAGCTTCGCCTGCACCGGATGGCGAAAGTCGGCCTCGACGATCGCCGTGCGCCGGCCGGCGTCGCGCTGTACGAGCGCCAGCTCCGCGGCGAGCGTCGACTTCCCGTCGCCGGGGTCGGCGCTGACGAACAGGATCGAGCGCGGCGGATCCTGGTGCTGCGCGCCGAGCGTGTTCCCCAGCTCCAGGGTCGTGTGCAGGCGCCGCAGCGGCTCGATCAAGAGCCTGGCGGGGGCTGGCGCGCCGTCGCGTTGGAGGATCGGCCGTTTGACCTGGGGCAGCGCGGTCAGTATCTGCGTGTGGAAGACGGCCTCGGCGTCGGCGATCCTCCGCAGCCTGGGGTCCAGGCGCCCGAGCAGAAACGAGGCGATCGCGGCGAGGACGATCCCGATGACGAAACCGAACTCGGCGTTCTTTTTCGGAAAGGGCCCGAGCAGTTGCGCACCCTGGGGCTTCGCGAGCTTGACCTGCTGGACGGCGATCACGGTCAGCGCCGCTTCCAGCTGGTTGATCTTCGTGCTGAGCTGCGCCTCGCGGATGATGTTGCCCTCCGAGCTGGCGGCCGAGACCTTGGTCGAGCCTTTCGCCTTGCCCGCGGCGACGGGGGGTGGCGCTTCGATCTTGACCAGCTGACGGCGCGCGAGCGAGATCGCGTTCTTGATGCCGCGTTCATATTGAGCGTGCTGATGCTTTATGTACGCCTGTGCGATCGTGTTGGCCAGCAGCGCCGCCGCCTTCGCGCTGTGCGCTTCGACGGTGATCGTGATGAACGCGCTCTTTTCGGAGGTCGCCTTCGCCTTCGCCTTCGCCTTCGCGGCCTGTTTGTCAACGTGACGATGTTGTGCCTTGAGCCGCTTGCGAACAGCTTCGATGACTATCGAATTGATGATGTCGGACTGGACGCTCGCGGCGAGGGCCGTGCTCTTTACGCTCGTTCCTTTTTCGCCGAGCTGTTCTTCACTGCCCGCGCCGAGATACAGTTGCGTCGTCAGCTGAAATTCCGCCGGCTTGCGCTTGTAGTAGAGATAGCTGCCGCCTGCGACGAGTATCCCTATGAGGAGAATCAGCCACTTGCGCCGCCATATCGGAGCAAATATGGCGGTAGCGCTGGGGGTCTGGTTCATCGGTAGGGTCCGTCCTGGCGCGGCGAGCCAATGATAAAGATCGACGTAATCGGCCGCTAAAGAGTAGCGTGCGCCTGTCGCATCGAAAAGCGATGCAGGCCGGCCACCAGCGCCCTCATGCAGGCTCTGCCAGCACCGCTCGCAGAGCGCTGGCACATGCTACACAGCAGGCGAGATGGCCCGCTTTGCTCATGTTTGGCCATCCTCGACCGGGCCGCCGCTCGCGGCCAGCCGCTGGTATAGCTCGTGGTGCTTTGCGATCATGGTCTCCCGCCCGAAGCGCAGCGCCGAGCGCCGCGCGGCGCTCCCAAGCCGCTCCCTGAGCTCGGGATCGTCAGCGAGGCGGCCGAGACGCTCGGCGATGCCGCGCGGCTCCTGGTCGATCACGAAGCCGTTCTCCCCCTCCTGCACGAGCTCGCTGACCCCGTTCACCGCCGTGGCGAGGATCGGCAGGCCGCTCGCGGCCGCCTCGAAGGTGACGAGCGAGAAGGTCTCATAGCTGGTCGGCAGCACGAACACGTCTGCCAGTGCGTAGATCAGCCCGACGTCTTCGCTGACCCCGAGCCAGCTCACCGCGCCGGCCACCCCGAGTGAGTCGGCGAGCTCCCGGTAGCGGCGCTCGTCCCCGCGCCCCACCACCACGAGGCTCCACGCGGGCGCAAACGCCAGCGCCTCGAGCACCGGCCGCAGGCCCTTGCGCTCCCACTCGCTGCCCACGAACACAGCGACAAGGCGGTCCTCTGCGATCTGCAACTGCTCGCGCATCGCGCGGGCCTCGTCGTGACGCGAGCCGGGCGCATATGCCTCGGTGTCGATCCCGTTGTGAATCGTCATCACGCGATCGGCGAGCTCTGGGAAATGCTCGCGCACCTCATCGGCGACACCGTCTGACACGCATACGAACGTGGCCGTGCGGTTTGCCCGAAATGACAGTCGCTCGGCCAGGCGCTTGACCACTCTCACGAGCTTGATGTTCCACCGGAACAGGAGCGTCGAACGGCTCGGGTTCGCCGGGCCCACTTGATGACAGTAGTGAACGGCGACGATGTCGACGCGACCCAGCACGATCCCTCCGGTCGCCTGAATCACTCCCCGCCCCCACCGGCGCAACGCCAACGAGCCCGCGAGCAGGAACCACGGGTAGGCGATCAGGAACGGGCGCCCGGGACCGCGCACGCGGTGAAAGTCAACGCCCGCACCCGCCGGCAGCTCGCAGGTGCGAGCTATCACCGTCACCTCGTGCCCGCGCTCGCGCAGCCCGAGGATGAGCTCGGCGAGCACACGCTCCATGCCGCCGACGGGACCGATGTCGTGGGCGATGATCGTAACTGCAGACGCCGCTGCGGCGGCCGCCTCGCCGTCGTGCAACTCGGGATCGGCGCGCGCCAGCACCATCAGGCACGGTGCTCGGCGCCGAGCGCCGGCGCGAGCGGATCACGCTCGACGACGTGCTGTTTCCCGGCGATGAGCCTGTTGAGGTGATCGACGAAGCGCTTGCACATCGCCGCGTCGGTGAATTCACACGCGAAGCGGGCGCGACCGGCCTCACCGATCTCACCGCGCAGACGCGGCGATGTCAGCAGTGGTTCCAGCGCGTCGGCCAAATCGCCCGGCGCGCCGGAGCGCGCGAGCATGCCTGTCACGCCATCGGTGAGAATCTCTGTTGGCCCACCGGCGTCGACGGCGACGACGCTGACGCCCCGGGCCATCCCCTCCAGGAGGACGATTCCAAACGGCTCGGGGTCGGACGCGTTGACGAGCACGTCCATCTGCTCGATGTAGGGCCCGGCGTCGGCCACCTCGCCGGTCATCGTGACGGAATCGGCGAGCCCCAATTCGATAACGATCCGCGGCAGGGACGATGCATACTCGGGCTCGAGTCCGAATGAGTCACCCCCGACGATCACCACGTGCGAATCGTGGCCGCGTTCACGCAGGATCGCCTGCGCGCGCAGCAGCCTGTCCTGACCCTTCCACCGCTGCAGCCGCCCCACCAAGCCGATCACCGGAACGCCGGCCGGCAGCTCGAGCGGACCCGGCTCGGCGCGCGTAGGCGGGACCGACGTGCCGGCCGCCATCACGAACATCGGCCGGGACGGGGACATTCGCCGCTGCGCCTCGGCGGCGGCGCTGGCGGTGCAGCCGATGGCGATCGCGGGCAGCAGGGTGGCGCACTGATCGATCCAGTTGCGATGCGGGATCGCGTGCTGCCACCAGAGGACGCGGTCGGCCATGCCGCTGCGCATCGCGGCGGGTGCGCCGTACAGATGCGTCTTTGCCGCCCAGTCGATGATCAGGTCTGGCTCTGCGCGGCGCATGATCGCAGCCAGCTGTGAGACGGCGGCGATCCAGCGATGGGGCTGGCGGATGCGCCCCGCGGCGATCACATCGACATCGATGCCGGATCGGCGCAGCCGCTCGGGCCACGGGCCGGGCTCGAGGAACACGAGCCGCAACTCATATCCGTTTGCCTGACCTCCCTCGAGCAGCGCCTGCAGCATCTTCTCCGCGCCTCCGGAGAGCCGCGCCCAGGCCACGGTTACGATAATGCGCAGCGGCCGCCGCGAGCCGTCAACCGGACCGTGTCGTCGCTGCTCTGAAGCTCGGGCTGCGGTCCGCGCCTCCACCGCTTGAGCTTAGCCGAAGCGCGTGCCAGCGCCCCGCCAAGCGAACGGCCACCCCTGCACTTGATAGATATCATGCGACCCCCCGGTCATTGCATGTCACCACAGCGAACAAGAGACAGCGCGCAGGGCGTGCCGCGGCTGGGCCACGGAGCGCGCTGGCTTGCGCGCCTGAAGGGACACGCGCACACCGAGCAGGACGCGCCGTCAGGCGACGGTGGGGTTGACACCCCGGGGCCGGCGCCCGACTGCCCCGCGGGGTGGCGCACGGGGCCGCCAGACTTCGTGGGCGTCGGCGTGCAGCGCTCGGGAACCACACGCTGGTTCAACCTGATCACCTCACACCCCGAGGTGGCGCGACCGGTCGCCGCGAAGGAGCTTCACTACTTCGACCGGTTTCACTCCGGTGGCTGGGAGCCGGCCGATGTGAACCGTTACCACGCATACTTCCCGCGCGCCGGCGAGCAGCAGGTGGGCGAGTGGACGCCCCTGTATGCAAGCGCGCCGTGGATTCCGCGGCTGCTCGCGGCGGCGGCGCCCGACGCGCGGCTGCTGATGCTCGTGCGAGACCCGGTCGAGCGATTCCTGTCGGGCCTGCAGCTCGATACCACCGTGGCGGCCAGGCGCGGTGCTCCGCTCAGTCGCTACGGGCCGCTGGAGGCGTTCGTGCGCGGGCGCTACCACGCCCAGCTCGTCGGCCTGCTGCGTCACTTCGACCGCTCGCGGGTGCTGATCCTGCAGTACGAGCGCTGCGCGCTGGAACCGCAGGCGCAGTTGCGCCGGACCTTCGCCTTCCTCGGCCTGCGCGACCTCGAGTTCACACCCGAGCTCGATGCCCATCCGCGCCGCCAACTCGAGAAGCCAGCGCTCGATCGCGCCACCCGCGACGCCTACGTGCAGGCATATGAGGACGACGTGGTCGCATTCGCGCGGGCGTGTGAGGAGATCGACCTCGCGCTCTGGCCGAACTTCGCGCACCTGGCCGGCTGACGACGGCGCCCCGAGCTGTCGCTAGGTGCGCCGCACAGCGCACAGCGCGACGCTCAGAAACGGATACCCCAGCAGCCGGCTCAGCGGCGCATCCACCACCACGAGCGCGCGCAACGGCAGCACGATCAGCCAGCCGACCGGGCGCCCGAAGCGCTGTGTCAGCCGGCGCATCAGGTTTGTCACCTTTTGCGAGACCACGCCGCTGACGAAGGCCTCGCTGCTGACCTCCAGGCCCGCCCCCTGGGCGAGCTCGCGCAGCCGCTGCGCGGAGTACCCGTAACGCACATGCGATCCATCCTCGACCGCGCTCGGGTGACGCTCCTCGGTGTACAACGGATGGTGGCCGTCGAACGGCGCGCTCAGCAGCAGCTGTCCACCGGGGCTGAGCAGCGAGGCCAGCGAGGTGAGAAGGCTCTCGTCGTCGAGGACGTGCTCGATCGTCTCCAGGCAGATGATCTGGTCGAATGTGCCGAGCCCGGCGCGGTGCTCCTCGATCTCGCGCAGGTCGAGGATCTGAAACTCGATCCCGCTCACGCCGAGCGCGCTCGCGCGACGCCGCGCATCCTCCTGCTCGCGCTCGGAGAAGGACGCGGCCAGCACCTGGTTACCCGCCTCTGCCGCGTAGATCGCGAAGGCGCCGTTGCCACACCCCGCGTCGAACGTGCGCGCGTCTCCCGTCCGCAGGTGGCTGCGCAGCCACAGCCACCTGTCAAGCACCGTGGGATCGCCGTTGATCAGCAGCGAGCGCCAGCCGAGCGTTTGCAACAAGGCGTCCGGCATCTCAGAAAAGTGACATCTCCGCGTATGTCATCTGAAGCGATGTGGGGACGTCACGGTCGGCGACTGTACCATACTCTCACTACCCGATTGGCACGCCTGAGAGCGGGCGACCTGCTGTGCGTGCGGCGCTGTGGAAGGCGGATCGCGGATAGCCTTGGGCGAAATGAACGCGTCGTCTGCCCCACAGCCAACCCCTGGCGAGCGCATCGTCCTGGTCCACGACTACCTGCTGGTGATGCGCGGCGCCGAGCGCACGTTCGCGGCGCTTGCCGAGCTCTACGCCGACGCGCCGATCCTGACGCTGCTGTACGACCAGGCGGGAACCGACCGTCGCTTCGCGGGGCGATCGATCACGACATCTCCGTTGCAGCGACTGGGCGTCAGCCAGGCGACGTTCAGGCGGCTGCTGCCCCTGTACCCGTGGGCAATCGAACGCCTGCGGCCGCCCGCCTGCGACGTGCTGCTCAGCAGCAGCAGCGCCTTCGCGCACGGCGTGCGCGTACCGCCGGGGGCGGTGCACCTGTGCTACTGCTACACGCCGTTCCGCTACGCGTGGTACGAGCAGCGGCGCGCGCTCGCCGAGACCCCCCGGCCGATCCGTCCGCTGCTGCGCCGCCAGCTCGAGCGGATCCGCGCGTGGGATCTCGCGACCAGCCGGCGCGTGGACGCGTTCATCGCGATCTCAGAGCTCAGCCGCGAACGGATCGCCCGCTACTACGGGCGCGAGGCGGTCGTCATTCATCCACCGGTGGAGACAGAGCGGTTCGCTCCCGGCGAACCGGGCGACGCGCTGCTGGTGGTCTCGGAGATCGTCCGCCACAAGCGCCTGCACATCGCGCTGGAGGCCGCTCGCCGGGCGCGCGTGCCGATCCGCGTCGCCGGCTCGGGCCCCGACCATGCCGCCCTCAGCGAGGCCTTCCCGGAGGCGGAGTTCCTCGGTCGCGTCGAGGACGAGGAGCTGGCGCGACTGTACGCGAGCGCGCGCGCGGTGATCGTGCCGAGCATGGAGGAGTTCGGCATCACCGCCGTCGAGGCGCAGGCGTCGGGACGACCGGTGATCGCCGCGGCGGCCGGAGGCGCGCTCGAGACCGTGATCGACGGCGCGACCGGACGGCTCGCGGGGCTCGACGACGTCGAGTCCTTCGCGCGCGCGATCGCCAGCATCGACGAGCTCGACTTCAGCCCGCAGCGCGCGGTGCAAAACGCGGCGCGCTTCTCGGTGGCCGTCTTTCGCAGGCGCATCTCCGAGCAGGTGACGCTGGCAGCCGAACGCCGCGCCGGATAGCACACGGGGCCGCCGCCGGGCCCCAGCGTGCTCACGGCCCTTCTATAGGGTGTCTCGCGATGTCAGATCGATCGCTTCACATCGCGTGGCTCGGCGCCGGCCCGGCCGCCAGGGAAACCGGGGGCGTGCCGGGAGTGGCGACCGAGCTGCTTCGCGGCCTCGCCCTGCGCGGGCACCGGATCGACTGTCATCGGCCGGGTAGCGGCCACGCCCTGCCCGACCGCCTCGACGGCGTCGAGAACGTCACGTTCATCTGGGGCACGAGCGACTGGCGCTGGAGCAGCTGGTACAACCGCACGCGGATCGGCGCGTTCGTCTCCGGGCTGTTGTCGCGGGGCTTCGCGTCGGTGCGGCTGCGCCGGCAGGTCGCGCGCAGGCACCGGGAAGATCCGTATGACGTGGTCTACCAGTTCTCGAACATCGAGTCGCTGGCGGTGCCCGCGAGCCTCGCGCACAGCGTGCCGCTGGTGATCCACCCCGAGACGCACATCATGGGGGAGCTCAGGTTCATGATCTCCGAGCGGCGTCTGGCGCTGCGCTGCCAGCCGGCGTACACGCTGCTGATCGCCGTCGCGGTGATGTCGGTGCGCTCGCTCGTGCAGCGGCTGAGCATCAGGCGCGCGCGCCTGCTGGTTTGCATCAGCGGCGTCTTCCGCGACCACCTCGTGCGCGATTACGGTTTCCCGCTGGAGCGCACCGTCGTCGTGCCCAACCCGGTGCAGCTCGGGCGCTTCGACGAGGCGGACCTCACGAGGGAGATCGGCGCGCCGCCGACGATCCTCGTCCTCGGCCGGATCGCCGTGCGCAAGGGCGTCGAGGATGTGGTCGCCGTCGCAAGGACACTGCTCGAGCGCGGCATCGACGTGCGCATCCTCGTGATCGGCCGCACGAGCCTGTTCTCGGACTACACGAAGCTGCTCGAGGACCTGCCCCCGGAGAACTCGGAGTTCCTCGGCGCGATCCCGCCGGCGGAGGTCCCGGCGATGCTCGCGCGCAGCGACCTGCTGCTGCAGGCGAGCAAGTACGAGCCGTTCGGCCTGACCGTCGGCGAGGCGCTGGCGGCGGGAGTGCCGGTGGTGGCCACGACCGAGGTCGGCGCGATCGAGGGCGTGGACGGCTCCGTCCTCTCCGCGGTGCGCCCCGGCGACGTCGGGGGGATGGTGGCGGCGATCGCGGCGATGCTCGACAGGCTGCGTGCGAGGCCCGGGGAGCTGCGCACGAAGGCGCGCGCGGAGGCCGAGCGGCTGTTCGCCCCCGATCTCGTCTGCGAGCAGATCTCAGCCGCGCTGGAGCGGGTCGTCGAAGACGCCTGAGCGCGGCTCGCCCGTGGACGTTTGCTCGACCCTGCCGTGGGTACTCAAGGCTTGGGCCCGGCGATCCGATAGCACCCTTACATCCGTGTCATCGCAGGACCGGCACGGGCTACCTCGAACATTCCAAGGATCTCCATGCTCTTCATCCTCATCCCGCTCGGATGGCTGGCCCTGTCGGCGTTCGCCGTGATCCTCTGTCGCGGCGCGGCCAAAGCCGACGCGCTGATGATCGCCGACGCCGAGTACGTGGCCTCGCGCGTGACACCGCGCGCGTCGGCACATACGCAGGTTCCCGCCAGCCACGTTTGGCGTCGCCACGGGGCAGGCCCCGCACGGCGGACGTCCGCCGTGCGACTGCGCGGAACGCGCGTCGGTCGCTGAGCGCGCGTCCTCGCCGAGCGCGCGTCCTCGCCGAGCGCGGCGGCGGACCCCTGCCCAAGCAGCTCGCGTTCTCGAAGCCCTGCTCTAGCCTTCGCTCCATGGCAAGCAAGCGGGCAATCGGCGTATGAGCGGCGCGGAGGCGGGCCTGGCGGCGTCAGTGTTCCTCGCGTGCACCGTCGAGGCGGTCGAGGCGCTGACGATCGTGCTCGCGGTGGGCGCCACGCGCAGCTGGTCCTCGGCGATGAGCGGCGTGGGGGCAGCCGCGCTCGCGTTGGCGGCGATCGTCGCGGCGCTCGGGCCGGCGCTGACATCGCTACCGATCGACGTGCTGCGCGTGCTCGTGGGCGGGCTGCTGATGATCTTCGGGCTGCAGTGGCTGCGCAAGGCGATCCTGCGCGCGGCCGGGGTGAAGGCCAAGCACGACGAGCTGCAGATTTTCGACGAGGAGGCCAAAGCGGCGCGCGCGGCCAGGGGCCGGCGCGCTGGGCTCGACGGCTACGCGTTCACGGTCGCCTTCAAGGGCGTCCTGCTGGAGGGCCTCGAGGTCGCGTTCATCGTGCTCACGTTCGGGGCCAACCAACACCATGTGGCGCTTGCGGCCGCCGCGGCCGGGCTGGCCGTGCTGCTGGTCGTTGCGGCTGGCGCCGCCGCGCGGGCGCCGCTGGCGCGTGTGCCCGAGAACACGATGAAGTTCGCGGTCGGCGTGATGCTGACCTCGTTCGGGACGTTCTGGGGCACGGAGGGCGCCGGCGCCGGCTGGCCAGGGGGCGATGCTGCGTTGTTGGCGATCATCCCGGTGGTGCTCGTCGCCGCGATCGCGATGGCCTGGATGCTGGGCCAAAGCATGGGCGCGGAGCCGACAGAGGATGTCGCGCTGTCAGCCGCCGTGGGCAGCGATCCGGGCATGAGCGGATGATGCGCCTGGCGGCGTTCTGCGAGGGCGTGTGGGAGTTCGTCGTCGGCGATGACTGGCGGACCGCCGTGGGGGTCGTGTTCGCCCTCGCGCTCACGGCGCTGCTCGCCGACGCCGCCATCGCCGCGTGGTGGGTGATGCCGCCTGCCGTCGTGGGGCTGCTCGCGCTCTCGATCCGGCGGGCGGCACGCGATAACTCGCGCAGGGGGGCGAGCCGGCGAAACGCCGAGTCAGCGGCCGGCCGCTTTTAGAGTCCTTTGCGTCCGAGGACGTGGGGGATGGTGCGTAGGAGGATCTTGATGTCGGTCCATAGCGACCAGTTGGCGACGTAGAGGTAGTCGATCGCGACCATCTCCCGTAGGGGCACGCGGGCGGGCCCGAGGATCTGCCACGGGCCGGTCATCCCGGGCGTCAGCTCCAGCCGCCGCCGGTGCCAGCCCTCGATCCGCTGATCCTCATCGAGTACCAGCGGCCGCGGCCCGACCAGGCTCATCTCGCCCCGCACGATGTTCCACAGCTGCGGCAGCTCATCCAGCGCGCTGCGCCGCAACAGCCGCCCAACCCTCGTCACGCGGGGGTCCTCGGCGATCTTGAACAGCCCCTCCTGCGCCTCGTTGCGATGGCGCAGCGAGTCCTTCAACGCATCCGCGTCCGGGACCATCGTGCGGAACTTCAACATCCGGAAACGCTTGCCATGCCTGCCGACCCGCTGCTGACGGAAGAACACCGGGCCACCATCCTCGAGCTTCACCGCGACAGCGATCACCAACAGCAGCGGCGAGACCGCCAACAACCCCACCATCGCGCCCAGCAGGTCGAACACCCGCTTGAACGCAGCCGAGGAGCGCCCCAGGTCGAACCTGCGGACACCCATCACCGTGACCCCATGCAGATCGTCGAACTCGACCGAGGAGCCCACGACCTCCAGCAGACGCGGCAGCACGCTCACCCGCACCCCGACCGCCTTCAGCGTGCGCACCAGGTTCAGCATCTCCCCCCCATCGACACTACGCGGCGCGATGATCGCCCGATGCACATCAAGCGTCTGCGCCAAATCACGGATCTCCGCCAGCCGCGATTCCGAAAAGCTATCCGTCGACCACGACCCGACCTTGTCCAGATCCAGATGCGCGACAACCTCCGCCTTCACGCCACCATGCCCCGTCAACTTCGAGCGAATCGTCTCCGCCGAAGCCTCATCCCCGATGAACAAACACCGCTCCGCAGGCGCGATCCGCAACGCCAACGCCCGCGACCCAGCCCGCGCGAACACCAGCCCCCCAGCCAGCGACAGCCACAGGAACAACGCCTCATGCCGATCCAACGGCACATGCGTGAGCAACCCCCCAGCCAGCCACGCCACCAACGCACACAGAGTCGCCAGCTGAAACAACCGCGGCGCCTCATCCAAAGTCGTCTTACGCAACAACGACTCATCCCGGTCATACAACCCCGTCAACTTCGCGCACACCACCAAGATCGGAACCCCAGCAACAGCCACCCACGTCAACCCCACAGACCGCCGCGAGAGCTCCACCGTCAACACGAACGCGCCAACAAGCGCAACCACATCCGCCACCACCAAAAACCGCCGAAACAACGAATCCCGCCGCAAACACGCAGCCGGACCACGAACCTCCGCAATCCCACCCAAACCCACCCAACGACGCCCACCCAACCCCAAAAACCCACGCGAAACACCCAGCGGCCGCGAACCGGCCAGCGTCGTCCCAGAATCCCCTAGCGACGACGGTCCCCAGACCACGCCCGCCTCAGCCCCACTCCCCGTATCCACACTCATAGCGCCTCCCGCCTCCTTGCTCGCCACGAACGGACCCCGCACGGGAAGCCCACCAACCTCAACTCTCGTCGAGATTCCGTGACCCCTACTCAGCTTCGGCATCATAAACATCATTGGGATCTAAAGCAAGACCCGTCTGGGAACCCCGCTCCAGCGGTCGCGTCCGGCGCTAATCTCCCTGGACCCAGCCATGCACGTAGATCCATACATCGTCCTCGGTAGCGCGATTATCGGCTTCCTGGTCGGCCTGACGGGCGCCGGGGGCGGCGCGTTGATGACCCCGATGCTGATCCTGCTGTTCGGGGTCACGCCCTCGGCGGCGATCTCCAGCGACCTGGTGGCGGCGGTCGTGATGCGCCCGTTCGGCGCGGCGGTGCACCTGCGCAAGGGCACCGTCAACCGGCGGCTCGTCGGCTGGATGGTGCTCGGCTCGGTGCCGATGGCGTTCCTCGGCGCCTATCTGCTGCACCTGATGGGCAACGGCAAAGCGGCGCAGAAGAACATCGAGGTGGCGCTCGGCGCGGCGCTGCTGCTCGGAGCGGGCGCGATGGTGCTGCGCTATGTCCTCGATCGCCGCGGCGGCCAGACGCGAGTGGGTATGGTCCGCGACGTCGCCGTGAGGCCGGTGCGCACGGTGGCGATTGGCATGATCGGCGGCCTGATCGTCGGCATGACCTCCGTCGGCTCGGGCTCGCTGATGATCATCCTGCTGCTGTTCCTCTATCCGATGCTCGGCGCGAACCAGCTCGTCGGCACCGATCTGACCCAGGCGGTGCCGCTGACGCTCGCGGCAGCGCTCGGAGCGCTGGCCTTCGGACACGTCGAGTTCGGCGTGACGACATCGCTGATCATCGGCAGCGTGCCCGCGGTGCTGATCGGCTCGATGGTCTCCTCTAGCGCCCCCGATCGCTACATCAGGCCGGCGATCACGTTCGTGGTGGCGGCCTCGGGACTGAAGTACGTCGGCGTCGGTACGACCGCGCTGGGCTGGATCCTGTGCGCGACGCTGCTCGTCGCGGCGATCGCCTGGCTTGCGGTCAAGCGCCCATGGCAGGCCGCGCCCGCGCTCAGCGATCTGGCGCCCACGGACGTCACGCCGCAGCCCGATCTACTCGAGTAGGGCTGCTGCGCACGCGCGCATCGCTTTTAGAGTCCTTTGCGTCCGAGGACGTGGGGGATGGTGCGTAGGAGGATCTTGATGTCGGTCCATAGCGACCAGTTGGCGACGTAGAGGTAGTCGATCGCGACCATCTCCCGTAGGGGCACGC